>Ga0081474_120251_pt1 | contig 22741 bp, 21 predicted proteins | sample OneHunmetagenome_2_FD_70978 | JGI IMG/M metagenome (GOLD analysis project Ga0081474, IMG submission 70978) | Ferrous microbial mat communities from One Hundred Spring Plain, Yellowstone National Park, USA v2 (version 2) | ecosystem: Environmental > Aquatic > Non-marine Saline and Alkaline >... | reverse complement strand
CTTATTTATTTAGCTTTAGCTATTGCTTCCTAATCTTCCTTACTTAATTTCCACCCCATTGCTCAGACGTTCTCTTCTAAATGCTTTATATTACTTGCCTCGACTATGGGAATCATAACGTCAATGGATACGTACCAATTTAAGGCAACTTGAATCGGCGTTTTATTATACTTTATTTCGTCTGGTACCTAAATTTGCGATATTCTCCCCTATTCTAAGGAAAAATACGCAATCCCGTTCTTTTTAGCATACTCCAGATTATCTTCATCTCTCCAGCAAGCCGTAATGGTTTTCAATTGCAGTTACCTCGTACTTCTTAAGGCATTCGTTGGCCTTTTGTATTCCGCCTGGTTTAAAATTGCTCAAACCAATGAACTTTACGATTCCGTCTTCCACAAGTTTTTCAAATGCGCTCATAATTTCACATATTGGTACCGAAGAAAAAGGCCAGTGAATTAAGTAAAGGATTATGAAAGTTCCCTAGCCTTGCCTTTGCTGACTTTATTACGTCCTCACACTTTGTGTGGTTTGGCCAAACTTTTAGTTATAATAAAAATGTCGTCCCTTTTGAAGTCCTTTATCGCTTTGCCAACTAATTCTTCTGCATGACCTCCGCCGTATATTTCTGCAGTGTCAATAGTCGTAATTCCCAGCTCTATAGCCTTCTTTATTGCGTTCACATCTCTTTCATCGTTTTTGTAACTTAGAGTCCAGAAACCTCCACCCATTTTCCAAGTTCCTAGGCTAGATCAGAGATTGTAAAGTACTTAAACTTCAAGGTAAGATATTGCGTATTAAAAATGATAATTTTTATCATCCTCTAAATCACCTTTAATGATGAAGAATATAGGGTTTACCTTTATTATTCTAACTTGGAGTAACTCTGCATGCGTTTTAGGGTTTCTGATTTTCAACTTTTCTAACAAGTAGTGAAATTCGTAATTTATTTGCCCTTCTGTTACTGGTATCCTCAAGCTTAGGTCGTATTTTCCCCATTAAAGGAGTAACTTCTCCTCATTCCTTCTAGGTAAACGTAATAAAGATGAGTTCCAATATAAAGGATAGGATCTCTCGTTCTCTTAAACCTTATTAGCTGAGGATGTTTTTATATCCCCTTGTTTCTCCTAGGATTTTGGAAACTGTGAAATAAATGGGCTACACGCTTTGATTAGCCCGTGTAAGGCCACGTTATCTCTTTAAGTAATTAAAAAGAGTTTTTACATAAGTAAAACTGAACCAGAGCGTAGAAAAACTGATTATTATAAGTAAACTTTTCTGGTTCGAATTTTTTAAATTAAAGAGAGAATACGCTATGTATACTCAAAACCTGGCGTTAATATTAATTGTCTAAGAAGTTTTATATATGAAATCCTTAGTTATACTTTACTATCTATTAAACGGTCAACAACTTTTTTAAAAACCGAAATATTTTTAATCTATTTTAAAGTCAATACATATAAATGGTGAAGTATTGTCCTAAATGCGGTTACCCAAACCCCGATGAGGCAATGTACTGTGTTAGGTGCGGTACTCCTTTAACAAATGTCCCCGTACAACAACCTCAATCACCCCCTCAACAACCGCCATACCAACAACCAGCACAGCCTCCTTCATACCCGCAACAACCAATGTACCCTCCACCTCAACAACCGCCATACCAACAATACCCATATCCGCAACCCTATCCTAAGAGGAGGAAGTTCCCGATAAAGGCTGTAATAGGTGCAGTAATAGCAGTTGTAGTAGTACTAGTAGTAGTATTTGTAGTCCTACCAATGTTTACTAAATCGTCTTACCCCGTATCGGCTTCGGACTTACAAAGCATTTACGGTGGTACGTGGACTGTATTGAATAATATGAGTGGTACAATAACTTTCTCGTCATCATCAGAAACAATTTCATATTTTAATGGTACTACTAAAACATTACCTCTAACACCCAATAATGATACATTCTCATTCTTTGGTTTTGGTAACCAGCCAACTTCTTACTTCTCTAGCGTGATAGTTGTGACAATGAAGTATAATACTTCGTCTGGATCTGGTCTTGTAGGCGAAGCTGTTTTTTTCATAAAGTCCGGTACACCTTTATATACCTCATTGCAGTCTATAGAAACTAATAACATAACCTTTTATTTTTCTGGATTTAACCATGGTGTTGCTAGTAATGGAGTAATATATGCGTGGGGTTCCCATTCTGTAGTACTATTGGATAAAAGTAATGGCGAAGTCGTGGTCCTATACTTCCTACCATATGTTAACTCTACTATAGCTGCCCAATTAGCAAGTTATTTGTAATTTTTTTACTCATTAAATATTGTTCCTCCCCTCATTTTTTGTTCTAGTTGCGTTCTTACAGTAATTCATAAATATGGGATTTCAATTATAAGTCACTACATGAAACAATTAAGGACTTTATTTAAGATAGTCTCAAGATTAGTTAACAGAAATAAAAGAAACTCGTTTGTGCAAAAATGAAATACATAGATAGAAATACTTAAGAAAATAAAGGCATAGTTATAGGTAGGGATTAACTTAATATTTGAAGTATTCTCTATCCCTTAGCCCGTGAATTACTCCTTTTTCTCCGATTAGGGTAAAATTTAATTAAAAAGGTAAGTTTAGTCTAAACACCAATAATTCTAAATCTTTCGAATAAAACTGCGTCAAATAAAGTTGTTTTTATACCGTTTTTTGTTTTAGGGGTCGGACTTTCATTGAGGTTTCATGAATTTGTATTCAACCTTTCGTCCTCATTCCCCTTGTCTGGCTCCCCATGCCATCTACGGGAGCTAAACCACTTCCTTCAAGGACATAGGGAGCCTCATCGGACCCATCCTCCCCCTCACATTGCTCATCGAGTTCACTGTAGGGCCCTCTTCTACATTTTAGTATGTAACTACAAAATTTATAAACTTTCATGAGAAGAGCTAGGAATGTTAAATGATATCAAATAACATAAACTTCACGGTTTATCGGAAACTGTTGACGACGGCAATACTGAGACATTATTTTTCCCTTGTTTTCATTTTTTAGGCGGTTAAAATCGAGTTGATTTTAGCGTAAAGCTAATAAAGAAGATTTTAACATCATCATTTGTCCATTTGTTTTCATTAAGTCACAATATTGGTACAGTAGTGATGAAGACGTTAACAGCCTAACGTGAAACGCGATATAAGCTGGTGGATAAAAATTTAATATGTTTTTTGTGAGAGTATTCTGTGGAGTGCTTACTTAACTTACTCACTTCAGCTAGGACTATAACCGAGATAGTAAGCGTTTGTGGTAAGAAGGAAGTATATTACTTAGACTTCTTGGTAAGCGAGGGGGTAGTTGTTAAGAAGGGAAAGTATTATCTCTTATTAAAGAACTATCCATATGTCTTTAAGAAAGTAAACGTAATCGTAAAAGGTGACGAAGCTTTAGTAACTACTATAGGTTATCCGCTAAAAGAGGGGGCTAAGCCGTGGGAATTCATTTCATTAATATTGAACAGTTACACAACGAGGCTATCTGAAGTGGCTATTAGTAATAATGAATCTACGTTTAAATTAGTTAAGGAGTCGTTAGTCAATAGGGACATAACCTTCACTACCGTTGAGCTAAAGGCTCCAGCGTATAAGCTAAAAGTAATGTTAGATAAGGAAATGATCCCCTATGAGACTAGGGCCGTTAGTATAATCCCCATAGGTGGTAAGCCCTTAAGTAATAGGCCTTTAAAAGAGTACAAATGGGTTTACGTGAGGCCTAACGTTTACGGGTTTATCAAGATAGACTAAATAGTACTATATATGGCGTGTTAACCTTTGGGAAAATGAGGTTGTAATACACTGAGTTCTCTTTAACCCTTAATCTCTTAACGACCTCATATTCCTCTGGGACCTCAGCTTCAAGTCCCATTTTTAATACCCTAACTAGCACGGGATCTAAAATATTATAACCGTAGGCTGAGAACTTACCCCTAAACACTAAGACCGGGTTGTCCTCAGAGTTCACATACCCTACACCGTACTTCCCGCCGTACTTTTCCTTAATAATTCTTAACGTCTTTTCTTTGTCCTTTAAACTTTCACTATGAAAAGCCGTTTCGCTCATTAATTCTATTACTGAATTGGGTCGAATTTCGTTCTCTGGTCTGACAGAAATCGAACCTCCATAGTTGTAATCTTTATATTTAGCCAAGGAAACATCTACGCTAGCCTTAACTACTTTTTCGTTAACTCTAACTTTTACTTTATAAAAAACTAGTTTTAAGTCCTCTACCGGGTCTATAGAGAAAAAAGCACCGAATTTATTAGTTTGAGAAAATCTAAAAACTATGCTTCTCGTTCTAAGTATTATATCTCCCGTAACAGAATAATAGTGGTGCTGATAATGGCTTATCACTACAGCTTTCTGTCTGTCTGGGTCTATGGGTATCCCAGACCTCTTTAGTTTCTCCTCCACTTCCTTAGACGGGCTCTCTTTCGCCTTCGCTACTGCGGCAACGTAGTTTATTAAATCACGTAAGTTCATGAAAATAGACTTGAACCCGTTAAGATAAAAAATTTACGTTGGTAATGCATAAAACTTATTAAAGGAGATTCGAGATAGCCTAAATTCTTTATTTATTCCGTAAATTAAGTGAGTAGTATTAATACATAGACTAAAATAAAAATAGTAGTACGAAAAATTTTAGACAATTTAACAAGTTGGGAATTTTAACAGATTCATATGTTAATTTATTGTAATAGTATTCATAATAAGATTTTTAAGTATTATTTTTACGTATTTTAAGAGTTTATTTTACCTTGAGTTTTATTTTTGTACATCATATAAATAGTATTATTCATCTATCTCTTTATGTCCTAGAAATTCGTACCTTAATGTACTACTTAACCCGCCATTTGAGAATACTGATTTGGCCAAGAGCTAGATTACAAGAAAGCATTCCTACGTCTTCAACTGAGGGTAAATAAACTCTCCAAATAAGATCTTGCTCCCCTACTAAAGCCCTACCAACACCACCCATTATATAATAACCAACGTGTTGTCTGGCTTGTCGTTCCTACAAGTTAATAAAACGTAATAATAAAATAAGGCTCATCTTAACATGTCAACTTTAAACATCTTGTTATAGAACGTATCACATTTTAAATTCCTCTCGTGAATATTATCCGAAAGTCGTATTTCCACTTCAACCCACTTTCCGTTTCTCTTCCCTCCAATAACTGCCTTGATCTCACCCCTAGAGGAGTAAATTATTGTTCCTATCATCTTGAACAATGCATAAGTCCCCAAACTCCTTTCATATTTAGGTTCTGACTCGAGTGATAAGGGCGGGTTAAAGGGTTTTATTTGCCTTAAATTGTTAACCCTCACAATCACGTCGTTATCGTTTGTAACTAAATACATTCTAACGTACAAGTTTTCTTCATACTCCTTTACAATCTCTTTATCACAATAGCCTTCCTCAGCTTTAATTGGTAGAGACATACTATTGCTTGCTAGAGACAAGTACTGATGGTATGCGAGGCAAGCTACCATCCTATCCTCTAACTTCGGGTGTTGAACTCGATTTAAGTCCGGGTTAGCCTTGTTAATCAACTCATCTTTCACGCACTCAGAAACGTAAATTATTGGTTCGTAATCCAGCAAAAGCCTATAAGCGTCAACGTAATAGAAGAAGTTAGTATCCGGTAACAACGCCAGGTGTTTCGGGTTTACCTCAGCTCCCTTGAATTTCACAGACTTTAACCCCACTAAAGCTTCCAGTTCCTCTGATGAATACCCTCTCATTAAATTACGTAATAAATTGTACATCTTTTTAGCCTCCTCAAAGTTCCCCTTATCGTCTGAGTGTATAGTAAACTCGCTTTCGTTAACCCCTTCTCTAACAAATTGTAAACTCAGTTCCCCTTCATCGAAGAAGTTCACCACTCTGGAAAAAGCCGATAGGAATTCATGCTTGGAAGAGAACTTATTAATTGAAGGCAATGAGCCCGGTGGTTCCTTAACGTAGGAACGCCTAAACTTAAAATCCAAGTTGTAGCTTTCAAATTTTTGTAACCACCTCGGTACTTCCGGGTAAGCACTCCTGAAGTAGCCTGGGCCCTCTAAGTAAGAAATACCCTTCTTGTTGAGGGCTGCGATAATTGAAAATGCTGAAGCCATGTGCTTAGTACCACCGGTAATGTCTATAGCGTCACAGTCCAGCTTAAGCTTTAAGTTCTCGGCATAAGAGGAGGGAGAAACAGTAATGATTTCACTCTTTAGTCCCTCTTCTCCTTTAGCGTACTGCCTCGTCTTATCGGTTACAAGAAAGACCACCTTCTCTAGGTCAAAATATTCCATGTAACGTCTGACCACAGAAAGGGTAGTGTCTTCAGTAGTGCCCACTGTTACGCATAACGTCTTCACGTCCATTCCTCAAACCTCACTTCACTCAATATGTCTGAAACTTCGGCCCTCAAAACTCTCCTCAATATCAAATACCCTATCCCCCTTGACTTACCGCTCCCTATAAATATTCCGTGAAGTTTGACAAAACGCAAAGTCTTTTCCCAGCAGTTTAAAACCTCTTCACCTCTCACTATTACCTTTACGTTTACGCGTTCTGGGTAAGCAATAGCTTCGGTGAACAAGTGTCTTTCGAGTATTGTTCTCTTTCTCCTATCTATTACAGTATGAGTCCTAGATGTAATCCTCACCCCCTTTACTACGCTTGCAGAGAAGGTGACCCTACCGGCAAAGTCACCGGTACCGTAAAGTAATTCGAACTCCTTATAAGCTTTGTTCAGCCCCTCTGAAATTTCTTTTTGTAAATTTACACTATTATCGCATAGCTGTTCGCTCAACCTCCTAAATGCTCCCTTCCAACTACTCTCCGGTATAACTACTGTCTCTTGGTCTATCATTAAGGGTTGTAACTCGTTACCGCTTCTATCGCCGCTACTAACCCTTAAGCCGAACGGGGCTTCAAATGTTAAGTCGTATAAGAACACTTTCATTTAAACCACCTCACTATCTCGCCTAAGTCCTCGATGGGCAAAAGTAAGTTTAGACCAGCGTTTAACAGCCTATCATCTAGCACTTTCTTCACCTTAATTAAACTCCCTTCCCTTAGTACCCTAAATACCGGCTTTTGGCCCGCAATATTATCAGTGGTGAACCAACCGGTGTAAAGCGAGTACTCCCCCCATACCTCATCGAACTCTATGAACTTCTTGCCGAAAAGCGTTGGCACACACGGGGTTAAACAGTAAACTACGTCCCCTTCCTTTACCTCCCTCAACTCTACTTCCTTTTTAACTCTGACTTCAACCGTCGGGTAATACCTATTCTTACCCCTACCCAGACTTATCTCCCCTTCAAAACCCTCAGAGGATAAAGCCCACATTTTGTCCACTATTAACACCTCATAAGCGTATAGTAATCCCTTCCTTGCAGACCCCAATGTCCTATCAATTGCCACCTCCATCTCCACTTCCGTCTCCGGTTCGTATTGTTTATAATAGTTTAAAGCACCGTCTTCCTTATCAAACACTATTAACTCCCCTATCTTGTGCTTTAGTTCTGGGAATCTTTCCCTAAGGCTATTAGCATCAGTTCTCCTCAATCCCCCCTTGATTTCCACGTAGTCCTTTGCCTTCCTCGATACGCTAGGCGAAAAGTAATGGGAAAACACTACTGGTTTATTATTAACTATGGGTAAAGCCGGTGAAGTATAAACTTGCCTCATCTTCCCCTCCTTTTTCAACACGGCATTCATTATAGCTCCGGAAAGCGTTGTGGCTGGTATGTAGTATTTCGAAAGTAAGTAATAGTTCATTATTCTCCTCGTAGTTCCCGTTGTAATCCCTCCTTTAACGTTCAGCTCAAGCAAGTAAACCATTTTCCTCACCCCACAAGTAGTTTGAGAGCCTGTCAAGTAACACCCTCATTTCGTCGTCTTTTGGACTTCCCTCATAGACTAACTTTAAGTCAATCATCGCGTTCCTACCTAACCTCCACAACCTTAAGGCTAAAAGGGAGTATAGGAGGAGTTTAAGTAACCTATCCCCGCACTTCTCGTTAAAGTATATTTTAACCTCAAACTCTGAGAGAGGTTTTACCGCCTCACTTGAGAACAGTTTCCCCTTTTCAGCTGTTTGGGTCTTATCGTTAATTGAAACCCTAGTTACAATGAGCCTATCCAACTCTTGTGCGCTGACTACTTCTATTTTGATACAATCGCTCTCGTGGTTAGGATAACCGAAGAGCTTACACACGTCACAAACCCCTTCCCTTTCATGGGCTTCCATTATTTCCTCTGGTGAAGTCCCATTACATGAAGTGTAACCTTTAGGTAAGAAGTTGCTTATTGCTGTCCTTAAAGTCCCCTTTATTGACGACGGTGGCACTACCATGGGGTGTAACGGGTTGTCAGTCAAGCTAAACGTAGTACTACCGCCGATGGTTAGGAAACTTAGGACTCTAAACTTTAAATTAAGGGTTATCATATTCCCACCCTAAAAGACTTCAATACAAAATAATAGTCTAATAATGGGAAGATGAAACTGTTAACCCCGTCCTTTATTACTTTGCTGATTATCTTAGAGTCAACACTCCCGTCCTCACTCCTAACCCTTTGCCTTATCATATAAGCGATCACTTTATATACGTTCTCTTCATCACTAGCATAATTTACTACGTCCTCTAAGGGTCTTAAAGCCTCTCTCACTTTCTCCTCCCACTTCTCCCTCTCCTTATCGTCCTTATATACGATATAATTATTGAGCCCAACCACGTCCAATAGATCCTTCACCTTCTCCATATCGTTCTTTATTACCATAAACCCCCTCTTCTTGTTCCAGTAATTTATCATCCTAGTTACAACACCCGTTGTTGCTAAAGTGGTAGAGAAGACAGTAATTGCAATAGAGTTGGGAGATGGTCTACCTTCTATTTTTGAACTCTCCATCAACTCGTTAGCAGCCTGGTAAGCGAACTGGATCGGGTGAGTCGGTTTGACAGCTATTACCCCCACCTTGAATGTGAAGCCAGTGTACTCCTTTGCTTTACTGAACAGGGAGACCGCAAAGGGTACTGCAATTCTTGAAGGAAGTATTAGGAACACGTCGTCCCCTCCCAAGTACATAACCCCGGCTAATACTCTTGCTATCAAGTTTTCGTCGTTTAGTTCCTTAACAGACTCTCTAAAGGCCTTCTTAACACCGTAGTCCAGTTTGAAGCTCCTATCTACGAAGTCTGAGAAAGTGGCCACGGACTTAAATATCTCACCCCCGTTATTACCGTCAGCCTTAAGTAGTGCTACGTATTTTGTGTCGTCCTCTTTCTCGTAACCAGCAATGAATTCCATCGCGTTCTCGAGTAACTTGTCCTCATTACTGAACATCTCAAACCTTTTAGCAAGTTCTGAGGGACGTATCTCTTTACCGTCCACACGGTATGCAGAAGACACCTTAGCTGAAAAACTCCTATTCCTAGACAGCATTCTAACAGTATAACATCTATCACACAACTCCTCATCCCCTTCTTTATGAGACGCTGGCCTAATACCGCAACTGGTACAAACTTTATGGAGGCCGTAAGAGTAAACTTTTTCCTCCCACGCCGTCCTTTCGGGTGAAACCATGTGATACCAGACAGTACGATAGTTCAATACTTTACCGTTAACCATTAAGGGGGCCCTCTTAACAACAAGCTTAACATCTAACTCCTTTATTGGTATCATCTCGGGGAATTTCACGTCTTTCCTAACTATCACGTATGAATGTCCCCCATAAGCTGAAAGAAGGGCCTCTGCCGGGATCTTGGTCTTTCCGTTTATACTGTCTAAGTAAGCTATAGCGTAAGCCGAAACCAAAAAATCTACTAAGAAACTGGCCATGGATAAGTCCCTAAGCTTGGGGAAATCTGTTATGAACTTCTGCACTCCCGGGAAGTCTATGTATAAAACCCAGGCGTCACAAGAGTTGTTGCTCATGCACTCTCTTATCTCGTCTTCTGATACATCGTCAGCTATACTTACGCTTTTAACGTCTTTCAAATCCCAATAGGTGGCCTTGGGGTTTACACTCTTTAATATGACTTTGTAAAGGCTTATGGACAACTCCTCGTACTGCTTTTTATCTTTAAAGCATTCAGACGCTTCCGCGGCTGGCTTATTATAACAATCCTTGAGCCTATCACCCAACACGTCCAATACTACTTTACTTAGCCTATCGATTGAAGACGATAACCTGTCTGCATTTTCTACTATCGAGAAATAATCGCTGTGATGCCCCTCCACTAACTCCCTAATCCTCTTAAACTCCTCCCTAATGCAAGTTTCCTCAACGCCTTTATACAACTCCTCCATTATATCTTTTGCTTCTTTGACGTGGTGCTCCGGGTTAGTTAATTTACCTATGTCATGAATTAAAGAAGCTATCCTCAAGTAGTTTAAGTCAACTGAACCGCTCTGTAAAACCCAACTTAACAAAGAAGTCATCTGCAAATGGCTGGCTAAAGAAGTGAAGTTAAACCCTGGCCTGGTATCTGCCGGTGTGTTAAGCAACGCATCATAAACTTTCTCTAAGCTGGAGATATAACGGAATAGATCTGATAAATCCTTTCTCTCCTCGTCAATGTCGTTAATGAAGTCCTTTAAACTACTTAACTTGAACTCCTTGTAATGCCTTGCTATTACATAAGTGAAAAAGTACTCAAAAGGCGTTACCGCGTATTTTGATTCCGTATAAACCGGTGGGAGTATCATAGGTAATTTAAACACGGAAGTTAGAGCATCCGCAATAATGTCAATCGCGATTTTACCTTTTCCATTACTTAGCCTACAAGCGAACTCGGCAATACTCTCAAACGCCTTGATAAAGTCCTCTAATGCTCTCTTATTGAACTCCTCATCTACAAACTTAACTTTCATTTCTGGTAAAAGTAGTTTACCCCTAATCACTTCTCCTCACCTTCATCTCAAAATAGGATATATCCTTAAACTGGAGAACATTACCTAACTCCTCCCCCTCAACGACATAAAGGTATTGTCCTTCATCCTCACAGTCTAAGTCTATCCTTAAGTCAAACCTTATACATAATTTTACCATCCTCACCACTCCTCGTTAAAGTCTTTAGGTCTGTAAGCGTTAATAAAAGCTGAAACCGATTTACTGACGTCGAAGTTAGATGAAGTTACTGTGGCCTTAACTCTCCCGAACCTTCTGTGGGAATACTTAAATCTACCAAGTAAGACAACTTTATTACCGTTAGGCCTTATCCCTAGGCCGTAAAACACCATCCCGGCCTCGACCTCGTTCTTAATTAACCCCCTAATACTGCCTTGGAACTCTGCCCCCTTTTTCACGACTTCAAGATCGTTTACTACAGCTGTCTCCCCCTTAAGAAGCACAGCATCTGAAAAGCTTACCCTACTCCCTAATCCCATATTTCCTAATAAGTCACATACCGGGCAAACGTTGGGAAACTTTTCCGGATCAAATCTGTCTGAGTGCTTTTGCACAGGGTGGAAGATCCTAACATATGTAGCAGAAGAGTTTGTGCTCGGTGCATCAACTATATAACACGACTGTGGGAGGGATAACTCTAACCTACTCCTCACCAACCCCTTTATGGTACTCCCTGGTATCACAATTTTTCCGCCTGCCCTAGAAAATGATTTGAAAGTAGTGATACTAACGTTAGGCAATTTACCGTACTTAATGAAGTCCTCAATGTCCTTTTCCTCAATTTTACTACTAGATATCCCAACGTTACCCGAGCCTACGTGAAGGAAGTCACTGACAACTACTATGCGAATACTTGCCGTAAATTGTTTCAAATTCTTGTCGTTCCTACTTGTGTAGTGAGCCCTCTGGATAGGGGATCTTTGCACTATCAAACACCTCTATTAATGGTCTCATCTTCTCGAAAAACTCATCACCTTTAAACTCTTTATTATACTCCACACTTACTTCCTTATCCTCATCACCCACCTTAGTTACACCCTCATTCTTTAAGGTAAGCCTCTCGAACTTCACAAGCCCAAAACCCCTACTTTTATGTCCGCCGATTTGCACGTAACCATCATGGATCCACTTCATAATCTTTATGAGGTAACCTAAGACGTAATTAGGTAAGTTCTGCCCGATAACCTTGAAGTTGAACTTACTCCCGGGCTCTACAAACTCTACTGTAACTAGAGCTCTTCTTGCCGCAGCCCCCTCAGTCCTACTTATCGCCACCATGGTCCTACTACCTAAAGTGAAGAGATAGTTTCCCTTTTCGTCCTTCAGGGGGTAGGAGTCTAGGAACCTAGCAGAACCTACTACACTCATAGTTCCGAAGGTCTTACAGTTTATGCAAGTATATCTCCAGAACAAGTCTATTGCCTTGCTTTTATCTTTAGGTATAGCTTGCTGAAATTCATTCGATAATTTCCTTAACTCTAAGCAATTGTCCCTCCCGACACCACTACAGACTTCTAACCCCCTTTCCCTCGCTATCCTTTCCCCGGTACTCCTAAACACGCCCTTCCATGAAGAACCCGGAATTACCGGAATTCCCCGTGAGTCTTTTAACACTTGATCCCTAGCCACACTGGCTGGGTCGAAGTCCCCTTTCCCAGCACCTATCCTTAAGGGGGAGATTACTTCTATAACGCCTTCTATTACGTTAACCCTTTTCACCACGTCCTTCCTTATGAAGGTGTAATCAGCCATGAAGATTTCACCTCTTGAAGTTTTAGTAAGTCCCCTTTACTTAAGTAGAACTTGGGCTGGGTGAGTTTAATTAGACCGAAACCAGTCGTCTTCCTCGCCCCTATGAATATCCCTTGTATCATTGAGTTTATTAGGAAACGCATTACTTCCACAGCCTTAGCCTTCCACTCTGTTACTTCACCGTTTATGAAGTCTAAGTTGTAAATGAACATGGTGAACTTGAATTTCCCCCCAGGTTCCACGAAATCTAAAGAATAAAGGTGTCCAGGTAATTGCCCTCCGAAAACCCTGTCTATGGCGACCATAGTCCTCTGACTTATTGTGTACTCCTCAGCTATAGCGTCTAAAATATAAACCCTACCAGACAAGTCCTTAAACCCGAAAATGGTACAAGGTATACAGTACTTTCCGTTTTTACAACTCTCGCACTCCTCGTCATCAATATCACAAACTTTATTATACTTATCCTCAGTCCAGCTTTTTACGTAAGCTTCTGCTAAACTCCTCAGAGCCCCTTTAAGCGAGGAACCGGGGATTATTGGTTTCCCGTTTATGGTCAAGAGGGGATTGTCTGTAATTGACGTGAAGGTTTGAGTCTTACCGCTTCCCACTCTCAGCGGAGTTTCGTTAACTAAGTAACCTTCAACCTTTATTATGCTGGTTATCCTGTCTAAGTCGTAACAGTCAGACATTCTTTCACCTCATTTTTTCAGCTAACTTCCTCACCAGTTCGTCAAACCTTTTCACGTTCTCTATTTCTCTCCTATCCACGTTTACCCCGGTTATTGCCTCATACAACCACTTTAAGTAACCTAAGTAAAGTAAGGCTTGGTCTAAGTTAAGGGTGGAAAGGGTTGAAAGTAACTCTTTTCCGGTCTCTGGATTAATTTCATGTCTCCCTATTTGCCTTAATATATAAGCTTCTAATTCCTTTACGTTCCTAGTACTCTGTAGAAAGGTCAGTAAGTTATTCACGGTAGTTTTATCAACCTTATCATCAGGCTTTGTTGCCTTGATCGCAGCAACTGTTGCCTTGTCCAACAAGAGATCTTCTGTGACCGCGGTCATTGGGTATTTTAAAAACCTAGACTTTAATAAAGATTACTAGCCGTATTTAAGAGTCTAAAATGATTTTCACTTGTCTATTTACTTTGAAGTCCGCCTAAACAGTTTTTTCCTCCATTGCTCTTAGAGTAATAAAACTGTGTTAGGCTTGAATAAGCCAACCAGAAAGCGTTAAAGGCTTTTGAACCTTCTTAACTGCTGACTTTTACGGTTAAGTTTGTAGGAAATATACCGTTAATGTTTAGAGTCCGTATCACTATCTTTAATCACTCCTCGCAATACTACTAAATACGACTACGGATACTAAATTATCACCCAACTCCTCCCTCATTATGTTAATGAGCTTCTACAACGAGCTTTTGTAGGGCTCATCCACTATATGTTTCCCATTTATAGTAATAGTTTTAAACAGATGAGGAAATTCATTCGCTATTCTGACTCTCCAAAAGAGTCAAAATTACGTAATTCTGACTCTCCAAAAGAGTCAAACTTATTTTCACTCAACTGAGATTTTAATACGTGGACAGAGAACTCATCTTAAAAGCGCTCATAGACTGGAACTTCTGGTATAAACAACAGTTCGTTGGATATCCAAGAGAAAAATACGTAGAGGAAGTGCTAAACATCATAAAAAGCGATTATATCGCAAGCGTGTTGGGCGTTAAGAGGGCCGGCAAATCTACCATACTAAACCAAGTTGCCAGAAAGCTTATCGAAAACGGCACGGATCCATTTGACATATTAATAGTAAACTTTGAGGACGGGAGGTTTTCGGAAATAAAAAACGCTAAGGATCTCTTTAGCCTTTACAACCTTTATCTGGAAGTGAAAAGGCGAAAAGGCACAAAACCTTACATATTTTTAGATGAAGTTCAGAAAGTCGAGGGATGGGAGGGGTTTGCTAGGTCTTTAGTTGATAGAAAGGAGGCATTTGTAGTAGTTTCAGGCTCAACCTCAGATCTCTTGAACGATAATGCTAGGAAAAAATTAGCCGGAAGGCATGTGGTAGTTAACGTTTACCCCCTTTCATTCAAGGAGTTCTTAGAGTTCAAAGGAGTGAAGGTAAACACGGAGATCGACATAATAGCTAGGGAGGCTGAGATAAAATCCCTCTTTCACGAGTATTTACTTTACGGTGGTTTCCCGGGCATCGTGAACAGTAGTATAAAAGAGCAATTACTTTCCTCTTATGAGGACATATTAGTTAGGGACGTGATTGCACCTTGCAAGATAAAGGAGAGTGAAAAGCTTAGGACTTTAGCCCTCTACTACATTACCAATTCCGGGAATAGGATAAGGTTTAGGAGCGGTTCGAGGCAATTACAAATCCCCTTAAGGACTGTACAAAGGTTTACTGAATGCCTCGTTAAGGCCAATCTGGTATTCTTCGTTTATCCCCTATCCCCCCATTTATCAGTAATGGTTAGGGCTGAGAGGAAAGTTTATGCTGTAGACCAAGGACTGATCAATGTAATAGGACACAGGCTTAACCCCAACATGGGGGCACTATTAGAAAACCTCGTGTTCTTAGAGTTGCTGAGAAGGTATGGTGAGGGTAAGGTGTTTTATTATCGCGGTAAGAAGGGGGAGGTTGATTTTGTGATAAAAGAAGGTAATTCTGTTACTAAGGCCTACCAAGTGACTTACAAGCTTAACGAAAGGGAGTATAGTGGTGTTAAGGAGTTGTTAAAATATGTTCCCGTGACATTTCTAACATATGATGAGGAGGGTGAAGTTGAAGTTAACGGGATTAAGTTAAAGGTGTTGAAAGTTTGGAAGTGGTTAATTAGTGGGGAGTTGAAAAGCAATTTTTCGTCGAAAGAATACCCAGCCTAGAATCAGCGGTGGGAATAACGAGGAGGAAACCTTGAGTCACGAAAACTCAATGTAAAACATATACTCCACTGCTTTTCTTCTCTCAGCGGAAATAAACGCTATTCAGTCCTTGAAAAATCGCATTTAGTCGAAGCTGTTATGAAAATCCCACTTCCTTAACCAACGTATTTAAACGCGTTCTTCCCGGTGAATATTACTTTTGTTCTGAAAGAACACCCTTCAGGATAGGGTTGGTTAGGTACTACCTCTGAAGTTTAAACCCTTGATCACAATCGCACAAAGCACGAAAACGGATTACTTGGTATAACATTAAAATCATTAAACTCCCCCTCTTAATTAATAAAGTGAAAATCATGCGAGACGAAAGTAAAATATGGGAGATAATCAAAAAATACCCTCTAACACTTTACCTAATGGACTTCGACCACTTAAGCCCTCCAACCTTCAAAAGCACAAAGGCTTTTAACTTGCTGAAGGAAATGGAGAGCTATATTTACCCCGCAAGGGAGAACGATTACGTTAGGTGTTACTACTACCTCTTCTTACCCGTTAACGTAAAAGGGAAGATAAAGTTCGTGCCAACGGGCTTTTGCTACCTCAAGGAGTTTGACGAATACGAGTTCTTTGTACACACTAAGGGTGGGATAAGGATTGGGAAAGGCGATGAGGAATTATCAGATTGTTATAACTCACTTTTAATGAGGGTTTATGAGTTCATGAAATTGCAGCATGAAGACCCTATCTTCGTCACCACTAAAGACATTTACAAATATTATTTAGTAGGAGAAGTAAAGCTGAAATACGTTACTAAACCGAAAATGAGCAAGGAAGAGGCTAAGCAAATCCTTGAGCAATATAAGGAGAATTTGAAGAACAGACTTCCTTCAGACGACATAACTTTAAGGGATTATTTGGAGGTCGTGAAAGTAGTTTATGAGGCAAATAACTTCAAAGTGGACAAAGACCTAAAGGAGTTGTACAAAAGGTATGCCGACGGTAGGGATTGCGGAATGATGGATTTACCTTTAGATGATAAAGAAGCGTTCAAGGACTGGAAGGAGCATGCCCATTGTGGTGGTCATCCATTTGAGATAATAAGGGGAGGGTTTATTACTTACGGCGTTTACTTATACCCTCCCAGAGAGGGTAGGTACACGATTTACGCTAATGACTTCATTGACGAGTATATAAATGCTGTTAAGGAGTTCTTGAAGAGGAAAATCCCGTTTAGGGCACCGGATTTAATAAACGTTTTGAAATACCTCACGGGGGAGTTAGTAGTTAAGGTTAATGATTACTCGGACTTCCCTAAACATCTTTACATATTCTATTTTGATGTAGAGAACAAAAGGAAGATAAAGTGGGAGGAGATAGAGGAGGTTAATTACAGGAGGAGAAGGTAGTGGAAAACGTTACAGTATATAAAAATCTTCACACCACGAACCCACAACTCCAACTACTCACTTTCTCGCTCAAAACTTCTTAAACAAATTACTCATATCGACCTTATTCTCCTATCCCAACACAACCTCAGTTCTAAATCCGAAATACTAACACCTTTAATTCTTCAGTCCTTCTGAGAATAAATTAAGATCCTCTCAGGCTTTAGTATCGTCCCATTAAGGGGTGTGAGCTTTTCCGTAAAGATGAAGATTAGATACAAACCATGAAAATCCAATGAAGTCCAAACTTCACCCATAAGCTTTATATCGTTAGAGTAAAACTAGTTATTCGTGGATTTGAGTGCCATTATTAATAACGGGAGGAGCTGTGAATTTCTACTTAAATATGTTCTTCAGTTAAAGCATATATGGAAAATGAGGTTTAAATTCACCAAATCTGAGTTTGAGATTTAGAATAAATTTTTCCCTAAAAGTAACTACGACTTATGATAAAATATAGTAATAAATTATAACCATTTAGCAATCAACCCAGAGAACAAACGACTAGATAGGGGGATTGATTCGAAGGCTAATATTAGACCTTTACTCCCTATGACGAAACCCTCTATTACTCCAGAGGATATTGTAAAGCATGTAACTGTAAGTAACATTCTTAATTCTTCTCTGATGTTACATCGTGTTTATCCTTAAAGTTTCTATTATTTCGTCTTCTGCTATTTCAAGGACTATTAGAGTAGTTATGCCAGTAAGTACGAGTGAGTAAACCATTATACCGAATATGGCAAAGTAATTTAGAACCATATCCATTGATATTAACATAAGTTTTGAAATATAAAAAAGTATTCTTTTTAAATTTTTTGAATTACGATTTCTCGTAAATATGAAAAAGCTATTACCTCCTTTATAGTTAGTTTTTAACTTATTACTTTACTTTCAATACGCAAAAAGATTACGAAAACTCGTTAAACACTATTAATTGTACAACCTTACTCACCTTCACTGTTTTACCGACGTCTTTGACATTGGTTAGAAAACGTTTCAACCACTATAAGCTACAATGTGCCTATCTGTAATCCATGGTATTAGAATCTTCTAGGTCTTAATGTTAAATTTCCTTCCTTAATCTGATAGTGGTACCCTTGATAATTGGTGCAACAATATATCTTTATTCCCGTCGTTAACCATTTTTCGGCTTAAATATGGCTGTCATGGTAACTGCATTAGCTGAGGAACTATTACATAAGAAACTGGAAAACCTTTATATTCATGTATCTTTCTTCCCAACTTCGTAGTACTGAATGAGAAATTCATGGGTTCTGCTTTTGGCATTGCACAATTTGGAAATAATCCGTTCAGCGCACTTTTCGGGCTAATTTTATTACTCCCTAAACAGTTACTGGCTCTTTTATCCCATGATGGCTGAAATGCTAACGTTTTACTTACCCCGTTATACAGAAGGATTTACATATAAAGAGTTATTATCATTGGTTGGCATAACGCGTTCCCGGGTTACACTACTTAGTTCTCCACAGCGGTTTCTCCCATCGGTTGTTTTTCTCGTAACGTTCTCGGCTTTAGGAATTCTGAACGTTAATGGAAGTGCATACGTATCACAATATTGCTCAAGACGCTATTTACTTTCATTAACGCTATACCTTACAATCTACTTATCGTATTTTCTATGGTCAATTATTATAAGAATATACTACACGGAAACACCCCAGTGACCATCTGATAAAACGAATTATAAGAATCCACTACATCGTGGTTTGGAGCCTTTTTATGTTGTGAAAATTTAAGGTTTTAGATATACTACAATGACGAGAACTAATTGAAGCCCTTGTATAAGAATTACTAGCGCTGAAGAATTACGATACAACTATTTAAGGTCTTACCGGAATATTTAATTAATGAGTGAAGATATAGTAAGGGCTTTAGTGGGCAATGAAGAGTTTTACAAGAAGCTTATCGAAATGATATATGAGAGGCTCAAGAATGAAGTAGTTTTGAATAGGTTGGATGAAATAAATAAAGTACTTAATGAACTGTCAAATGCCGTTCAAAAGAACACCGATCATATAGTATTACTGTGGGAAAAGTTAGACCAACATGAAGGGGCTTTACGTCAATTGATGGAGGCCTTAAGGGATCAAGGGATAGCGATTAAGGAGATGCAAAATGTGCTGCAAATCCATAGCCAGAAAATTGAGGAATTACAAAAAGCAGTAGAAAAGCAAGGACAAATCTTAGAACAGCACTCCAAAGTTATAGAAGGGCTGCAGAGGGCAGTGGAACAGCACTCCAAGGCCATAGAAGGATTACAAAAGGCAGTGGAAAGATTAGAGAACATAACAGAGCAACACTCAAAAGCAATCGAGGGATTGGAAAAAGCAGTAGAAAATCATTCTAAGGCAATCGAAGGGCTACAAAGGGCAGTGGAAAAATTAGAAGCTACGGTAGAGCAACACTCAAAAGCAATTGAAGGATTACAAAAAGCAGTAGAGAAGCTGGAGGCGACGGTAGAGAATCATTCTAAGGCTATTGAGGGATTGCAGAGGGCCGTAGAGAAGCTTGAAGTAACTGTGGAACAGCACTCAAAAGCAATTGAAAAGCTAGAAAAGGCAGTAGATCAGCACTCAAAGGTGATCGAAGGATTACAAAGGGAGATGACGAAGTTGAGTACCGAGATTGGAGGGTTTACCAGTAGAGCTGGGAAAGCGATAGAGAGGACTATATTAAATATTTATAAAGAGGCTCTACTACTCCATGGTGTAGACCCTACCAATGTCAAACACGGAAAAATAAAAGATACTCTCGGTGTTGTTGATAAAGATAAAGAGTTTGAAGTAGACTTTTATGAGACCGACGATTACGTTTATGTGTTTGAAGTTAAGAACTATGCGGACGAGGCTGTGCTTGAACAAATGAGGAATAGGGTTAAGCTTTTCTCAGCTCTTTATAAGAAACCCGTAAAGTTCTTTATTGTAGCAAATTACGTTGAAAAAAGCGTAAAAGAGGAGGCTGAAAAGGAGGGTGCCACAGTTATAGCTTCTTACGTGATAGAAGAAGAGGAGTAAACATAATCGTTTTTAAATAAGTGTGGGGTTAGGCCGGGATAAACACCTTTGTTCAGGGTTTTGGACTTCATAGGGTTTCGTGAACATGAAAAATCCTCAGCTCTTGGGGTCACGGGAAAGCACCGTTTGTCCCTACACTTTCATTTCAATCATTTTATCTTCATTCACGATCGAGTGTAGGGACTTAGCCCTCAACCATACTGTCAAACAAATCGAGAGAAGTGAGTATACCTCGGTTTAAAGACGAACAAAATTCCCGCCTAGTAAAGTATATTAAAGTCTGTTCTAAAACTGAATTCATGGAGGCCCATGATAACTTAATTTCAGTTCTGAGGGAAAGGGTGAGGGAAGCCGAGAAAGTCGCCAAAGAATTATCTAAGGACGGAGACATCATAGGTAGGGTTACGAGGTTCGAGTTCATTCACGTGGGAGAAAAACCGGTGATAAAAGTTGAAATCTCCTTTGAGGATTACTTTAAAAACCCGGTTAAGAGGGGTGAAATATTAGGTATCGCTTCCATCATTCCCAGAGTAATAATGTTGGGGATAGTGGAAGACATAATGAGGGGTGATATGTTAGCGAACTTAGGAATTAAGGAAATAAGGGGCAGGGAAGACCCCTCGACTATAATCACGAGTACAATAATAACCCTAGACCCCGTGTCCGAAATGGCAATTGACGACTTCTTAAACGGTAAACCCTCACCAAAACCCGTAGTCTCCCCGATTGACCCCCAGTCCCCCGTTTTCAGGCCAAAAGAGGAAGTAATAGAAGCCGGGTTTAACATTCCGAAGGAGGGGGTTGTAATCGGTAACGTGTTCTCCGGGTTTGAGAAGATTAACGCCAGAGTTATTTTGGACGAAAACACTCTAACTCACCACGTGTTAATTATAGGTACTACGGGGTCGGGTAAAACTACCTTGATGAAGAGCATGATTTTCGATAAGAGTTTAGACAAGCAAGTGGTAGTATTCGACAGACAAGGGGACTTCGTGAGGTTCGCGTTAAAGAATTTAAAGAACGTAAAAGTCGTGGTCCCTCTCACGAACAAGATCAAGGACAGGTTTGTGGACTTAATTGCCGAAAGGTACTGTGAAGGTTTTGAAAAGGGATTGAGTGTGGAGTGTGAAGGAGAGGTTACGTTCACCCCCTTCTCCTTAAAGTTCTCTCAACACTTCAAGGACTTGCCCAAATACACCCCATACTTGAGCGAACAAGCCTCAATGAGTTGGGAAGCCATTTATAATAGGTTCGCCTACGATTTAGGAGAGTTTCTCAAAGAGGCTTTAAAAGACAATAAAGGGACGGTTGCAAATCAATATTCTAACTCCATTTTATCAAACCTTAAACTCTCCCATTTAGTAAACGAAAAACTCCCGTTGGAGTACAACAACCTAACGTCTGTATCAAAAAGGGTAGGAAGTGATAGAAATCCCGTAATTTATAAAATAGTCGATAAGAACGCAAACACTTTCGTATTAAACCTCCACGACTTATTGAACTATGTCATGTACGAGGATCTAGACTTAGCCCCCTCGACCGGGAAGAGCGTAAATAGGGCGTTAAAGACCATGAACGACTACGGGATATTTGACGTCGAGAACACAGTCAACGAACTGGACGAGGAAATACTTGAGAGCGATTATGTAATCGTAGACCTCTCCTTCATCTTAGAATACACGTACTCAGTTGAGCCCTTGAGCATTATCGCTTACAAAATATTAGACAGCATTTACCAATACAAGGACAGACTTTACAAGAAGGGTGTTAATGACAGACTGACCCTATTGATGATTGACGAAGCTCACGAGTTCTTCCCCCAAAGTAAGGGAGAAGTGTCGAAGGAGACGGTTGAGGAAATGATTAACAGGATAATGAGGTTGGGGAGGGTTAGGAAACTAGGTGCGGTCTTAGCGACTCATGTGCCTGAGGACTTAAACCCCTTAATCCTCCAGTTATCTAATACTAAAATCATTATGAGGAACGGTAGGGAGGTCTTAGAGAAAATGGGGGCTAAGGACTTTGAGGACTTATTAATCACAGCCCCTCCTGGGCTAGCTTTAGTAAAGAGTTTGAAGTTTGATGACTTACTGATGCAGACCGTAATTAATTGGGAGCAGAAATAACAGTTTACTCATTAGTGCTCAAGATGATGATATTGAAAGGGATTACTTTAGCTGGGGGTATCTTATTAGTTATTTCCCTCTCCTCAGTAGGTTATATCACAACAACGGTTATCGGATAATTACTAAAAGGTATTGTGAAACTTGACTAATGTTATTATTCTTTTAATCTTCTCTACCTTAACATATATCTTTTCCATTCGATTGCAAGCTGATTTTAGACTGTAACGCTTCTACGTAACTACTCGTTATTTTTAATCACTTCTAATTAATCGTTTTGACAAGTCCTGTTTATATAGTATTACTGAAGTAGTTTTTATTGACGATCTCCCTAATTGATGACGGGCACTGCTCACGAGGGTGGGAGTGATAAAAGTGGATGGGAGGGTAGTGGCGTTCAGTAATAAATCTTTCGCTCAAACTCCAAGCATAGTATTAGCTAATATTGCCACGTGGGTCCTTTCAACCCACGTGGCGATTCGGGGGAGGGCTTACCTATTTAGGCTCATAAGGCTTATTATTATACCAAACACTCCAAACAAC
>Ga0081474_126289_pt1 | contig 22764 bp, 19 predicted proteins | sample OneHunmetagenome_2_FD_70978 | JGI IMG/M metagenome (GOLD analysis project Ga0081474, IMG submission 70978) | Ferrous microbial mat communities from One Hundred Spring Plain, Yellowstone National Park, USA v2 (version 2) | ecosystem: Environmental > Aquatic > Non-marine Saline and Alkaline >... | reverse complement strand
CTCCCTGAGGGAGGGGCTGGTTCACTTCAAGAGGGCAACAAAGGCCGTGAACAGGAGTTTGGACGTGGTGAAGTACTCAGTGGCGTTGGTCCTGTGGGAGAGGGGACTTATACCGGAATTTATCTCCAGAATTTATCTAATAAATGTTGACACTATGGACACACTCTATTGGGCTATGGTTATATTTTTAAAGGGGGGGTAAAGAGAGTACATGACCTTAGATGGGCTCCAATAGCACTGCGGTGATCGTAGTGAGAGGCGTATCGAAGTTTTTCGAGTATAAGGGGAAGAGACTTGAAGTCCTCAGGGACATCAACCTAGAGGTGGAGAGGGGTAACTTCGTGATCATAGTGGGACCCAGCGGCACAGGGAAGTCTACCTTCCTCTCCATAGTGGCTGGACTCCTGAGGCCCTCCTCAGGGAAGGTCTTCGTGGACGGCGTGCCGGTGGAGGGACCGAGGCCAGATAGGATAGCCATGGTTTTCCAGGACCACGCCCTGCTCCCCTGGAGGACTGTGATCAAGAACGTGGAGTTCGGTCTGGAGGTCAGGGGAGTGCCCAAAGAGGAGAGGAGGTCGAGGGCTCAGAAGTATATAGACCTAGTAGGCCTCTCTGGTTTCGAGGACTATTACCCTTCCCAGATCTCAGGTGGGATGAAGCACAGGGTCGCCATAGCCAGGGCCTTAGTCCTGGAACCTGAAGTTCTACTAATGGACGAACCTTTCGTCTCGTTAGACGAACAAACGCGATACTTGCTGGGTTCAGACCTAGTCAAAATATGGAGGAGGACTGGGAAGACCATACTCTTCGTAACGCACAGCATAATGGAGGCTTGCACTCTGGCAACCCACGTGGTAATCTTCACCAAGAGGCCGGCCTCAGTCAAGGAAGTGGTCAAGGTGGACGCTGATTACCCTAGGGATCCTGAGGACACCCTCATGGCCTCCATGAGGAGGTATGTTTGGAACAAGCTCAAGGAGGAGATCGCGCAACAAGAAATAGGAGGGGGGCCGGAGTGAACCTAAAGGCGTTCGGATTTCAGGCTCTGGTCTTGGGTCTCCTGCTCACGGTGTGGCAGCTCCTCCCCATGGAGGGTATCGTGAGTCCCCAGATCCTCAGTCCACTCTACACAACGCTCATCAACTTCCCCAAGATTTTCGCCAGGAATGGTCTCATTCCAGGGGGCTTGATCCCGCAGCTGCTAACCACCCTGGAGGAATTAGGCGTAGCGTTCGTAATGAGTATAGCGGTGAGCATAGTCCTCGGTTTCCTCTTCGGCTACTTCAAAGTCCTGGGTAGGTCCTACGAGCCCCTCATTTACCTGGTCTACGCTGTCCCAGGGTCCATATACTACCCAGTGCTCTTCCTGACCTTGGGGCTCGGAGTTCAGTCCAAGATAGCCATGGGCTTCCTCTTCGGTGTCTTCCCTCCCCTCATAAACATCCTTTCAGGCTTCAGGAAGATAAACGGGATCTACATATCCATGGCTAGATCCATGGGATCGAGTAACGTTCAGCTCTTCACCAAGGTCGTGGTCCCCTCTCTGGCGCCCTACATAATGGCTGGAATAAGGCTCGCCCTTATCTTCACTTACATAGGGGTCATATTGGGTGAGGTGATCGCGTCCAAGGGCGGGCTGGGTTGGGCCATAAGCATAGCCAACTATAACTTCGACGCTCCCCTCATGTATGACTACATTATAGTAGTTGTCCTCTTAGCTGTAGCTTTCTTGGTTGCAATAACAGCGGTGGAGAGGAGGGTGTTCAGCTATGCCTGAGGGAAGGAAGGAGCTCGCCTATGTCTCCCTGATCCAGGCGGCCTCAGTGATCGCCTTCCTGGTCATATGGCAGGAGATAGTGAACCGCGGTATAGTTCCATCACTCTTCGTGGCCTCCCCCACACAGGTGGCCCCCCCCTTCGGTCCCACGCTCCTCGAGCCTTTCGTCTTCGAAAGGGTGCTCTACACACTCTCGGTCTTCGCTGCGGCCTTTGCCTTCACCGTGTTCGCCGGGACTGTGATAGGTTTACTCCTGGGCACCTTCATATACCTCAGATCGGCCTTGGAGCCATATATGATAGTCCTCTACTCCATCCCAAAGGCGATCTTCATCCCTGTTTTCTGGACTTTCTTCGGCCTAGGCTTCTCCTATCAATTCTGGTTCGCCTCCTTTGCTGGGGTAATACCCATGACCCTTAACGTCATGTATGCGGTGAAGGACATAGACCCGGAGCTGATAACCCTCTCCAGGTCTCTGGGCGCTTCGCCGCTCCAGGTTTACTACAAGGTCATTATACCCTCAATAATCCCAGCCATGCTGACTGGAGCCAGGATCTCGATCAGGGCAGTCTTCGCTGACGTAATTGCAGCCCAGGAGTTCGTTGGGACGACTGGCATAGGCTACTTGGCCCAGTATTATGCAACAAACTTCGAGCCCGTTCCCCTTTACGTGGTCGTAGTCCTGACAGCGCTTCTGGGGATAGTGGTCTACGAGGCCATAATCCAGGCGGAGAAGAGGTTAACTAGGTGGAACGTCCAACTCAGTTGAGGTTTCGAGTCCAGTCTCCTCTTCGATTCCAACGTGGAGCTCCAAGTTAGTGAGTCCGTCTCAATTGTCAACGTAGGCGAATAGTAAATCAATCCTTTTCAGCACGACCTCGTCCTTTTATCATTTCCACTATCGTGTGGAAGAGAGCCCTGAACTCGAGGAGCAATCGGAGAGGGACCATTTCTAAGCCGTTCCACCCGTGGCTGGGAGTCTGACTCCCTAACCTAGGCGTAGGAGGCCGCAGGGGATTGGGGCGAGTGTTTATACGGAAAGTTCTATGGAAGTCCACCCCATTTTGAGACCAAAGAGCTTTCAGTCTTCTTTTCCTTCCCCTTGCCTATCCTCATGGGGCCGACTCCTTTCGATCTTCGTGCTACGATCTCATAACGTTTAAAATAGGTGAGATCCCTTATCAAATATTAGTAGAGAAGTTTATACCTCCCCACTTCTCCCGGCCCTCTCACAGGCTCTACGTTTTTAATCCCAGTAACATGATCAGGACTATGGGAGCGGGTTCCTGGGCTTCAGGACTTGAAGCGGAACTCAACTCCGTGAGGGATTCCCTCAAGGATGGACTGTTACCCCACTGGGTGCTCTCAGATCCAAGGCTCTTCGAGCTGGAGAAGATCAGACTCTGGCCCAGAGTCTGGCACTTCGTTGCCCATGAGAGTGAGGTCCCAGGGAAGGGAGATTTCGTCAGGAGGTACTTGGGACCTGAAACACAGGTCTTAGTAACCAGGTCAGATGATGAGAAGGTCAGGGTTTTCCTGAACTTCTGCAGGCACAGGGGGAACTCAGTAGTCACCAGTGACTGTGGTAACGCCAATACCTTCACGTGTTCCTATCACGGCTGGACTTACGCGAACGACGGGAGGCTCCTCGGAGTCCCCCTTGAGGACCTCTTCTACGGCAAGGTAGACAGGGAGCGCACCGGCTTAATCGAACTCAGATCCTCAACCTACAACGGCCTAATATTCGCTAACTTGGACAAAAGGGCTGAACCCCTTGAGGACTACCTAGGGGAGTTCAGGTACTATTTGGACCTCTTCACCAAGAGGGCTGAGTTCCAGTACTATCCTCCCCACAGGTGGTTGGTTAGGATGAACTGGAAGGAGGAGGTAGACAGCTTCGGTAACGATCCTTACCATCATTATACCACCCATAGGTCCATGATAGAGTTAGGGGGGAGACCCCCCAATCCCGCGGTTCAGGCCTTGGGTAATGCGGTGGCCTCGAGGAAGGGTCATAAGTTCGGAACTAGTGGGAGGGCGGCGAGGGGTTCAGCCTTACCCGAGAGCGTCTTCCCCGCCTTTTACCCAGTGTGGGCACCTAAGGTAGTGGAGGAGGCGAGGAAGAGATTGTCCCAGGATCAGTTCCAAGTTTGGTTTAACCACCTTGTGGGACCAATGGTGGTCTTCCCCAACTTCGCCTTGGACCAGACTTGGGTGAGCTACGGTGGGACTGGGATACCCTTCATCTTCGTCAGAGTTTATAGACCCGTTAGTCCTAGGCTCACGGAGGTGTGGAGTTGGTTCGTGGTGGAGAGAGATGCTCCAGAGGACTTCAAGAGGGCTTCCTATAGGGCCTACGCCTCCTCCTTCGACCCGGCTGGAAACTTCATAGCTGATGACGTGGAGAACTTCGAGAATGTGACTACCTCCTCAGCCGGGGTCTACAATGTGAGGGAAGTCGAGGACCTATACAGGGGAGGTTCCCATAGGCCAGTCCTCAGGAGGACTGAGGAGCTAACGATCTACGACACCAGTTTTAGGGAGGAGGTGGCCGTGAGCTATTGGCTCAGGTGGATCGACTACCTAACGGGGAGGGTGTGAGTTTGGGACTTTACTTCAATGAGGCAGAGGAGATAGCACGGGAGTTCATTGAGAGGAGGGAGGGTGTGAGCGAAAGCGTGAGATCTGAGGTGGAGGACTTCCTATACAGGGAAGCAGAGCTCCTGGACTGGTTCAAGTTCGACCAGTGGTTGGACCTCCTGTCTGAGGACTTGGAGTACTTGGTCTTCTCCAGGGTCAACGTGAAGAGGGCGCGCGGCTACGGAATACCCAAGGAGAACCCAATCATGGTTGAGGACAAGAAGTCCCTAACGGTCAGAGTGAGGAGGCTCAATACGATCTACGCTTGGTATGAGGATCCTCCATCTAGGACAATGCATGCGATCTCCAACGTGAGGGTGCTCAAGGGAGAGAGGGAGGGGGAAGTGGTGGCCAAGTCCTACGTGGTCCTCTACAGGCATAGGAGGGACGAGGCGGGAACTGAGGAGCTACCTTACCTTAGGCGGGACGTTCTGAGATTGATGGAAGGGGAGTGGAGGATAGGGAAGAGGCACGTGGTGCTGATCCACTCCGTGATCCCGATGAGTGCCTTATCTAACCTGTATTAGTCACCCAAGCGATTTCTCGTTCTTCACTAAGGCGGATCGAGCGGGGTCAAAGCTTTTATTGTCGAGATCCGAAGCCCTGTTAATGTCCACCCTGTTAATAGGAGTTGGGCTAGTTGGCTCACAGATCGCCAGGGAGTTGGTTAGTGCAGGGGAGGACTTCGTAGCCATGGACGTGGACCCTAAGCTCGACGCCATATCGCAGATCGTCGATCCTCATAGGTTCAAGATAGTGAGGGGGGACATATTGAACCCACACGACCTATACTAGGTGATCAGGAGGGAAGGGGTGTCGAAGATAGTGCATACAGCAGCTAATCCCCTCCTCACCCTGGGGGCTAAGGAGGACCCATACAGGGCCATCCGGATCAATATAATGGGTACAGCGAATGTACTTGAGGCAGCGAGACGCCTCGACGTGAGGAGAGTGGTCTTCACCAGCAGTAATGCAATCGTCCACTACTCTGTCAAGGATCGTTTCGGTTTCCTCAGACCAACCTCAGTTTACGCCTCCACTAAACTGGCTTCTGAGTACCTGGGTTTCAACTACATGGATCAATACGGACTCGAGTTCGTAGTCCTGAGGTTCTCGGTAGTCATAGGCCCTTGGAAGTATGGTGGAGGACCCACTCAGAGGTTCAAGGATCTCTTGGAGAGAGTGGTAAGGGGGGAGAAGGCTGAGTTCCCCAGGGAGTCTAGGGATTACATATACTCCAAGGATGCTGCGGGTTCATGTATTTCAGCCCTCCGCAAGGAATCCTCCTACTTAAAGACCTGGGTTTACCCAGTGAGTATGGGGAGGAAATACAGCGGTCAAGAGATCGTGGAGATCCTAAGGAAATATGTCCCAAGTGCTGAGGTGGAGCTAACGGATGAGTTCTCAGCGGGTTTAAGGGCCTCCTCCGAAGGGGTCCCGGACTTAAGGCCCACGGAGGAGGAGTTGGGGTTCAGGCCTAAGTATGGCATGGAGGAGGCCATGCGGGATTACTTGGATCACTTGAGGCGCCTGGAGGATTGCCCTAGCGGGATTAAGTCGACCCTTTAACCGTCTTACCAAAGAGGATGTTGAACTAAGAGGTCAAGGCCGTGAAATCTTTTTAAAGACCACCTCGAAATGAAGTTGTATGGAGGGAGTTCAAACTGAGGAAAGGGAGGAAGGATACTACGGATCAGACCTAATAGTGGACCTCCTGTGCGATCTAGGGATCAAGTATGTGGCCTTAAACCCAGGCTCCTCCATTAGGGGACTTCACGACTCTCTGGTGAACCGCGGAAGGAGGTGTGGAGTGGAGCTGATCGAATGCCTCCACGAGGAAATAGCGGTTGCCGTGGCCCACGGCTACGCCCTGGCTACAGGCGAACCCGCTGCAGTGGCCCTCCATGACATAGTGGGGCTCCTCCATGCGCCCATGGCCATCTTCAATGCCTACTATGACGGCGTCCCCATGATCGTCTTAGGTGGAACAGGTCCCCTGGAGTTGGAGAAGAGGAGGTCGTGGATAGACTGGATCCACACCGCGTTAGTTAACGGTAACTTCGTCAGGGACCTAGTGAAGTGGGACTACCAACCCTCCGATCCTGCTGACGCTGCGGAGTCCCTGATTAGGGGGTTCATAACCTCGGTCACTGAACCGAAGGCCCCTGTCTACCTCTGCTACGACGTTGGACTTCAGGAGGCTAAGGTAGACCACTCCCTCGCCTCAGAGTATAGGTCCAAGGTTAAGGGGAGGAGGTATAAGGTCTCCACCCCCATCAACGGTGATCAGGAGACGTTGGACAGGATCGCTGAGTCCTTGATCCACTCAGAGACCCCAGTCATCCTAGCTGGGAACACTGGGAGGAACTGGAAGAGCGTGGACTACCTGGTGAAGTTAGCTGAGACAGCGTCAGTGGGGGTGATGGACAGCCTGGAGAGGTTCAATTTCCCTAACGTTCATCCCCTGGATTTGACAGGGACGAGGTTATTGGAGGAAGCGGACTTCATCCTAGCCCTGGACGTGAAGAACGTCCAGGCAAGCATTAGGTTCATGGAGAGCTCCTACAACGTCTCCCCCCTCGAGGAAGACAGGGTGAGGGTGTTGAGGAAGGACGTTAAGATCGGGGTCATAGGCCTGGAGGAACTCAGGGCTAAGAGCTCAGTTCTAGGCTATCAGAGGATCCAGGAGACCGACATACAGGTGATGGCTGATACTTCCACCGCCCTACCCTACTTAGTAAGGAGGATAAGTGAGGTGGTTGAGGGCGATCCTGGCCTGAGGCGGAAGTTGGAGGAGAGGGCATCCAAATACAGGGAAGTGCACCAGGAAGTCAGGAGGAGGTGGGAGGAACAGCTGAGGAGGAGGTGGGACGAGAGACCCATGTCTCCAGCGAGGGCTGCCTACGAGATGTGGAGGGTCCTCTCCAATGAGGACTGGGCGCTCAGCGTAGGGACGCTGAGGGGATGGGCCAGGAGGATCTGGGAATGGACTAAACCCTGGCATTACCATGGTCACCCAACCAGTGGAGGAGGAGGACAGGGCTTCGCTTTACCCGCGACTGTTGGGATCGCATTGGCCTACAAGGGCACGGGGAGGAGCGTCCTGGGGTTAATAGGTGATGGGAATGCACTTTACACATTTAACTCGATCTGGACCGCGTCGCACCACAGGGTTCCAGTCATAGCGGTAATCGAGAACAACCTAGCCTACTACAACGATGTGGAACACCAGGTGGCAGTAGCCAAGAGCAGAGGAAGGTCAATGGAGGAGGCCAGAATCGGGGTGGAGATAAGGGATCCCAATGTGAACTTCGCCAAGATGGCTGAGTCGTTGGGGGGAGTGGGATTCGGTCCCATCGAGGATCCAGGCGAAGTGCAGAACGCAATGTTAAGCGCCCTGCGAGTAACGAGGACCAAGAGCGTACCAGTAGTCATCGACTTAATAGTGAAGCCCAGGTGAGTCACTACCTCTGATAGTCTCCCATTCACGGCCTTCGCTCTCTCGGATCTCGCTGAGCACCATGGGGACAGGAAACGTCTACCAATTAAATCCTGCAGTTATCATGGGCAACGCACAGTTCACATTGATACCTTAAAATAAAGTGAAGTTATATTGAGAAGTTTATATATACACCGAGTCCTCCGGTATGTGAATAATATCATCATTGAGCTATGAATTCCGGTATCACTCCCCTCTCCCAGAGGACCAACGCCAGCGATCGACCGTTTCCAGGCTCCTGTCATAGCCTTGGTGCTTGAACCCGACCCATCTCTCAGCGGCGGGTGGAGGGATTCGTTGGGGTTCACAGGGGAGACCACGGTGGGGTTCCTCGGGAGTACGCTTGTGGTCATCGCTCACCGCCCTCCGGTAGTTACCTCGATGTCCCCCTGAGGGTCCCCTCGTCCCCATCTCCCACAGAGGACAGGACGTAAAACCCCAGCTCGGCTCGGTGACGACCCTGCACGGGGTCCTGGGTGCCACCCCACAGCTGGGCTAACCCCCGAACCTCCTCCCACCGCGACGCTCGATCCAGGGGAACTCCTGAACCCAAATGGGGATCGCCCTCATCCCGTTGGGTGAATCCTCAAGGCCTGCTCGACCTCCCACCCGGGGTGGTGGACGTCGCCCGGGAAGTAGTTAACCGCAGTCCCTGCAGAGGTCCTGCCTGCCCAAGGGTTTGCGCTTTACCACGTGGTGACCGGAAGGAAGGGCAAGATAGTTCTTTCCCGATGACCGTTCTCCTACCCATGGACAATTCGATGTACAAAAATAATAGCTTGGTAACGACACTATGGACGCACTCGAATCCTCTTTAGAAAGGTTTATATATAGGATCCAGTGAGAAGAGAAATGGTTGAAGGTTATGAGAGGAATTAAACTTAGGAAGGGAATAGGCAGGATAACTCTGATTGCTGTGATCGTGGTAATAGTTGTTGTAGCAGTTGTAGCGGGAAGTCTTGCATACCTTACCTCACCTCACCAAATGGTTACCTCTACTCCATCCACGACCACCACCTCCACAACAGTTACTACTCCCGTCATAATAGGCGCAGTCTCGGCCTCTCATCCTGACATGGCAGCGTGGGCCTTGCTCGAGTCTAACCTCTCTTGGCTCACACGCTACGATCCCAACGCAAAGGTCCAGGACTTCCCAGGGGGGAGCGGGGACGTGATCCACGCCCTTGAGACTGGGAGTATACAGATAGGAATAGCTGGGACTGACGCCATAGCAGTAGCCATATCACACGGTGCGCCCTTAGTCATAGTGGCCACCTATAGGGTGACCCCAGCCATAAGGGAAGTTCTAGTCTCTCCGACTTCCGGAATAACCAACATAACCCAGCTCAATGGGAAGACCATGGCTCTAAGCAAACCGGGGAGCCTGGACGCCATAGCTATGCTATACCTGAGTTCTATATACCACATAAACCTGACCCCAGTTTACGTGGGTTCGTTCTCAGCCCAAGTAGCGTCCGTAGTAAGCGGTTCAGCAGCTTCAACTAACGTAGCGATCTTCGACGCTACCTCCCTGGTTTCAAATGGAACCCTCAGGTCGATCCTCACCTTTGAGTATCCCTATCCAATGTTCTCGGTCGTTACTACCCGTAGTTTCGTCCAGCAGCACCCCTACGCTATTAGGGCAGTCCTAGCTGGCTTAGAGTACGCGAATTCGATCTACGACTCCAATCCCAACAACCTCACCCTCAACTTCATCTCCTCCTATTACCACACCGAGCTCACCCCCACTGCCACGGACGTCCTCCTCCACGTAGTCTTCTCGACAAATGGGGCAATAAACGTTACTGCCCTCAATCAACTTCTCACCCTATACCGCCAGCTAAAGATAATAACCAATAGCACCCTCACAGTCTCCGACCTATACATCACTGACTTCTCCCCCGTCGTGTCTTGAAACCCTCGTGGATTCCTTTTCCTAGTTAGGGGACCTCATTATCCTTTTTCGTCCCCCAAGTTGAGCTCACATTATATAACATGTTCAATAGATCACTGGAGAAGCTCTCCCCCACTCTCCCCGCACCCTCCGGAGAAAGGCTTAAATTGGGTTAAGGGAGTCACATATATGCCCATAAGGTTAATTGATAAGTTGAACGCTCATGACAGTTTCCTGGATTTCGTCAATGCTGAGGGGATCCCAGTCTACACCGACTTCCACGCAGACCTCCTGAACCTGAGGTTGGGAGAGTGGGAGAGGATCGGCGCCAGGGGTGCCTGGGTTTACTTGAAGGGCGCAGCTCCCCTTAATGCTGCCTACGTCCTAGAGCTAAGTGCGGGGGAGTCTACGAGGCCTCAACATTACGTCCTGGATGAAATGATCGTGGCGTTGGATGGCCATGGGTATACCGAGATCTGGTACGATCAGGGGCCCAAGGTCAGAGTGGATTGGGGTAAGTGGACCACCTTCAAGGTACCCCCTAACAGTAACTACGTTCACCATGCGGAATCAAGGGCTAGGCTCCTGACTGTGACCCAACTCCCCCTGATAATGAACGCCATGAACGACCGCGAGTTCCTCTTCAATACTAGGTTCTCATTCGAGGAGTTCAGCAGCTCCATGGCCTCAGGGAAGTATACGGACGAGCCCACCATGGTTGAATCGGAGGGTGGAGCGAAGTGGAAGGGATACGTCGTGAGGGACATCTCTAGGTTGGAACTGCCCACTGGTCATAAGTTCTTCAGTCAGAGGGGTGTGGGGACCAAGGGGATACACGTGGACTCCGGACCTGGGCTCAGGACCCACGTATCCGAGATCCCCGTGGCCACATACAAGAAGGCTCACATGCACGGTCCCAGTGCCCAGATCCTAATAATCAAGGGGGAGGGCTACTCACTCATGTGGTATGGGCCGATCGGTTGGAGTCAGGCTGAGGAGAAGGTGAGGATAGACTGGAAGCCTGGGTTCCTCTTGGTTCCCCCTGATAGGTGGTGGCATCAGCACTTCAACGTGAGTGGGGAGCCAGCCAGGTACATAGCGATCCACTCGCCTGTGGGCCACATAGGGGAACAGACCTTCACCCAGATCGAGTACCATGAGGAGGACCCAGCGATAAGGAAGATCTACGAAGAGGAACTGAAAAGGAGGGGTCTCGAATCCAAAATGGGGCCTGAGCTCTACTCGGGGTCGCTCAGGCACTGATGAGGACCAGCTATTTCCACCTCGAGGTTGGACAGACCTTCCTCACCTCAAGCTCCTCGTGTAGTCCACAGCGTTAGCCCCAGCTATCCTCCCGAATATGAGGGCCCTGAGGACCGAAGTCCCTCCCACATATCTGTGATAATAGAGACCAACCATTTCCCCTGCAGCGTAAAGGCCAGGGATGGGGGAGTCGTTGGTGGCCAGGACCCTAGCATTCTCGTCGGTAGCTAAACCACCGTAAGTGAATTGCACGGTGCACTCCACAGGGTAGGCCATGAAGGGTGGTTCGTCTATGGGAAGGGCCCAGTTGGATTTCGGCGGTTCCACTCCTTTCGTCCCCTTACCGTCTAGGACGTTGGGATTAAAAGTCCCAGGCTGAACAGCTGCGTTGAACTCCTTGACTGTCCTTAGGAAGCCCTCCTTGTTCACGCCCAGTTTTTCAGCTAACTCCTCCAACGTCGATGCGGTAATAGGTGGATGATCAGTCTTTACTGCCTTTTGATATCCTGGGACGAGGGTCACCTTCCTATCTAAGATCACGAAGGCTACGTGATCTGGCTGCTCGAAGACGCTCCTAGCTATCACCTCGAAGGAATCGGAGACGTCAGTGAAAGCCTCGTTCACGAATCTCTTCCCCATCTTGTTCACTAATACGCCGAATGGGTAGAGGTGTACCATGGGTCTATAGGCTTTGCTCCTGGTGTCGTGTAGGGAACCATGCCATCCCCCGAAGTCTCCCGAGGTCTTGGCCCCCACTTCTAGGGCCATGTTTATGCACTCTCCCATGTGAAGCGGTGTGGCGGGATTATCCATCCTCAAGTTCACTGCCTCTCTACCTAGGTACCTAACTAGCATTTCGTAGTTCCCCTCGAACCCACCGCAAGCCAGGATCACAGCCTTCGCCCCTATCCTCTGGACCCTACCAGAGGAGTCCCTCACCCAAACCCCGTCCACTCTGCCTTGCCCGTCCAGGGAGAGCTTCCACGCAGTGGTCTTGAAAAGAACTCTCCCTCCCATTACCTCAACATGTTTCCTGAGGGTGGATATAACCGCCAATCCTCCCCCCACTGGCCCTATCCTGGGTAAGTTGTAACCAGGCCAATTAGAGGGTCTGGACTCGAACTCCACTCCCTTGGACTTGAGCCACGCAATGGTCTCAGAAGCTCTGCTGAGGATCACCTTAACGTGGGCCCAATCTGCCTTGCCCTTGGTGAACTCCTTGAAGTCCTCCTCCACTGAAGGGAGCAGCTTACTCTCGTCCAGTAGCCTCATGTTAGCTGTGGTATACCTAGTGTTGCCTCCCCATGCCTCTTCACCCGTCTTCTCCAGGATCAGGACCCTGATCTCCCCCCTGGAACTTTCCAAGGCTGATAGGGCAGCGGCCATTCCAGCCGCTCCAGTCCCGATCACCAATACGTCGGTCTCCATGTTTACGACTTCCACAGAACCCACTTTAAAGTGTTTCCTATATAAACCTCAGAAGAAAAGTCATAGATTCTTTTTAAAGAAGGAAGGTTTAAAATAGTTAGAATTAATAGTTAAACATGGCGTAAAGATGAGGAGAGCAGATAGGGGTCTGGGAAGGCTCGCGCTTGCCGTGATCATCGTGGTGATCATAGCCGCGGCCTCCCTGGGCAGTTACCTTGCATTAACCCTCCGTTCTAAGCCTCCATCTCCGGTCCCCCTCACCTCATCCCTAATCCCACTGAGCAACTCTAGTTTCACCGCTGCTGTAACAATGGCGGGTTCAGATCCCTATCCCTTAGACTGGGCCCTCTCCACGGGTTTCTTCAAGAAGGTCCTCCCCAACGTGAACGTCCAGGGCTTCCCAGGGGGGAGCGGGGACGTGATCCACGCCCTTGAGACTGGAACAGCTGGAGTGGGGATTGCAGCTGAGATCTCCGTTGTCCCCGCAATAGCCCAGGGTGCCCCCATCGTCATAGTAGCGCAGTGGCTCAATACGCCATACACCGCTGACATAGTGGTCAAGGTTAACTCGTCCTACACTAACGTGACTCAACTTAAGGGCAAGGTTTTCGCCAACGCCAAACCTGGGAGCCTGGACGCCATTGCCTTGGACCTGGCTGCATCCAAACTGGGTTGGAACCTCAATAACCTAAGTGTCATATACGTTGGCTCAGTGAGCGGCCAATACGCAGCCGTAGTCTCAGGGAAAGCTGATGCCACGCTCTTTAACGTTTGGAACCTCAACTTCTATAAGACTGGTCTCATTAAACCGCTCTACACTGTCTACACGGATTTCCCCTCAGAGGTCATCGTGGCCAACAGGGACTTCCTGGCCTCCCACCCCAAGGACGTCCAAGCTTTCATCCAGGCCATGATAGAGTTAGATAGGGTGTGGAGCGAGAATCTTAACAACCAATCAGTCAGGTTCCTCGTTTCCACCTACAACTTCAGCCTAGCTCAAGCCGAAGCTTTCCTCAGGCTGAGTTATGCCACTAACCTCAGCGCGGCAGCTATATACGTCTCCGGAATTCAGAACGTGATCCACTCCCTACAGTTAGCTGGGATAATGAAGGGTTCTCAATATAACTTAACGTCCTTCTACGTGGGCCAATTCGTCCCTGTCCAACCGGTCACTGTGACCTACTCATATAAACCTGTTCTCCCACCCATTTAAGAGGGAGTAATCCGCAACCCTCAGTATTTGAATATCCCTTAAAATAGGAAAGTTTTTATATCATCTGATCCTTATTCTGACAAGATCCCCATGTGTAGCTCCGACGAGGAGGTAGGGGTGACTGGGATCCCCATAGGGGAAGAGGACCCGAAGGTCATGGAACTCTGGAGGAAGGTGTGGAGGGAGCCGAGTCTGGAGGGATTCGCTAGCTACCTAGTCTCAGTTCCTCAGGAGTTCAAGGATTACGCAAGCAGGAACCAGAACGGCTTCGTTAGATACGGTGATGTGAGGCCTGGGAGTAAGGTGTTAATAGCTTCGAGTAGCCTTCACGATCCTGAGGTAGTAAACGCCTTAGTCAAGGCATTCAGGGCTAAGGGCGCCACGGTGGACGTTATGTTCCTGGATGATGGAGAGGATAGGGAGCTGCGATACGACGATGAGATAGTGAGGATAATCAGGACCGAACCTTGGTGGATCAAGCCTAGGTGGTACGATTACCAGGAGAGGGTTCTGAATTACGCTAGAGAGAATGGCTACGACCTAGTGGTTCACGGCAGAGGAGGTCCGATTCCCAAGACCAACTCAAAGGGCGAGGCCCTTCATTATCACTTCGAGGCCTTCCCCTGGCAGAGTAAGGAGGCTTTCCTCTGGAGGGCCACGGTATTTCCCTCTAAGCTCAACTACCTCATCAACGTTAAGACGTGGAGGATGATCTACGATCTGGGGAAGGGTGGCAAGGTCATATTAACCGACCCAGAAGGGACAGAACTGGAGTTCACACTGAACGAGAAATACTACGATAGGGCCCTGGATGAGAGGGGAGGCTTCGGACCTAGACCCGCCCTGGGTCACCTCTTCGGCCACCCCACTCCACCCATAATCCCTGAGGAGAACGCTGTAGGGGTAATAGCGGGGACCACCTCTCACCTCACAAGACCTTTCCCCACAATAAGGATACACGTGGAGAACGGTAGGGTGAAGAGGATAGAGGGGGGAGGCCAGTATGGTGAGGGTTGGAGGAAGGTAGAGGAGCAAACCGCTGACATCAAGTACCCCGAGTTCCCAGACAAGGGCATGTTCTGGCTCTGGGAGATGGCAATAGGCACTAACCCTAAGGTGAGGAGGCCCAGCAACTCGCTGAGGTTGAGTGGAACTAACGAGGTAGAGAGGAGTAGATCTGGTGTCATACACGTGGGCTTCGGCACCAGGTGGAGAGGGGAGAGCGAGAGGTGGGCCGCTTCCAAGGGAATACCCTACGGTCATTTGCACGTTCATCTGCTCTTCCCTACCTACGAGATAAAGACCAAGGGCGGTGACGTAATAAGGGTCATAGAGCATGGGAGACTCAAGGCCCTCGACGATCCGGAGGTGAGAGAGTTAGCTAAGAAATATGGAGACCCTGACGAATTACTCAATGAGGATTGGACACCTAAGATACCAGGAATTAGCGTCGAGGGCAAGTATGAGGACTACGCAAGGGACCCTGCAGCTTGGATTGCTAAAAATGGATAAAAATTTAATGTAAATATATTTAAAATCTTTATAATCTAAATTCTATAGGGAAGTTGAGAAATCGAGCCTCAAGGTCCTTCGAGCAATTTCTCCCATGGATAACTTATAAACTCTGTTTGGGAACTCTTCACGGGTGGGAGGCCGTGGTCACTAAAAGACTCGAATTCCAAGACCTCATTAAGGAGGACGGTAAGTCCTTTAGGTTGAATACTAAAGTCTACAAAGACGAGGAGATCTTCCGAGTTGAGCAAGAGATCTTCTTCCATAACTCCTGGACTTTCCTGGCCCACGAGAGCCAGGTGGAATACCCCAACGATTACATGACGACATACATAGGTCGTTATCCCGTGATCTTAGTGAGGGACGAGAGGGGGAAACTGAGGTGTTTCATGAACAGGTGCAGGCATAGGGGATCCCTGGTCTGCAGGGCCAAGAGTGGGAATAGTAGGTTCTTCAGGTGTTTCTACCATGGTTGGTCCTACAGTAACGAGGGCAAACTGGTGGGAGTCCCTGACAGGGAGGGCTATCCGCCCGACTTCGACCTGGACTCCATGGGTCTGATCGAGGTTCCCAGGCTCGAGACGTATAAGGGCTTCGTCTTCGCCTCACTCAAAAGGGATCCCCCCTCGCTTCAGGACTACCTAGGCAACGCCAGGCCCTATATAGATTTGATCGTGGACAAGTATCCTGAGGGCATAGAGGTAGCCAAGGGGACTCACGTCTACACCGTCCAAGGCAATTGGAAGTTGGTCCTGGAGAACTCCCTAGATCACTACCATGCCCCCTTCATCCATAAGAGCTACTTCGAGGCTATAGGCAATCAGGCAGGGGGGAGGATTGAATTAAGGTCTAAGAACTTAGTCCTTTACCTTGGCAATGGGCACGGACTCGACCTCATGTTCAGGGAAACTGACGTCTATGGGCATGAGACCAACATCCTCTTACCCGGAAACCGCTTGGACGAAGAGAAGGCTAAGTGGGCCAAGAGGATCACTTTCCACCTCCTCCTTTTCCCTAACGCTATCCTATTCGACTCCGATTCCCCCGCAACAACCATAAGGGTGGTGAGGCCTCTGAGCGTTAACTCCACCGAAGTGAGCAGCTACTGCTACGTCCCCAAGGGAGTCAGGGAGGAGATAAAGGAGAAGTTCCTGAGGGTCTACGAGAGGTTCTACGGCCCAGCCGGCATGGGAGCGCCTGACGACGTGGAGGCCATAAAGGCAGTGGATCAGGGCATGGAGGCCGATCTATTCCCTTGGAACGACCTCTCCAGGGGCCTACACAGGGAGATCAGGGATCACGAGCTCAAGGAGTTAGGGGACTTCGAGGTAGCTGGGAATGGTACTGACGACACTTTCTACAGGGCCTTCTACCGCTGGTATGTTAAGAAGTTAGAGGAGGTGGAGGGTCACGAACTGTGATTCCCTTGAGCTGGAGAGTGAGTTCGCCCACGTTAAGGTCTTCCTGGACACAAGGGCAAATGGAGTCAGGTTAGGGGTCCTGGACGTCAGGAGCGGGAGGGTGAAGTATTTGGACCCATTAATGCTGGAGTGCCTCATAAGGGCTCCATCAGATGTCCTGTCAAAGTACGTTGCCGAGGTGGAGGAAGAGTGATCCGCCTTAAGATCGAGGAAGTCGAGGTATTCAGAGTCCTGTCTAACTTCGAGTGGAACTTCATGCGGATATGCGCCTCCAACGACCTCTGCGGAATTGGGGAGGGAGGTCCTATGCTCGGCTTCACGGAGGCTAGGGATCAGCTTAAGTCTCTGTTAAAGGGGGAGGACGCCATGAGGATCAACAGGATCGAGCAGAAACTCAGGTATGCATCCCTTTACTCAGGTTCCTCCCTCTACCACCTCCTCTCCGCTGTTAACATAGCGCTCTACGATCTCATTGGAAAGTACCTGAACTCCCCTGTTTGGAGGTTATTAGGCGGGGATAGGGACGAGATCAGGCTCTACTCCGTGATCCCCAGGACCTCCAGGCCCAGGGCAGTGAGTTCCATGCAGCTGAGCTTTACACCCCCTTGGGTCCCTGGGGAGGAGCGGGAATTCTCAAGTTCCCCTATTCACGGAAGGATCACCGTAGGGAACCTCAGGGAGGAACTTTCCCCGGAGCGATACGTGAGGGAAGCGGAGGGCTTGGTGAAAGAGGGCTTCAAGGCCGTCAAGTTCGACTTGGATCTACCCACTCCATTCACCGCCCCAGAGGACTTGAGGAGCGGCAACCTATCGAAGAGGGACCTGGATCACCTGTCGGCCCTAGTCAAGGAGCTGAGGGAGAGGGTGGGGCCTGAGGTGGACTTAATAGCCGACTTCCAGTGGAGTTACAACGTCAGTTCTGCGATCAGGCTCTGCAGGGCGCTGGAGCCCTATGGACTCAGGTGGATCGAGGACCCTACGCCCGCAGTGATGGCCGTGACCAACTTGGATCAATTGGCCTCAGTGAGTGATCAGTGTGGAGTCCCCATAGGGACTGGGGAGAACCTGTATACCCTTTACGAATTCAAGGATCTCCTGAAGGCCGGGGTTAGGGTGTGGACGCCCGCTGCTGTGAAGACTGGGGGAATAAGTGAGGTGAGGAGGATAGGCGAGTTCGCCTCAATGTATGAGGTAGAGGTCTCCCCACACAACGTGAGTTCCCCAGTGGGAACTGCGGCCAACGCTCACGCGTCCTCACCCCTCAACTCCTTAGGCCTATTGGAGTTCCTGGGCCACAGGCTCAAGTATTGGAGTGAGGTGACCAAGAAGGACGCGAATCGAGTGGACTCAGGGAGGATTAGGCTCTCAGAGGAGCCTGGACTAGGTGTTGAGCTCGACGTGGACAGGCTACAGAGGATCTCTGGACAGGCTACAGAGGATCTCTCAACATGATCCCACCTGACCAGGACGAGACGGAGGAGTCAGACTAGGAGGAGCTGCCCTCCTTGGATCTCCATTGTGGCCACTATCGCTTTCTTATACGCGATCTTTAATTCTCCGTCTTGGGGCTTCAGTCTATACTCGGAACTCCCGCCCAGCGTTTGGATGCCCTTAGTCCTGGAGACCAACATGATCCAATTGGCCGAAGCCCTTATGGTCTCACCGTCTACCCCATCCACCAGGACGTTTGAGACCAGCCTAACTGTCTTAGGTGGGGGTTCGTAAGTTGGTGCCTCTCCTGAGGCTAACCTCCTCACGTAACTCTCTAAACCCTTCCTGTCCAAGTAGATGTAGCTCACCTGAGTCCTGGGATCCATAGTAGTGCTGTAATCTGAGACCCAAGTTGGGATCCAGTAGATACAGTCCCTTGAATACAGCTGGAGCCATTGCTCATACTTCCCTTCGTCCAAGAGTTTAGCCTCGCGGTATAGGAGACTCTCCACCCTACGATCCAGGGAATTCGACATCACTTTATTAAACTCACTACTGAGGATAAAAGAGCTTCCTTAAAGTCCTGACAGGGCTCTATGCTGGACTTCACGATAGGAGCGATTGATCCTTTGATATTACGCTATGGAAAGTCTTATAATTTACCATGTTATCACCTCTACTATGAGTTACTTTATTCCACCCGATAAGTGGAGGGAATTCTATGGCTCTGGAACTTTCCCGGAGCTAGGGGAGTTGTATAGACAGATCCTGGAGAGGAAGAGGCAGTCGAGGCTCATAATGAAGGCCAGCGAGGTCAAGTGGGACACCAGACATCCCCAGGCTAGGTCAGCCTCACTGATCGACCCGAGGCTTGGCTTCGCTAACTCATTCGCTAATCTAGGCCTCAGCGAAATAGATGCGGGTATGCACACTGGCAGGCATAAGCACGCTGAGGCCCTGATCTACGTCCTCAAGGGCAGGGGATACAGTATCATAGGGGATAGGAAAGTGGAGTGGGAGGAAGGGGACGCCCTCTACATTCCGCCGGACACATATCATCAGCACTTCAATACGGGCAGCGTCACGGTCAGGTATCTGAGAGTGGTACCAGGAATCCTCAAGCTGAACCTCCTCAACTTAGCAGCTTCCCTGAACTTCGCCCTCCCCTATGAGATAAGTGTGGCTGAGGCCAGGCCAGGTTATGAGGGCCCTGCTGACTGAGAAATCCCGTGATGATTCGCACGAGCTTGAGGGAGGAACTAGCCGGGAAGTTCGTTAAGGAAAGAGGTGAGTCTTTCTACAGACGTTGGGTGAGGAAACAGGGACTGGAGGTGATCTCGGCTCACTACGTGGAGGACCTAAACACCGTGGAGCTGAAGCCTTGGTCCAAGGTGGGAGGAAGGGGGATATTCATAAACCATGAGCTCTCCGATTTCTCCAACGACTGCCAAGTCCTGGAGATCCCACCTGCGGGTTCTACGAACCCACAGAGGCACCTATACGAGGAAATGATCTACGTCCTCAAGGGCAGGGGATCTACAGCCGTTTGGAACCACAAGGGGAAAAAGATGAGCTTCGAGTGGGGAGAGGGATCAATATTTGCAATACCCCTTAACACCTGGTATCAACACTTCAATGCCTCCGGTTCCAATCCGGTGAGGTTGGTAGCAGTGACCAATGCTCCCCTAGTCCTGAACCTCTTCGAGGATGAGGAGTTCGTCTTCAACACGAAATACGATTTCGAGTCCAGGTTCGCTGGGGAGGAGGACTACTTCGAGCCAAAGGAGGAAGTCACAGGCTTCTTCCTGGAGACTAACTTCATCCACGACGCTAGGACTCTGCGCCTGGTGAGCGCTAAGGAGAGGGGCGGTGAGGGGGCCCACATAAGGTTCAAGTTGGCCAGGGGGACCATGAGCGCCCACATATCCGAGTTCCCGGTGGGGGTTTACAAGAAGGCTCACAGACACGGTCCAGGGGCTCACGTGATAATCCTTAGCGGAGAGGGCTACAGCCTTATGTGGCCTGAGGGAGAGAAGATGAGGAGATATAACTGGAGGCCTGGAACACTCATAGTCCCTCCTGACAGGTGGTGGCATCAGCACTTCAACGTGGGTCGCGAGCCCGCCAGATACTTGGCCTTTAAGTATGAGGGCACCGTATACTCCAGGACAGAGGAGGGCATTCCCAAGTCCTGGATAAGCAGGAGAGAGGGAGGAGATCAAATAGATTACGCAGACGAGGACCCCATGGTGAGGAGGATGTTCGAGGAGGAATTGGCCAAGAGGGGGATCAGGTCGAGGATGGACCCCATATATGAGGAGGAACTCAGGAGGCTCTCCGCTAAGGGGTGAGGGGGCGCGGGGGACACACATCACGCCCCGGATCACGATGTCTTCACCTACGAGGACTTTAAGGATTACTTGGAGTCCAAGTCCATACTCCTCGATGAGATCCATTTGAACTCGGTGGGAGTAGATGTGGGCTCCTCCACAACTGTGATCGTGATCTCCAAGATCGGCGTGAGGCGATCAGGGAGAGGGTTAAGCTCCAGGTTCTCGGTCTTCTCCAGGGAATTGGTCCACTCCTCGGAGCCTGTCTTTACCCCCTTCACCAGCGACGGGAGGAGGATAGACGTGGGAAGGTTGAAGGAGATAATAGGGGCGGCCTACGAAGGGGCTAGGATTAGGAAGGAGGAGGTGGACTTAGGTGTAGTGATAATGACAGGAGAGGCAGCAGCTAAGGAGAACTCCAAGGCCATAGGGGAGATGATCGCCGAGAATCTCGGCGACTTCCTTTCGGTAGTGGCGGGCCACAACATGGAGTCTGCCCTGGCAGCGCACGGCTCTGGAGCGGTAGCCATCTCAAGGGCTGAGGGGATAAAGGTGTTGAACGTGGACATAGGTGGAGGAACCACGAAGTTGGCTCTTGTGGACAATGGTGAAGTCAAAGGAACCGAGGCATTTTACCTCGGGGGAAGGTCCTTGATAATGGACGAGGAGGGGAGGGTGATCAGGGTGGAGCCGAGCGCAGCCTTCGCTGCGGAGAGGGTTGGGGTCGAAGTCCAAAGGGGAGGAAGGTTGGATCAGGGGTCCCTGCAGAGGATAGCCAGGTGGATGGCTTCAAAGGTGGTGAAGGCGGTGAACTGCGAGAACGATAGAGATTTGGATCAACTCCTATTAACCCAACCCATGGGCTGCGATGAGGTGAGGGGAGTGGTTTTCTCGGGGGGAGTAGCTGAATACATATACGGAAGGGAGCGCAAGTACTTCAACGACTTGGGCAAGTTCCTGGGCCTCGAGATCAGGAGCGCCATGGAGAGGGGTGAGCTCAGGGCCCAGGTCCTGGAAGGTGCTGAGAGGATAAGGGCCACAGTCTGCGGTGCTTCCCAGTTCACTGTCCAAGTTAGTGGGAATACAATTTACGTCTCCAATGGGTCGATCCTTCCAGTGAGGAACGCTAAGGTAATTACAGTGGAGTATGAGGGTGGAAAGTCCGCGGAAGAGGTTGCGAAAGCAATAAGGAGCAAAGCGAAGGTCCTGGAAATAGGTGAGGGGGTGGTGGCTCTAGCCGTGAGGTGGAGGGGCAGTACATCCTATGAAAACCTCCTGTCCTTCGCCAATGGAGTCAGGGAGGGGCTAGAGGATTACATAAGGGCTGGTAAACCCCTAGTCCTAGTTTTCGACGAGGACGTTGGACGTAACCTGGGTTTGCTCTTGAGGGAGGAGCTAGGGGTGGGAGTAGACGTGGTGGCGGTGGACGGTGTGAGGCTTCAGGACTTGGACTTCGTGGACATAGGGAGGAGAGTTGAACCTTTGGGCCCGTTCCAGTCACGGTGAAGTCCCTAGTCTTCGGGATAGATGCCCAGTTCCTGCGCGCTAGGAATTCGATCCACAGAGGATAGCAGGTGATCTACGGAGGAGCCTGTGTTCAGAGGACTATTGAGACCAGTGTGTCCATAGTGTCGACACTTATTAGGTTTTGTATGAGCCGCGTGTATTACCCATGGGTAAGCACGGTGGGCCCAAGGGGTTGAACCTGTATCCTCTGCTCGTTCTGTAACGTGATCACGTGATCAAGGGCGGTAAAAGGGGCAGGCAGAGGTACCTCTGTGAGTCGTAACAGGCGCTTCTTCCCTTATGCGAAGCACCCGCATCGCAGGGAGGAGGTTGAGCAGGCCCTGAAGATTTACCCAAAGGCATGAGCGTGAGGGCCATCTCCAGTTTGGGAGTCCAGGGCACTGTGTCCGGATCAAGCGCCACGGTGAGAGGAGGTTCGAGGAGCTGGCCAAGCTTTGGGGCGACGCCTAGGACAAGACGAGGGGAGAGGTGGTCAGCGAGGTGGATGAAATGTGGACCTGCGTAGGAAGGCCTTTCACAGGTGTTCACGTGCTTCGTGCACACGTCCCTGGCCCTCCACGTCCTCTTCTCAGTGGGGGACAGGGACGAGAGGGCCTTCAGGGAAATAGTGAAACAGTTACCGGACGGCGGTATGTGAGCGACGACTACAACGTGTACTCGCTGAGGGATCACGCGGTGGTCTCACCTGTGAACCTCAACGAGTCCCCCCTCCCTGAGGGAGGGGCTGGTTCACTTCAAGAGGGCAACAAAGGCCGTGAACAGGAGTTTGGACGTGGTGAAGTACTCAGTGGCGTTGGTCCTGTGGGAGAGGGGACTTATACCGGAATTT
>Ga0081474_114200_pt1 | contig 22787 bp, 21 predicted proteins | sample OneHunmetagenome_2_FD_70978 | JGI IMG/M metagenome (GOLD analysis project Ga0081474, IMG submission 70978) | Ferrous microbial mat communities from One Hundred Spring Plain, Yellowstone National Park, USA v2 (version 2) | ecosystem: Environmental > Aquatic > Non-marine Saline and Alkaline >... | reverse complement strand
GCAGATGCTGGCGATCCTCTTCTTGGTCTCAGCTACGTTTACCCTAGCTTCTATGAGAATCATAACAATACGTAACTACCACCATTTTGCCTAGTCCCTTTGATAGACCCTGTTCTAGCATCAGTTTAATGTCGTTTTGCTTCCTAGTATTGTACTCTACAATTGTCTTTGAAAGCAGGATCAGCACGGCATCGTAATTTCCCAGTTGTTTGTCCTTGAGGTCTCCCCGCAAACGGTCTACCGTTGGCGACCTTACCTTACATTTGCACTCTGCGGCTATCCATAGAACTCCGTTGCCACAGTTAACGCCGAAACATAGATCTGGCATATTTTGGCCATGTATTTGACACAGAGGGGTTCCAGTTGATGCACTACTATCAAGTCTGCATACACCCAGCTGGCGTGTCTGGCTTGAACAGCTTCGCCTTTTGTTTATTTCGTTTACCCCAGAGAGGAGAGACGGCACAGGTTTTCCATCTCTGCACAGCCATCCGCATTCTGTATCGTGTAACTGTTGATGTGGCTGGATATTAGAGGGGGTCTGAAAGCAACTAGCGACAACGCCGCATCTCATGCTAACTCAGCCATGATCTGTACCTCTCTCCAAAAGAGCTCAAGCGTCTTTAGATCCTTTGTGGCAGTGCCGTTGGCAAATACATAATATTCTAGTTGCTTAAGAATTGCAGTCCTAAGCACAAGCCCGCTGTGGGTCTCCACCACCGTGGGGATCTCCGAACTAGCCAAGAACCTGAGAAGTGATACGATGTAGTCTAGATGGAGTGCCGTCTCGAAGTTCTCTATGAACAGTAGGGGTGAGGCGCCTCGCCTTTCTGACAACTTCTTTGCCAGGGCATAGGCCGCGGCTATGAGGGCCACTCTCTGGATACCAGCCGCAGTATTTTCTTCGTCGAAATGTATGCCGTTAGATCTATAGTAGAGTTTATCTTCCACCGCGGCCAGCTCGTGATCGGTGATTCCCGATAGAATGTCGTTTACCTCCCCCATATACTCAGCATATTCGTCCATACCCACAGCGCTCTTCCCCTCAACGCCCCACTGGGTTACTATACTTGGCGATGCCAGCTCAATAAGCGGTAACGTCTTGGTCTCTCCATCCACAACAACCACATCTCCTAAGCGGACGCGGAGCAGGACGCCTACAGATGGCTGTTCGCCCAAGCCGGTCGCAATAATTCCCGAGACCTCACGCTGATACAACACCTCGCCAGTTTTCATAATCTTCACAGCTACGGCGCTCCGCGGTCTCCGCGTAAGTTCTACCTCGTAGCCGTCCAGGGAGATCCTCCCGGTCTCCGCTCCCCGCGAGATTAACGAGAGGGCCCCAGCCGAAGCAACCCCCCCACCTCTCAGGAGCTTGATCACAAGCCCCAGCGCCCGCGCCACGGTTGTTTTCCCCGACCCGTTAGGCCCATAAAGAATGGTCGACTTTTGCAGTATTAGTTGCGCCTCGTCTAAGGGGCCGATGCGTTGAAGGAACAGTCTCATGTTTATTTTATTCAATGGATTTAAATACGCCGTAGCCCAGCGAGGTCTTTGCGCCGATTCCTCTCCTGAGGGCTTCCGACACCAGGCGGCTCAGCGCCTCCTCCGTGCAGGCTGGCCTCCTCCTTGTGGCCAGTATGGCTATGCGAAACGCGGTGCCGCTGGTCACCGTGAGCATGGCCAGCGGCGTGGGGCTGGACTCGACCTCGCTCGCCTTCCCCTCCACCTCTCTGTAGTGCGGGTTTATGATGTCGACTGTGACCAGGGAGCGGCCGCGCGGGCAGAGGATGGGGTACGCGTCCAGGACGACGACGGACGACGCCTCCTCCAGCGTGCCCAAATCCTTGAGGCAGGCGGTGCGGGCCAGTTCGGCGGTAGATCTTATGGCGCCTTTAAGCGAGGTGGCCGGTATGTAGGGCAGATTCCAGTAGGGGTCCCAGGAGGTGCCCAGCTCGAGCGGCGAGGTGTAGGGGCTACGGAGGTGTATGGCGAGTCTGGTCATTAGGCCTAGCTTTTTATCATATATCGTCGCGTAGCCCAGCGCCTCGAGAGCCTTCACCACCCGGTCCATGTGGCTGTCGACGGCTTGAAACAGCGGCGTAAGGGCCTCGCAGCTAAACGCCCTTTCTATCTCCAGCATGACCTCTCTGCTCAGCCTGTTCAAGTCGTCTTTCGTCACCTCCCCGCGCCGCTCGTAGGCGAGCTTGAGCAACTTGCGGCGGAGATAGCTCACGACGTTTATCCCAGGCGAAAGCTCTAGGGCCATGCCTCGGCCTCGCCCCCTAGCCTCTTGACGTAGTCGAGGAACTCCCCCAGCGCAAGCGCCATGGCGGCCAACACGTCCGTCTCGGCGATGGCTATCCTCTGCCTCCCGCCCCCTCTCCACTCCAGCTCCCGCGGCCAGTCGGCGGAGGTAAAAGCGCTGAGGTACGCGGCGTTGCCGGCAATTGCCAGCATCAGCGGGGAGGCCCTCCTAGAGGCGCCGCCTATTATCCGGTAGCCCGTTCCCCTCTGCTCCCTTGGGAGGCCCAGTATCCACGCCTTGAGCGCCTGTCTGAGCGCGTCCTGGGCGGAGTAGCCGCCGTGGAGGACTCTGGTCCTCGCCGGCCGCAGGAAGAAGTTGTGCAGGTCCTCCCGACGTACCCCCTTTACTGAGACGAGCATGTACGGCGTCAGGGCGGCGGAGTCCTTAACGCAAGCGTCGTAGCGGCGCGCCGTGCTTAGCGCAGGCATGGGCGGAAGCTCGCAGGGGGAGGTCTCCCCGCGCCGGAGCCCTCTGCATCTGGCGACGGCGTGGTCCACCACGGCGCCGGCCGCGGCCACGGCGCGTTTTATGAGCGCCGTGGGCTCCTCGGTGAACAGCGACGAGTACCTCCCGTATGCCCTCACCGAGAAACACCCCAGCCCCCTCCTCCCGCCCTTGCCGAAGCAGGACAGCCTAAGGGCGAGGGCCAGGGCTCCCAGCGCCGCCTCCACGGCCCTACCGTCTAGAGGACAGGGGACGTGCTCCTCCACGACGAGCGTTGCGGAGCCCCTGTCTATGTACTGCAACCTCCTGCCCCCGAGAGTCAGCAGCCGCACCCGCTGGAGCTGGGCCGCAAGGCTCTGGGAGACGTCCTTGGGCGGGGCGAAGTCTATCCGTTCAAATCTTATGCGGAAGCAGGAGGCCTGCGACTCCCGCCTCCCCGCGTAGCCCAGCCCCATGTCCAGCCCGACGATCTGCGAGACGCAGTCCGCCTCCTCCCAGGTCGGCGCCTTCACCACGTCCCTCCTCCCAGCGCCGTGCAGAAGCCCCCGCTCGAACAACGCGCCGGCGGCCAAGGCCCTGGCCCACCACCGCCAGAGCCCCTTCACCTCGCTCGGCCTCAGCGGCAGGTCCGGGTCGGGCGCGGCGGGGTTCACCGAGCCGGGGAGGAAGGGGGTCTCCAGCCTCAGCTCAAGAGTTGCGTACTCCATATCACGGAACCGCCGCCTCTGCCAGCCTCTTCAGCCACTCCGCGAACTCGGAAACCGTTGCCCCTGCAACCGCCTGGGTCTCCGGGCTGTTCAACTTATCTACAAGCGCAAGGAAGTCCGTAGCGTCGAGACTGGCGAGCTCCCGCAGAGCCCTCATGATGCATGCGCCGTAGAGCTCGTACGCCGTTTTCTCTACAACCCCCTCCCTCCTCCACCTCTCGAACAAGGCCGTCAAATCGGCCTCGCGGAGCGCTTGCTCCATCAACGCGCTTCCGCTCACCCACCCCCCGCCTTTCTCCCTCTCCTTGCTCGCCTTGGCGGCCATGTAGGTCGCCGCATATGGGAGCCCGCTGTAGTACAGCTGAGCCGCCGCCTCCCTAGCCCTCGACCTGAAGCCCTCCAGCACGTCCGACTGGTCGCCGAAGACCGCCTTAAGCGCCTCCACGCACCTCACCGCGAGATCCAGCGATCTGCTCCGCATCATGTCTCCCAAGTTACTACGCTGGCAAGGCCCTTGCCCACAGTCTCCTTCCCGCCAAACACCAAGCTCCTGATCTGTGACCCATCGCCGGCTTTAAAAACCTCCTTACACACCGCATCAGGTCTCTCCAGCGTAGATATCATTTTTATGTATTTCTTTTGAAGTTCCTCCTTTATTTCGGCCTCTATTTTTCTGCGCTCCTCCTCGGAAGCAACTTGAAGCTTTATTTTCTTGACATCGTTTTCGGCGAACGTCTCTGCCCTCTCTTTCGCCGCCTTTACGCCGGTGCAGAAGAGAACCGTTGTGAAGATCGTGAACTGGGGGATGTACTCCTCCTCCCACAAGCCGCCGCTCGCCACGGTCTTCCTCCGGTAGTCCAGCCTAACCCTCGTCTGGACCAGCAGGCTCCTCCTCACGACCTCCCCAACGACGTTGTCGCCGACGACCACGAGCCCCTGCTCCCCAACCAGCTTGCCCACCTCCCCGGGGAAGAGCGACGCCAGGCGGACAGCCGCGTCGTGCGTCTTCGCCGGGAGGGCCATCTCGTTGAGGACGGCGTTGTCCCCCACCAAGACACTGTCGGTGCTCGCGACAGCGCCACCGCCAGCCACGGCCTGCTTTACCTCCTCCAGGAGCTTTCCCAGCTCCCCCGCCGCGGAGCGCCCCGCCGCCTCTAGGTAGCGCAGGAGGTATCGGAGGAGGTGCGGCGAGGTGACGTATGCCCAGACGCCCCGCAGAGACCTGGCAGGTATCGCCACCAGACGCGCGTCTAGGAACGAAACCGCGGAGGCGTATTCATGGGCCTCGTCGGTCTCCGGCCCGAAGACCAGCAACACCCTCCTCCGGCACGCAACCCTATCTAGCTCGCCGCTGAGCGCGTCGCAGGAGAGGAGGAGCGTCGACTTGAGAGCGCCCTTCAGGCTGGTGGCCCACACGGCGGGGAAGCCGAACTCGTCCCTCTGCACCGGCAAATCGACGTGGCCAGCCCCGCGGCCGGCGCCGGGGTGGAGCGGCGTCAAGGCCTCGAGGAGGATGACCCTCTCCTCACGTTTCAACGCCATACTTTAGAAATATCCATCTTTTAAAACAGTTCACATCCACCTACATGGAGAAGTTTTTCAAGGCTAAGGCGTGGGCCCTCCTCCATGACCCTCCCCACAAGATGTGGGCAATCCTCAACCTCGCGAAATACGGAGATGAGAGGCAACCACCCGGAGAGAAGAATCTTAAGGATCTACCGCAACACGAGAGGGAGGCGGTCTATCTATGGCATGACGTCGGTTTGGCCCAACATCTAGGCCCTATAACAATAGATGAGAAGATTAGTGACTTAGTCAAAGAGGCAGACCGGACTTCTTCGACGATGGACCGTTGGTTCTTTGACCAAATTAGACGGGCTATTGGTGAGAGAAAAGTCCCGACATTTAAATATATGTCGCTTCATAATATTTTTAATCCGTCGCTGAAAATAGAACTTCCTGAGGGAATAAATATGAATAAGGTCTGTGAATTTGCACAAGAAATAAAGAAAATTCTGGACAATTTAGAAAAGGGGGATGAGAGCTACAGGCTTGCGTATCACCTATTCTACTCGCTGTATGAGCTGACGTGGGTACAGAAGGGGCTTCCGCCGAGTTTAGCCGAGACGCGGATGCCCACGCACACAGTGTTTGACCACCTCTACGCAACCGCCTCGGTGATCAACATGCTGTGGCCCAAGGGCGATGAGGTGGGCGGATACCTCGTGGAGATCGATATTCCGCAGATCCAGAGGGTCGTTAACGCGGCTAGGAAAGCCGGCGACTTCTGGGCTGGGAGCTGGCTCGTCTCCATGCTCACCTGGCTCACCGCATGGCCCTTCGTCTGGAAGTACGGGCCCGACGTAGTGATTAAGCCCACCCTGAGGCTGAACCCGACCTATCTCTACACGCTGAGCAGCAAGCTCAGAGAACAGAAGGCGGCGTACCAACAGTTTAGATCCGCCGTGGAGAGCTTCTTCTCTTTCTGGGGTGCAGAAAGCTTAGAGGAACTCATGACAGTGGCGTTTGTCCCCGGCACGGCGCTTCTCCTTCTCCCACCCGACGCGGAGAAAGAGGTGCAGAATGTGGAGGACGCGTTTGGGGAGGTGCAGAGGGTGATTCTCGACTGGGCTTTAACAGGGGCAGTGGACTGCGGCGGGATAAAGGATGAGCTGGCGCGCGAGAGCTGTGTAGCCTTCAGAGATATGTTTGGCGATGCTGAGTCCACGGAGGAGATGTTTTTAAAAGTGGCAAGTAAGATTAGGGAGAGCTTGGGTCAGGAGCTATTTGCCGACTTGCTTTCCGTGCGGGTGACGGCAGTGAACCTAGGACGAGTCTACAGTTGCGTCAAGGAGTTTGTCGTCGACGGCAGACTGCCGAAGGAGTGCGAAGGGGAGGGCGTAACAGAGGAGGGGCTGAGGCGCGCGGAGAAGTTTGTAAACGCATTAAAGCAACGACAAAAGAAGCATAAAAAAGAAGAAAGTTGGGAGCGTACCCCTAGACACTTGGCCTTCGACGTTGCGCTTGAGGCTCTTGCGTATAGGAAGCGGAGTGAGGGAAGAAGGAAGCTTGTTCTTGGTAAGAGCTGGTTTAGCCACGGCTCTGCGACGCCTCTGAGGCAGGAGTACAGCCGCTATGTCTTCTACAGAAGGGCCGACTCCGGCTTTATCTACTGTTCTACATGCGGCGCAGAGCCTGCCATAATCCACCTGCCGAGACATGCCGACGACCCACATGCATACAGCTCTGAGGCCAAAGAGATGTTAAGTAAGGAGTTTGGTCTCAACGACAAAGAGGTCGAGGGCCTTGTAGTGCAGATGCGGCCCGGCGAGGCGCTCGGGCCGTTTTGCCTTGCAAAGAGGGCGCTTTACTACCGTTTCGCCTCGTGGTACGCAGAGCAACAGGGGAAGTTTAGGCTGTTCGACAGCACGGAAGACGTGGCGTTTGCGTGGTATATAGAACGCCTTTATACTAAAACCGACCTTACAGGAAAACCAGGCGATGATGAGCTCAAGGCCTTCGCGAAGTACTTAAACGCGAAACCTAAAGATATTGCGATTATCTGCAGAGGGGTTAGGCTGGAGAAGTGCACCGCAGAGCAGGCGAGGCAGATATTCAACAGAGTGGTAAGCAGGCACCTGGCAGACGCCGCGGAAACGGCCTACGCCAGGTTGCGCGAGGATTTGGAGAGCTGTATTGAGTCAGTGCGGATAGGCGACGATATTCTCCACTTCAGGTCGTACTTCGCTGTAGTGAAGGGCGACGGCGATAATGTGGGGAGACTGAACAGAGGGCTGATAGACCTAAATAATTACGTCGCATTCTTAAGAGAGCTGAGAGAAGCTAAGGAGACGCCGGAGGAGCTAAGGGCGGTGTATGACGAGCTTGTCAATATACTTATGGAGCTCCAGCAGGGGGGACTTGGCGTGTTGGTAACGCCGACTTACTACGCGGCGCTTTCTATGTCTTTGATGATCACAGCGCTGAAAGACGTCAGGGAGGTGGCAAAATATAGGGGCCAGGTCATATACGCAGGCGGAGACGACGTGCTCGCCCTCTTGCCCGCGGAGACCGCGTTGATCGTAACGAGAAACCTGCGGGACAACTATTGGGGCGACGAGATGGGGTTCCACAAGGTAGGGGGCTACCCCTTCGCGGCGCCGCGCCTGCCGGGGTTCGGCCGTAGCTTCTCCGTTAGGTACGTCAACATCATGGATATAATGAGCGCGGAGATCAAGGAGGCGACGAGGCTTTTAGAGGAGGAGGCCAAGAAGGTCCAGTGGGACTTTCCGGGGTTCAGCGTTTGGAAAGACGCGATAGTGGTTTCTGAGTCGCGGACTGGGAAGTTCGCGGTCCTCCCGCTGACTACCCCCAAACAGCTACTCGCGCCGCGGACGCCGCATAAGGACCTCAGCGTGTTGAATGCGCTCAACCAGCTGTTCGTCATGAGGCTTGGGGGCGCTCTCAGCGGCAATCTGCCCGAGGACTACGAGAGATACAGGGAGGTTGTGGAGCGCGTGGACTGCAGAAGCGGGGTGGTTGAGGACGCTTGGGGCTACGTGGTGGGGAGAAACGCGGCGGGGGAGGACGCCAAGAGGTTCCTCTCTCTAGACGTGTTGGAAAACTACGGCGTTGACCGTTGCGCCAAGGCGTCTCCGGAAGGGGGCTCCCTGCTGATGCAGATCGTCAGGGCCTACGGGATCTTGAGGGGGTACCCATGACCCAGCTGGCCTTCAGACCTCTGGAGCCGCTGCGTTTCGGCCTCAGGAACTTGGGGGGCGTGGACGTCTTCGGCGTGGACGAGGTGGCGTACATCCCCCCTCCGACGGCGGTGCTAGGCGCCCTAGGCGCCCTCCTTGGTCTCGGAGCAGATGTGGACTGCGCTTGGCGCGACGGATATGATTTCTCAGACCTGAAGTCGCTGGCTAAGAAGGTGGCTGACGCGGACCTCACCTTGGCAACGCGTAGCAACGAGCCTGTGCTGTGGGGCCCCCTGCTGAGCATCCGCGGGGAACACCTTCTGCCGGTTGGCGAATACGCACTTCCGGTCTCGCTTGCTGGAGAGTACGTGAAAAAGGCGGTGGAGTATTACGAGGGAAAGGAAGATGCGGCAAAAGAGGCGGCGAATCTACTGCGCCATATGGCCGCGGCCTCGGAGAGAATCGGCGTACAGCTCGACGTCGGCAAGACCGTGAGGTACATGTACCGCGCCAAGTATGTGGCCTACGTCGACGACGTGGAGATGCTCTTCCGGGCTAAGCTTGTGAGAAAGCTGGATAGGGCCGTGGTCAGGCTGGGCGGCGAGGGGAGACTCGCCGCTGTGGAGGCAAGGGAGGAAGGCGCGCTCCCCGCCGGGTCGCAGAGGGGCGAATACGCGATTGCCCTCCAGCCGGTCCTGATATACTCCGACAAGCCTGTGGCCAAGGTGGACGGAGTGGCTGGGCTTGATTGCGTGGAGGAGGTCTACGGCGTGTTGGAGGAGGACAGATTTAAGGTTAGGGTGATGGACTTCGGCCTTGGGTTCAGCGAGGTCTGCAGGCGCAGGAGGCCTATGCTAAAGGCGCTTCCCCAAGGCACCGTCCTGCGGCTCAAGAGCTCGTGCGGAGACGCGGCCGCGATCGGCATACTCTCCGAAATCGGCTTCGGCTCACTCTACAAGGTTTAAAAGCCGGGGGTTCTGCACAACCGTGATCTTGACCCTCGTAAACATAGGCCCCCTGAAAGAGGCGAGGGTCGAGCTGGGGAAGGGGCTCACGGTGTTTTACGGGCCCAACGCCTCGGGGAAGACCACCGTGGCTAGAGCGTTGAGGCTCCTCGCGTTGATGAACATGGGCGTCGCAGACGCCGGGGAGTTGATGGAGCTTATAAACCGCGCGAAGAGGGAGGGCAGGATCATTTACGAGGAGGGCGGCTCTGCGCTTGAGATAAGTTGCGTCCTCGAGGAGCGGGGCGCCCGGCTGAAATTCGGCGGCGTGCTTGGCGGGGAGCGCCGCGTCTACGCCGACGACCGCTTGGAAAGCGCAGACAGGCCCAGGATCGCCATGTCCTGGATACTGCACGACTCCGTCAAGCTGTACGGACTTAAGGCGCAGGAGGAACGGCCCTACGAGCTGGCGGACCTCCTCGCCCCCTCGGTCCTCCGCGGCCTTGTGGGCGAGGGAAAGGCGCTGGGGGAGTTCTTGGATTTCCACGAGGAGCTCCTCGCAAAGGTGAACAAGTACCTAGAAGCTGCAACAGACCACACGCTGGAATACAGAGACGGGGTGTACTTCAGACGCAGCATCCACCTCTTCCACCCCAGCCGGGTGGCCGAGGGGATAAAGCGCATGGCCCTTATACTCGCTACGGCCCTCCTAGCCGAGGCTACAGCCGAGGGGACCATCCCGGTGGTCTACGCGGAGGACTTCGAGACCTCGCTGCACGCAGATTACCTGGACTTCTTGATAGAGGTCCTACGCCGGAGATCGGTGGCCGTTGTGGCGGAAACCCACAGCGGCTTCGTCCTAAGGAGGGCGTATGAGACCATGAGCAAGGGAGATGTGCGGTACTACATATTTGAAGACGGCGCCGTCTATACCGAGATAAAGGACTCCAAACTCTTCAGAAGGGAAATAGCCGCCATGGCCGGAGTTGATATGCTATGAGGTGCTGCTTTTCGCAGATATGCCTGGCAACGTTGAACGACACGGCTACACATACATGCGGCTCCGCCAATATCGCATGCGACGAATGCGGGGCTCTCTGTGACGGCGGAAAATTATGTTTTCTCCTTCATAAAAATAATTTAGAGTTTATTAAACGCCTAGCAGATCTTGGAATTGATGATACAAATAACCTTGCATTTCTCTGCTATATGGATTTTTCAAATACTAATACTGATTGCGCACATTATATGTGTAAGCAAACTATGTGTCAAAATTTGCAGGGTGTACCTGATATATGTATGTTAATAGTTTCTGAGAATAAGGCTGTATTTGCTCCAATTGAGTGTAAGTGTAGTATGGTCCAACGTAGAAGAAAGAAAAAGATAGAACTAACTTCAAATATGTTAATAGAAGATATCCGCACAAAGGTCAACAGACTTTGTCAACAGCCAAGCTTTGTCATACTCCTTCTTAGTCGTGAATTATATAATCGTGTAATAAAAAGAGAAAATGAGTTTATAGAGAATAATATCTATCTATTTCCTTGTGTAGAACATGCTTGTCGTTGAGACCCCTCTCTCTATAGAAGCCGCTGTAAAAGCGCTAAGGGAAGTATGTGATGATGTAAAAGCGCTGAGGGAGATACGTGATGAATTTAAAAGCACGCCAGTGGAGTTTAAATGCAGGATTAGCGGGCTGAGGCTCCTAGGCTTTGCAGATCGCTGGGGTCCTACGACTATGCTTCAACTCTTTCCCGAGGAGGCCGTCTCCGAGGGGGAGTACTCCATGGATGTTGCTAGGGATTATCTAGGGAAAAGACGCGGGGAGGTGGAGTCTTCGTTGAGACTTCTTGCAGAGCGCTTAGACGCGTCCTTCGCCGCGGTGTCGCCGTGTCCTCTGTCGTCCTTCGCCGGAGAGTTTGAGGAGAGCCTACAGGAGCGGATGCTGGAGGACCCCTGCGACGCGTTGCCCGTGTTGCTCAAGCGAGGCGCCCCCTCCGTGCTTGCGTATGTGCTCCTCGGTCTCCTCAACGCCAGAGAGAGTGCTGAGGGGCTCGTGAAGCTCCTAGACCTCGACTACGAACAACTCAAAAGGTTCCAGATGCAGGTCAAATGTATGGGGGGACAGCCCGGCTGTGTGGCGGCTACAGAGGCGCAACTTGCGGAGGAACTCGCAAAGACGTGCGATGGACGGATAGAAGTCATAACCTAGGCCCGTAGCCGAAGCGACCGACGTCTAGACACGTCGCCGAGTAAACGTCGTTGTGGTTCATACGAAACATCTCTTCCCTGGGCCGGACCCCCACCACCGCGGTTGGGCTTGAACGCCTGATCCCTCGACGTGGGCAAGCGGTCGCAATGCTCGTCAAAGCGCCAGCGGCCCATGTTGTCGCCAGGTTGCAGAGACGGCCCCGGACGGGAGACGCATAACTGCCAGAGTATGCTTTGCGGCACTTATCGGGGCTGAGACATGGAGGGGGTGCCGCCGAGGGTGAGTCCAGGCTTAGACCGAGGGTTGAAGGCTGATGCGAGCGAGGAATGGAGCGCGTCTCCGTCGCGCTTGCCAAGAGGTCGGCGCGTAGACAGACGGAGGGCGGTCTGCCCGAGCGGGCCGAGAAATCACGTTGCGCCTTCCGGAGGGCTGTCGTCGGCCGGCTGGGGGCGTCGGCGGTTGTCGACGCGGCTCAGCGCCGTATCTCGAGGAGGGCGGCCACCAGGTCGTCCAGCGCCAGGCCCCCCTCCCCCTTCTTGAGGAGGCCTACGCCCTCCAGGTGGTGCACGTCCAGGCCCAGCCTGCGCGCCAGGGAGTACTCGTCCGCCTCCCCTCTGGCGAACTTGGCGAGGGCCTCCTCCAGCTGGAGGGGGAGCATGGGGAGCTCCACCACGTCTCTAAACGTCTCGTGGACGTAGACCACGCCGTGGGCCCCGGCGAGGTATGCGGCGATCACGGCGAAGGTGGACTCGGGCTTGAAGCCGCCCGTCGCCACGACGTACGTCAGCCTCCCCTCGGCCCTGGCCCTCCCCACGTCCCTCCCCACGGCCAGCGCGAGCTCCAGGAGGCCCCGCCTGAAGTCCACGCCGAGCCCCGGCACAACCTTCAGCTCGGCCGAGCACCTGCCCGCGGCGACCGACCTGCAGAGGGCCTCCCTCAGCGCGGCCCCAGCCTCCCTCCCGTCCTCCGTGTCGCTGGCGTACAGCGCGGCCGACACGTCGCCGAAGAGGGCCGGGCGCCTCCTGGCGAACTTCACCACGGTGTTGAGCTCCGCCGACGCCTCCTCCGGGCTCGAGGCGGCGTACTCGGCCAGCCGCCCCCTCGGCACGCCCCTCCTGGCGGCGTTGGCGAGGAGGGAGGTCCCCACGGTTACGGCCAGAAACACCCCGACCATATCCCGGAGCGCGTTCATTTATATAAAGGTTGAATGATTGGCATGGGCGGAGGCTCTGTCCTCATCGCGGCTGCCTGGGGTTACCCGCCCAGCTGGAGTAGGGCCAGGTACAGGTTGGAGCCGCCGCAGCATCCCTCGTTCGGGGGCGCGAGGCCGGTGGAGTGCACCTCCTGCTCCAGCACGCTTGCGCTCATCCGCTTCTTCAGAGAGAACGGCTGGGACGTGAGGACCGTCATCTTCGGCGCCGACACCGCGCTTAACCCCGCGGGCTTTGCAGACGGGAGGGAGTTCAGGAGGCGCGTAAAGGAGCAGTACGTCGAGTGGTTCCGGAGGCTTGCGGAGACATCCGAGTGTTCGGCGGGGCCGGAGGCCGAGGTCGTCGTCCTTCCGGGCATAGGCCGCTACTGGGGCCGCCGGTTTAAAGGCGCTCCCCTGGCCATATTCAACGAGGCGCTCCGCGCGCTGCTGGAGGCGGGCAGGCCCACATTCCTCGCCGTCGACCTCACCCACGGGATAAACTTCCAGACTGTGGCGGTCCTCTACGCCGCCGTTGCGGCGGCCGTCATCTGGGGGGTGGAGAAAAACCTACTCATTTTCAATTCCGATCCGTATCCCGCCGGCGCCAAGTCGGAGCGCTGCGTCTCCGGCGAGAGGGCCGAGGGGAAGGGCGGAGCGGCCGAGGAAAAGGGCGAGGCAATCGACCTCTTCATCAACGAGGTGTCCGAGCTGCAGAGGGCCGTGAGGAACATCAGGCAGATCGCGGCGCTGAGGAGGCTCCAGATGCCGGAGCTGGGGGATCTCGACCGGACCGGCGAGCTGGGGCAGCTGCTCGCCTACATCTGCCTTCTGGCGAACGGCGCCGCCGGCCTCGCCTTCAGCGGCGCTAGGTACGACGACGGAGGCGCCGTGGCCCAGCTGCCCCGCGTGGAGGTCAAGCCGCCCGACTCCACTCCCATAATCGCCGGCGATAGCGTCAAGTACCCGGAGCCCGACCGCACATATGCCGTGAAGGCCGCGATGGCGTCCGTCGTCGGCGACCTCCAGGAGCTCCAGAGGGGCGACCTCGTGGGGTTCCTCAACGCAGTCGCCGACCGCTACAGGAAGACCGCGGCAATCCAAAACTACCTAGTTCTAAGGCGCACGGCAGATGATTTCAGCATAGTGATCAAGCACGCAAGGGAGCTCGGAATAGGCGGGGAGCTCTCCGCGGCCGAGGTGCACGCCATTGTGGACATATATAAACAGCACAAAGGGCGCGCGGATCAGGCGGAGTTCGCACGTGCCGTGGAGGACAAACGGAAGGAAATAGAGGAGGACCGCGGGAAGCTGAGGAAGGCGTTGGGCGGCAAGAAGGCGGGCAGTAGAAACGTGTATGTACCGCTCCGCAACCTGTCCGCCCACGGCGGCCTCTCCTACGTCCTCATCGACAGGGTGAGGCTCGCCGAGGGCAAGATCGTCGAGGTGGTCTACAGGGGGGACCTCCTCCGGCCCCTTCTCGACGAGCTGATGAGGCAGTGCGGGCTGTACGGCCGCTGAGGGGCCTCGAGCCCGCCGCCGGCCGGCGCCCGCAACGGATATAGTCTAGTTCATCTTATTTATTCGTGGAGAGGGAGTCCGTCAAGAGGGCGTTGAGGGACGTCGCGCGGGAGGAGCCGGGGTTCTTCGCGGAGCTCCTGGCCTCTCTGCCGCCTAGGGAGCTGGGGAGGATCTTCGTGAGGGTGCTTGAGAGCGAGGAGGTGGCCGCCCAGGTGGCGTCGCTGATCGCCAGGAGGATCGCCGTGCCGCTCGACGTCGCCACCAGGCAGGACCTGAGGAGGTTGGAGAGGCGGACGGCCAGGCTGGAGAGGGAGGTGGGAGACGTCAAGAGCCGCGTGGAGAGGCTGGAGAGGGAGGTGCAGGAGATCAAGAACGCCATGGCCACCAAGGACGACTTGAAGCAGTTAGCCACCAAGCAGGACCTAGAGACGGCCATAGGAGATCTCAAGAAGTGGGCCGAGGAGAGGTTCGCCACGAAGGAAGATATAAAGCGTATTGAGGACAAGATGGCGACTAAGGAGCAGATCGAGTCTATAACCATCAGCGTGGAGGATAGTGGGCGTGAGATGGTCCAGTATCTGCTTGAGCAGCGGGGCTATAGATGCGTTGCGGAGAGGCTGCGCCTAGACGCGGAGCACGAGCTGGACATATACTGCAACGCCGGCGCGCTGACGGCTGTCGGCGAAGCCAAGGTTAGGGCCGGCCGGAGGGACGTGGAGAGGACCGTCGAAAGGATACGGGAGCTCCAGATGAGGTGGCCGGAGAAGATTTCGGGAAGGCTCGTGTCTGTCCTCTATTCCCTCGTCGCTGAGCCCTCGGCCGTCCAGAGGGCCAAGGAGCTCAAGGTATGGCTCATCGAAGGCAAGAGGGAGGTCGTGTCCCTCGAGGAGGTTCTGTAGCCCTGCGGTTGCGATTTGGGGGCCGGCGCCGGCCTGGATCCGACGGCTGCGCGCGTTCGGGGCGTCGGCGAGGCCCTTGAGCGCGGCCGACGGTTACTGAGCAAACTGGATCCCGGAGCCGCGGCTGCGCGCGTCGGGGGTGCGGGGAGGCCGGGCCGCCTGGCGGCCTTCGGCAAGGTGTTTTTTATCCGTGTTGGGATTCGGGTGTGGAGGCTAGGAGGCTCTACGTAGCCACCTGGGGGAGCCCGCTGAACTGGAGGCCCGTCGTCTACAGGTGCAGAGGCGGGGAGAGGCCGGGCTTCTCGTCGATCGTGTGCGCCGAGGCCGACCGCTACGTCGTCTACGCCCTCGACTCCGCGCTGACGGCGGCCGCGAGGAGCGGCGAGGTCGACGGGAGGATGCTGGAGGCGGCCAGGAGCTCCGGCCTGGAGGTGGCCGAGGAGGGAGGCCGCATCGCCGTGCGCCCCGCGGAGGGCGAGGGGTGGCGGGAGGCCCTGCGGAGGTACATGAGGGCCGTGGCCGGGGCCATGGGCCGTGAGGTCGAGGTGGTGGCCACGGGATCCAGGGGGCTCTACGGCGGGTACCTCTACGAGGCCGCGCCGGACCACATCCTGGCGGAGCTCGTGCTGGGGCTCTGGCGGCAGGTGGAGGCGCTGGGGGAGCCCGGGGGGACCCTCGAGATGGCGCTGGACGTGACCCACGGCGTGAACTTCATGCCGACCATCTCGCTTTACGCCGCCAGGCTCCTCGCCGGCGCGGCGCTCCTCCGCGGCTACGACCGGGTGGAGATATCGGTGTGGAACGCCACGCCTCAGGAGTGGAGCTACGAGGCGCTTTTCGTCGACTCCGTCGACCACCTCCAGTTCTTCTGGACGCCGAAGCTCCCCGCGGCCCGCGCCCTCTACTACGGCGCGCCCCTTCACTACGCGGCCCTCTGCAGAGAGGCGGAGGAGCCCGACTACAGGGCGGAGCCCAAGCCCGTCTGCGGGGAGGGGCCGTGCAGGGTCGTCTACGGCGGAAAGCCCGACTACAGGTCCCTCTACGAGCGCCTCCTGGCGCGGGCCGGATGCAGGGACCTGCCCGCCGCCCTCGGCCAGTACAGGCAGTGGCACGTCGTGAGGAAGCTGAACCCCACGGCCCGGCTCCTCGTCCAGCACGAGCTGGACGACATAAGGAGGCGCCTAGACAGACGCCGCCCAAGCGGATGCGCCACGCTCGCGGATCTGAAGGACATGGCGCCGTCGCGCGCCGGCGAGCCGTGCGGCGAGGACAACAGGGACTTCGTAGCCCACGCGGGCCTGCTGGACAGCTACACCAAGGTCTGCAGACACGGCGACGACTACGCGATACAGATCGACGAGCGCACCTACAGGTGCCTGGAGAAGTAGCGCCGCCCCGCGAAGCGAAGCCGGCCGCGGCGCGCTCCGGCCACGCCAGCCGGCAAGGCCCCATCGACGTCCGCCTACGCGCCGGATGAGGGGCGCGAACGACATAAGCCGTTAAACTTTTGAGATTACTTTTTAGAGAATATCAAATTATATAAATTATATATTGCCAAGAAGTATAGATAGAGGCTGATTTCATCCTTCTTGGGACTTGAAGATGTGGGTCTAGAAGAGATTCTCCGAACTGCTCTCCTCTGTTTCAACCCTTCTTGAGATTCTACATCGTTAAGGATAGTTCCGATTGCAGCGAATGATCTGAGGGTTTCAACCCTTCTTGAGATTCTACTTTCTGGTGGCGCTGTCGAAGGATCTGGTGCTTCAGTTGTTTCAACCCTTCTTGAGATTCTACGTTGTTTTCGCAGATGCGAGGTTCGACAAACACAGAGATTATTTAGTTTCAACCCTTCTTGAGATTCTACGTCCGCCCCCTCGTGGAGGGGTTCGACATCCCCGCTCCTCCGTTTCAACCCTTCTTGAGATTCTACCGCTCATGTTGGGCGGTTTTCTGGGTTTTTAAGTTTTTCGGGTCTTTCCTTGAGCCTCGGCGGCCGCCTTCAGACCCCGCTTTACATTCAAGGATGACGGCGTTGGGTGGAGCCGAGACGCCGTTCTTCGCCGCAACGCAGAGGCCCAGTAGATAAGGAAGGCGGAAAAGGCACGCCGTTCTTCGCCGCGCCCGGGCCGAGCCTCAGGCCGGGGCGTGGTCCGGGCCTGGCTGGATCTGAGGGGCCTAGCGGCGTTAGGGCTGCGCGTTGTAGGGGTGCAGCGCGCCGTAGCCCAGCCGGGCCATGTGGCCGACGGTCGGCGGGCAGTCCCGCGCCTCGACTAAGGTGCCGGGCGGCAGGGCTGGGTACATGGGCCTTCTCTCGCGGCAGATGTCGCTGAAGCCCAGGCCCCACTGGACCGCCTTGACCCTTTCGTCGGGCTTGGCCCTGCACTCCTTGGCGTCGAGCATGAGGGTGCCCTTGGGCCTTAGGCATGGGGGCATCTCGCCGTCCGGCATCAGCAGGGGGGTCACGAGCGCGGCGGTTCCGCCGATCCTCTCGGGGGGCTTGAAGCCCGTCTCGGCGGCCTCCACCAGCGCGGATCTGCCCTCGCCGCCCAGCCTGACGGCCGTCGGCCTTATGGCGGTGAGGCCGTCGACGTAGTAGATGTAGGCGACGCTCTTGGGGTATAGGTACGTGGCGCGGTAGAGGTGGCCTGGCCTGGCCGCCTTCCGCTCGGTGAGCGCGAGGCCTACGCGCGCCTTCCTGTCGAACCTCTCTGCCGAGCCGTCGGGAAACGCGGCGAAGTCCATGGCTGGGATGCCCACCTTGTCGCCTATCTTCACCAGGGGGCCCCACATGCCGCGTATCCCCAGCTGGTCGGCGAGGGCCGTCAGGGCCTCCTCGGCGGCCTGCGTCGGGCTTTCGCCGCGCTGGGGGCACTCCGCCCTCACGCCGAGGAGGTCGCCGAGGGCTCCCAGCACCGTGGAGGGCGGCGGGGCTATCCACACGTCGTCTCTGCCGGCCACCGCGGGCGAGGAGACGTTCCTGATGCCGAAGCGGGCGGGCCCCAGGGGGACTATCCTCAGCTCGATCATAGGAACTCCCTGAGCGCCTTCAAGAGCTCGGCCGCGTTCTGCCAGGGCCCCTCTATCCTCAGATCGTCACATGTCTTCTTTGGCTCGTCCCGCGCCCTCACCTGCCTGTCCCGCGCCTCTTTCAGCTTTAGGCTATCCCACATCTCCCTGTGGAGCTCGGCGAGCGCGTCGGCGGCCGCCTTCCCGTCGCCCCTCGCGTTCCTCTCGGCGATGTGCCTCAGGAGGGCCTCCTCGGCTCTGCGCCTGGCGTCGCCCTCCTCCGCCCCCTCTCCGGCGAACTCCCTCTCCATGTCGTAGGGGAGGTTTCTGGAGAGGCTTCCCTCTAGGAGGGCCGCCACTATCCCCATGACCGAGCCGACGCTGGACGTCTTGGCGATGCCCATATGCCCGGTGGAGGTGGACACCGCGAGGGCGTCCTTCCCCTTCACGGCTTCCTTGGCCTTCTCCACGGCCTCGTGCGCCGCCCCGACCTCGACCGACATGAAGTCCGTGATGGAGTGGGCCAGCCTGACCGAGTAGCTCCTGCCGTAGGCGGCGGGCGCCGGCAGGGCGTATCCCCTCAGCCTGTGGAATCCCTCCTCGCCGTGGTATCCCTCCCGGGTCTCCCTCACCACCTCCAGCGCGGCCGGCCTGGCGGCGAACGCCAGCAGGTCGTCGCCCCCGGCGTAGACCGCCTCGCCGCCGTGCTCGAGGACCGTCTTGACGTCCTTGAGGGCGGTCACCATCAGGGAGGCCGAGAGCGCGGCGTCCCGGTGGTCAAGCCCGGCGCCACCTTCGACTTCTTTGCGGCGTCCCGCTCCGTGGAGGCGCGATGCGCCGAGGAGGTATACGGCCTAATCAAGGAGGCCCTGGCGGAGGGCCTCGGGGCGAAGACCAGGCTGGGGTACGGCATAGTCAAGCTTAGATAGACAGGTTCCCTATCCCCTCTGAAGAATACGAATTTTTAAATAATCCAGAACCCCTCTTTGTGCTTATTCAAATCAAGGCCTTGAAGACGCTGAGGGACGCGGTTATTGAGGGGGAGAAGGTGGTCCTCTACGGGCCCAACGGCGCCGGAAAGTCCGCGGTGATCCACCTCCTGCTCCTGGCCCTCACCAAGCTCTCCGCGCGCCGGTACTACGACGGCGACGTGCTGCCCGGGCCGGCGCTGGAGGGGGCGGAGGCCGTCGTGAAGTTCGGGAGGTTCCAGGTGGAGATAGGCGGATACAACCTCTCCGCGAAGAGGGACGACGGGAGTTCGTGGGGGAGCGCCGTCACGAGCCCCGACGGCTGGGGCCAGGACCTGGTCGTGTGGCATATAGACGAGGTTAAGGCGAGGCAGGTCGGGGCCGTGAGGGGATGCGGGACGGTCTTCGGAGGGGAGGAGGCGCGCTTCGCCGGCGACCTCGAGCTGTTCGTTGTCCGTTGCCCCGAGGTCGCCAGGCGCCTCTACCTGGAGGTCTACTACGACATGGCGCGGGACCCGGATCTGGGCTGGATCCCCATAAGGCACCTTTCCTACGGCCAGAGGAGACGCCTCGCGATCGAGGCGGCGCTGGAGACGGGGGACTTCGTGGCCGTCGAGAACTTCGAGGTAGGCCTCCACGTGGACTACGTGGTGGATCTAGTCAAGCAGATAGCCGAATCGGACGCGGCGGTGGCGCTGGAGACCCACAGCGGGCTCGTGTTGCGCCTCGCCATGAGGTACGGGCTTCCTGCGTACTACATAGAGCAGGGGGCTAGGCGCATCGAGCGGCTGGACGACGTGGAGCTCTTCCAGCGGGAGCTCTCCGCGTACCAGGCTGTTGTGCCCCATGGCGGCGGTTAAGACGTTGCGCCTCAACGACGGCGGATGCGCGGAGGATATCTGCGCGGTCAGCTTCTCGGCCGACTGCTGTTGCGCCGCGGATCCCCAGCAACGGCGCTGCGGACGTTGCAGAGACGGTGTCCCGCCCGACATCTCGATCGTCGACTATATATGTAAGTGCGGCCCGCGGCTTTTCGCCGTCGAGGTGACCGAGAGGACAAACGCGTGGCATTACAAGGGGAAGTTCGTCGACAAGCTGGAACAGACCCGGGCGATGTTTAGGGGCCTCCAACCGACATTGGTCATAGTTTCAAAAGAGCTCAAGCTCGATAAAGAGACGAGGGAGTACTTCAACAGACGCGGAATGGACGCGAGGGTGGTCAGGCCCTCTGGGAGCATATGCTCCTAGTTTTGCTTAAGAGGGGGCGCTGCAGATCTGCGCTGGACGCCGTGGCCGAGGTCCTCGGCCCCCTCGAGGGGAAGGGGCCCGAGTACTTCGCGGCGGGGGGAGAGGTCGTGGTGCTGTGCCACGAGTCGAGGGGCGCCGCCGAGCTTCTCGACTACTCGTGCCCCACGGACTACTTGGTCCTGCACCTCAACACAGGCGATTACTACTCCCCCTCCCAAGTGCCCCCCGAGGCCGTGTTGCGCTATAGGGAGAAGCTCTGCGCCCTCCTCGGCAAGGTGCGCGGACTTTACTACCTCGCGGTGGCCACCACCCAGCCCTACCTCACGATATATGGGGTCTACCTCGGCAGGTCGCCGCCTCCGGTGACGGCGCTCGGCGTAGAGCTCGGCGACGGCGAGTGCGCAGAGCGCCTCTACCGCGCCGTCGCTGTCGGCGAGGCGACGCAGCTCGACCTCCTGCCCGCGCCTCAGCCGCCCAAGCCGGAGAAGCTCTGCGGCGAGTAGCGCCGGAGGGACCGGCGCGGCGCTTAGCGCGAGGCCGAGCCGGAGCATCGGCGCGCTGGCCAGCGGGAGAATAACTACTGGGCGCGGATGCGCCTTTGTCGCATTGCCTGTCGAGAGGGGCTCTGAGGCGGGGGATCCGGGGGGGCTGTACCCGCCGGCGGAGGGATGCTTGGGCCCGGCGCGCCGGCCGGCGGGGCGGCATTTAATAATATTAGGCCCGTCCTCTCTGTGGAGTCTCTGTTCAAGTTCGTAGACGCCTTGGGGCTTCTGGCGGATTCCGTGGGGGACTTCGCGGCGGGGGAGCCCGTGGAGCTGGGCGAGGGCGGCTTCGAGGTGGGGTGCGGCGGGGGGGAGGCCAGGCTGGTGGAGGAGGCGCCGGCGTCGGGCCTGGCCGGGCTGGACTCCCAGTCCTCCATGGTGAGGTTCGAGGCGGCCGACGTGTACGTGGTCACCGGGGCCCTCGTGGGGCCCGAGGTGTCCGTGGTGCCGGGCGGCGCGGAGGCCAGGTGGCTCGGCCTGAGGCTGAGGTTCAGGGCGGGCGGCGGCCTGGCGGAGGCCCTGGAGTCCGCCGTGGGGGGCCTCGCGCTGGTCAGGTCGGGGGTCACGGGCCGCCTCTTCGACGGGACCTACAACGAGGAGGCCGTGAGGGACGAGGTCAGGACGGAGGTGGAGACGGCCCTCCTGGGCAGGTGGAGGGGCGGCGGCCTGCTCCTCCTCGACGGGCCCATATTCCCCACGCCGAGGGTCCTCGCCATGGAGGGGAACCCCTACGCCGAGCTGTACCGGGGCCTCGTCAGGCGGAGGGTCGAGGCGGCCAGGGGCGTCGAGGCCGTGGGGGTCGTCAAGAGGGTCGGCATGTCCACCTACTACGCCAGATGCAGGGGGTTGGGGGTCGACGACGACACGCTGGTCAAGAACGAGGCCTCGCGCCTGTTCGGGAGGCGGGGCGCCTTCGCCGCGGTGGTCGGGCCCGTGGAGATAAGGGCGGGCGGCTTCGCCAAGTACTGCTGGTACGCGGCGGCGGGCGTCGGGAGGGACCTCCACGTAGTCAGGGTGGAGGGGCTGGACCCCGAGCTGGCCGAGAGGGGGGCCGAGGCCGTCGCCGCGGTCATGGGGCCGGGCGGCGCCCCGCTCCCCATAGCGCTCGCCGACAGAATCGCCCGGCGGCTCAACGGCGGAGTCGTGAGGCTCCTGGCCGGCCTCTCGCCGCTCCGGCTGACCTACGAGGGCCTTGAGGCGGTGGGCAGGGCGCTGGAGGCGCCATGACGGGCATCGACTGCGCCAGGTACGTGGGCCTCATCACGAGGCTCATGCCGAGCGCAGTCTCGCTGGACGGAGCCGAGGTCTACATGGTGTCCGAGTGCGGGAGGGGGTTCCCCGTCGGCGAGTACCTGGTGGTGGAGTCCCCCGAGGCCCGCTACCTCGCCAGGGTGAGGGAGTCCAGGGTGGAGGACGTGTACTCGATAGCCAAGACGCCCGTGCTGTCGCTGCAGCAGGAGCTGGCCATGGGCGTCAAGTACGTGCCCAGGTTCGTGAGGCTTGAGCTCGTCTCCGAGTGCTCCGCCTCCTGCGCGCCGCCGAGCACCCCGCCGGCGATACACTCCAGGGTCAGGACGCCGGAGCCAGGCGAGGTGGCGGCCATGCTCTCCCTCCCCCAGTCGGGGATCCCCCTGGGCGTCCTGGCCATGCCCAGCGGGGCCGAGGTCGCGGGGAACGCGGTCCTGCTGCCCCACGACGCCTTGAGGCACCACGTCCTCGTCGTGGGGACCACCGGCAGCGGGAAGACCACGCTCCTCAAGAACCTGGCCCTGGAGCTCCTCGGCGGCGGGAAGGCCACCGTCGTCGCGCTGGACTCGGTGGGCCACTTCCACCACCTGGTGTTCAACGGCGTGCGGGCCAGGGTGGTGGTGCCGGCGACCCGCCGCGACCTCCCCCGCCACGGCGGAGGCGCGAGGGCCTTCGCGAGGAGGCTCGCGAGGAGGTACCTCAGGGACGCCTTCGCGAGCTTCGGCGTAGAGGTCAGGAGGTTCAGGTGCAGGTACGGCTACGTGCGGAGGGGCGGGGACGCCGTCGTGAGGAGGTTCTCGGTCTCCGTGGAGGTCGCCAAGCCGCAGGCCTCCGCCGAGCTGGAGCTGGGG
>Ga0081474_121642_pt1 | contig 22808 bp, 15 predicted proteins | sample OneHunmetagenome_2_FD_70978 | JGI IMG/M metagenome (GOLD analysis project Ga0081474, IMG submission 70978) | Ferrous microbial mat communities from One Hundred Spring Plain, Yellowstone National Park, USA v2 (version 2) | ecosystem: Environmental > Aquatic > Non-marine Saline and Alkaline >... | reverse complement strand
TGAAAACGTGTTACAACGTTGGCTTCGTTTGGTGGTAGCGCTACAACTGTGGTTTTCTTTACCTCAACCGCTTCGTATTGTGCGTATGACATTAGGTGTCACTAACGCGCTTAGAACTCTACAACAAATGCGTTTATTATGTTTATAGTGGCTGTACCACCCGACACAGCGGAATATGATACATCAAGCCAGTAGGTTGTACCTACTGTTAGCCCTGTAACGATGGATACTAGTACTATTTCATTATTTGCATTCGCCGCGGCGCTTGTAACTTGTACAATTCCACCTGTTAGTATGCCTATTACAGCAGAGTTAGGAGCTGGTGGCGTACCAGTGCCATATCGCAACCCAGCTTGAACCCCATCGCCCGCCGTATTATTGTTTACATTCGCTAAGAGTATTATCAATACCCTGCCTGTCTTGCTCGGAGTAAAAGTCTGCCCGTAGCCTGCCATAACAAATGTGATGCTTGTTGTACTCTGCGGGCTACTTGCACTAATGTTACTTAGTAGTACAGACACATTGTTTAACAATAGTGTCTGCGCGTTTTCAGTCATTGTTTGTAGCAGTGTGTTATCCTGAAGAAACGTGTAGTTGGTGCTCATTAGAAAACACCTTACGCTGCGGGTGCAGCGGGTGCGGCTGGTATCCTTTAATGAGGAATTGAAAGATTATGCTTTGGGGCACGTTTTGGGCTTTTTTGCCCGAAGGTATCCTTTAATGAGGAATTGAAAGATGTAGCCGTTCGGTACAAAGTATATTTCGGCGTCGTGACGGTATCCTTTAATGAGGAATTGAAAGTGTTTTTCGCTTAGTGCTTCCCCCTGGGAGCCCTAGGTATCCTTTAATGAGGAATTGAAAGATTGCTTTGTTCATGTTTTTCACCAAAAACATTATTGTTGGTATCCTTTAATGAGGAATTGAAAGCGGACACCTAGGGTATTCCGACCAAAAATGTCTGGGAGTATCCTTTAATGAGGAATTGAAAGTACAAGTGTACTTTAGAGAAAGGACACCAAGGCGAGCACTGGTATCCTTTAATGAGGAATTGAAAGATAACCAGTACGCAATAACCGCAAGCTTCACAATCGCAGGTATCCTTTAATGAGGAATTGAAAGAAAGAAGTCATAACCCCTCGTCATCGGTGGTCGTGTATCCTTTAATGAGGAATTGAAAGCCCGTAGGTTACGACACGTTGGTGTTCGCAATACACAGTATCCTTTAATGAGGAATTGAAAGAGAACTCAACGCCCGGTATCGTTTGCGGTGGAAGTGTATCCTTTAATGAGGAATTGAAAGTTTGAATTTGGTGGTGCGTTCTTTCTGAATATTATTTGGTATCCTTTAATGAGGAATTGAAAGATCCGCATTCTATACTCATCATCAAAAAGATATTGCCTAAGTATCCTTTAATGAGGAATTGAAAGAAAATGGCAATAGCGACTTTTGACGACAAAAATACAGAATTCGGTATCCTTTAATGAGGAATTGAAAGTCAAAAGTCAGCTCTTTAAACTCTTCATCATTATCATAAGTATCCTTTAATGAGGAATTGAAAGATATGCCACCCATAATCTTCTTCATCGTAATGGCTGAGTATCCTTTAATGAGGAATTGAAAGTGCGGTTTTGGAATTTTTGGTTGGTAATGGTGGTTAACCAGTATCCTTTAATGAGGAATTGAAAGCCATAATTCTCATCAAGCTCCTCATACTTGCCCCTCTTCAGTATCCTTTAATGAGGAATTGAAAGATATTGTGAAACAAATGTGGGTGATGTTTGAGAGCTAGTATCCTTTAATGAGGAATTGAAAGGCATGCTGAAGAGTAAGGGTAAGTTGTTCTCGAATATAGTCGTATCCTTTAATGAGGAATTGAAAGTATCCGAGTAGAGGGGATCTGCCCACCTCTCCTGCACTCGGTATCCTTTAATGAGGAATTGAAAGCGTTTGTTTCAAAATATGCAACAAAATGCAACAAATGTAAGTATCCTTTAATGAGGAATTGAAAGTCAAACGTAACAAACGTAAAGACCGCGAAACCCGCCGTATCCTTTAATGAGGAATTGAAAGTGTTAAAGAATCATAGTGATACCCAGCTGAAACTTGTATCCTTTAATGAGGAATTGAAAGTCAAGATTTCTGACAAAAACTAAGTATTTACCCGTGTTACGTATCCTTTAATGAGGAATTGAAAGCCGTATATTGAAACAAGATTCGCGGCGAGTATCACACCAAGTATCCTTTAATGAGGAATTGAAAGAAAGATAAGAAAGAGCCGACCATGACGATGACCCTGGACCCGTATCCTTTAATGAGGAATTGAAAGTACATCAACAGTAAACTCTTTTTCTGTCTTCTTAAGGGTATCCTTTAATGAGGAATTGAAAGTTGTAGTGGGGGAGGGGAGGAGGAGCTCACGAATAAATAGTATCCTTTAATGAGGAATTGAAAGGAATACAACGCAAAACACACTTACGGGGACTTCTGGTATCCTTTAATGAGGAATTGAAAGATTATAACATTAAGAGTTTGTTGTTCGCTCATTTCACTGTATCCTTTAATGAGGAATTGAAAGAAACAGATGCTAACGGTAATGTGTTAGCTAATATTAATGGTATCCTTTAATGAGGAATTGAAAGAGTAATGCAAGTGAAGAAGGTGATACGAATGACGAGTATCCTTTAATGAGGAATTGAAAGTTCAACTTTTGTATGAACAACCGAAATTGCTCATCATCGCGTATCCTTTAATGAGGAATTGAAAGGCTGTTACTGTTATGTGTGTTATTAGCGGGTTAGAACCAGTATCCTTTAATGAGGAATTGAAAGACCCCTCAGGTTCACCCACTGTTTCCTCTTTAACCGCTAGTATCCTTTAATGAGGAATTGAAAGTTTCACAAAGGTAGGGTTCCCACAAACTGCGTGTAGCCTGGTATCCTTTAATGAGGAATTGAAAGTTGTGCGTATCACAACGAACCGTTTGCGTTTTGAAACTTTGGTATCCTTTAATGAGGAATTGAAAGCTGTCATAATCAATTTTCCTATCAACCGCTGTGAATATATGTATCCTTTAATGAGGAATTGAAAGTTCGATAAGAATAAGAAAACTGAATTTATTACGCCCGCAAGTATCCTTTAATGAGGAATTGAAAGAGTGAAATATTGAACAACTGGTTGTTATCTGCTTTTTTGAGTATCCTTTAATGAGGAATTGAAAGTTAAAGGATACTGTAAAGTTCCGCTTGCTGTTACATTTGGTATCCTTTAATGAGGAATTGAAAGACCCAGATGGTTGTAGCCGTAGTCGTAGCCGTGTATGTGGTATCCTTTAATGAGGAATTGAAAGAAACGGTCAGTGTACCATTTAACAGCTTGTTTAATCGCTTTGTATCCTTTAATGAGGAATTGAAAGTTTGCGAAAAGCTGTGCGCTTGTAGTCTTCCCGGTACCTGGGTATCCTTTAATGAGGAATTGAAAGTCACAGCGACGTGTACACCCTGTACCCTCAAAAGGATTTGTATCCTTTAATGAGGAATTGAAAGACACAGTCAGAACGCAGATTTCTCATTTCATCTTTATGAGTATCCTTTAATGAGGAATTGAAAGATAGAACGCCAAAGCCGAATCAACTGAAGACTTTTTGTTAGTATCCTTTAATGAGGAATTGAAAGGTACTTACGAGCTGGGTGCCATGCCCCTTGCAATAGGTATCCTTTAATGAGGAATTGAAAGCTCAGAGAGCCTAATGGGTTATGACTTCATAAACAGTATCCTTTAATGAGGAATTGAAAGTAGCCTATCGTTGAAATCACGTCGTTACTGTACCACTCGCGTATCCTTTAATGAGGAATTGAAAGTTGAAGTGATTGGTTTGGGTGAGTCTCTCAGCGTTTCGGTATCCTTTAATGAGGAATTGAAAGAGGTACTCACTATCCGCCCGTGTGAGTACCTTACCCTGTATCCTTTAATGAGGAATTGAAAGCTAACTTCAACTCAAACTTCCCGAACCTGGTCGGGTCAGTATCCTTTAATGAGGAATTGAAAGTGCACATCAGTCATCTTGAAACACCTCCCGCTCGTGAGTATCCTTTAATGAGGAATTGAAAGAAAACACAAGGAACATATCTTTGGACTATACCACCAGCCGGTATCCTTTAATGAGGAATTGAAAGTTGTCTTCGCTTACCTTTTTCCCGACCCTTACCCTAACGGTATCCTTTAATGAGGAATTGAAAGCCGGAGAAGGAAGGCGGGCATCCTTGAAGTGGATAGCCCAGTATCCTTTAATGAGGAATTGAAAGCGCAGAACTTGCCCAACTCTTCATTTCGCGATTCTTGTATCCTTTAATGAGGAATTGAAAGAGTAACACTGAAAGACATACCAATAATCAATAGATAGGGTATCCTTTAATGAGGAATTGAAAGAGTAAGATTAAGAGAAGGGATTAATATTCTTTTCCCCTTGTATCCTTTAATGAGGAATTGAAAGCAATCCTCCTCGTCTTTGAACTCATAGACCAACCTGTATCCTTTAATGAGGAATTGAAAGGACATACCAGTCAAGCTTTCCACTTGTGAACCTAGCAGTATCCTTTAATGAGGAATTGAAAGAGGAACTAATGTTTCAATTGCATATGCGTACTCGCTATAGTATCCTTTAATGAGGAATTGAAAGCTCATATCACTCACCCCCTTGTGAAACGGTAACAAGTATCCTTTAATGAGGAATTGAAAGTCACATACCTCAGAAACATAGCTCTTACACAACTCAGTATCCTTTAATGAGGAATTGAAAGCACCAAATATTCTAACATTTCAGCTAAACGTGACTTACAAGTATCCTTTAATGAGGAATTGAAAGCTGGATTCTCAATAGCGACACGTAGTTGATCTTCAAGTATCCTTTAATGAGGAATTGAAAGAATCCATCGAACGAAATATTTGGAATATATGCCGTGGTATCCTTTAATGAGGAATTGAAAGAAAAGTCGTTTCACGAACCACTCGGACTGGTATATAGTATCCTTTAATGAGGAATTGAAAGTCAATCTGTTGTACTCGTTGAGAACTCTTATCATATCCCGTATCCTTTAATGAGGAATTGAAAGAAAAACTCTACTCTACGAAGGTTTCATTCTGTGATGTAGGTATCCTTTAATGAGGAATTGAAAGGTGTTTTAGCGATTTTTCTTAGCACACCTATGGGTCAATGGTATCCTTTAATGAGGAATTGAAAGATGGGCGAAAGCTGTTTTTCCTGTGGTTGCCTCTGGTTTGTATCCTTTAATGAGGAATTGAAAGAAACCCTTTACCGTTAGTGCAAGTTGAACACAAAGGGTATCCTTTAATGAGGAATTGAAAGATTTTGTTGTCGTGGTTGCACGAGGGGCATGCAACAAGTATCCTTTAATGAGGAATTGAAAGAAGGCAATTTTAGTCATTCTCTGTCACCTCTTCAAGCGTGTATCCTTTAATGAGGAATTGAAAGTTTTTCTGCATCCTCTTTTTTGAACTGCGCACCATTCTTGTATCCTTTAATGAGGAATTGAAAGGCATACTCATATATTGGTAAATAGTATGGCGATATTAAGTATCCTTTAATGAGGAATTGAAAGATGGAGGGGGTTCGTTTAACACGTGAATTTATTTAACACGGTATCCTTTAATGAGGAATTGAAAGCGGGAGCAACGAAGGCGATAACACCCCTCGGCGAGACCTGTATCCTTTAATGAGGAATTGAAAGCATCGCAACACAGGCACTTAAGGGTGGAAACAACATAAGTATCCTTTAATGAGGAATTGAAAGAAGTGGTGGACGTGTGTAATATCTATCCAGCTTTCTGGGTATCCTTTAATGAGGAATTGAAAGTATCAGAGCCTCGTAGTGTTCTTTGGCTCGAGCTTTTGGTATCCTTTAATGAGGAATTGAAAGTGGTCGTTCGGAAAAAGCTCCTTTGCAACTTCTCTGGTATCCTTTAATGAGGAATTGAAAGTAAGGCTATGGGGATGTAACCTTAGCTGTGGTTACGTATCCTTTAATGAGGAATTGAAAGCCATTTTCAACCACCTCTTGCAAACTTAGGCCGAGTATCCTTTAATGAGGAATTGAAAGAAAGGCGACACGACGTCGATTTACTGGGGGTCTAAGGTATCCTTTAATGAGGAATTGAAAGTCATACATATATGCCTTCTTTGCACATCTTCCCCCTGGGTATCCTTTAATGAGGAATTGAAAGTCCTCATCAACAACAGTTATGTATGCGTCTTTATCGGTATCCTTTAATGAGGAATTGAAAGGGTGGATTTTTCTCGCCGCCCCTCTACCTTCAGTAAGTATCCTTTAATGAGGAATTGAAAGCTATCACGTCCCATGTAACAATGCCGTCGAGCCATTCAAGTATCCTTTAATGAGGAATTGAAAGTATAGTCTTCGCTGGTAATAATATCTCTCACTTCCTCAAGTATCCTTTAATGAGGAATTGAAAGCAGACGGTGGCACTGGTTATTCCGCTCCTGTTCTATCGTATCCTTTAATGAGGAATTGAAAGGGAATGGATACTACTTTGGTGGCGCTTTCTGGCCTGTCTAGTATCCTTTAATGAGGAATTGAAAGAGAATATGAAGAAAAAATGAAAAAATTTAAATCAAGTATCCTTTAATGAGGAATTGAAAGCACGCGCGCTTTTCACGCGCACGGTTCACGTTTTTTTGGGGTATCCTTTAATGAGGAATTGAAAGGATAGTCGCACCTATTCTTCGCTACATCCGCAATCTCGGGTATCCTTTAATGAGGAATTGAAAGGGTTTATGCTGGAATAGTGCAGAAGGTTGGAAGAAGTATCCTTTAATGAGGAATTGAAAGCCCTTGTAAAAGATGTGTGAAATCACGTTGATGAACTCCTGTATCCTTTAATGAGGAATTGAAAGAGTAGCATGTCCTCGAAACTTTCCGCGTCTCTCTCCGTGTATCCTTTAATGAGGAATTGAAAGGTGAACTTTCTGTAAGCCTCCTCCCCAAACCTTTGTGTATCCTTTAATGAGGAATTGAAAGTGCCTCACTCACCCCAGCAACATCGAGAAGGGCTTGCCAAGTATCCTTTAATGAGGAATTGAAAGTTTAATTCTTTATCCATAGAGACACCGGCTTGGGTAAAAGTATCCTTTAATGAGGAATTGAAAGCACTCCCTTGAGGCTTGTATCAATAAGTCTGTTACATTGTATCCTTTAATGAGGAATTGAAAGCTGCCATCCCCTCAAGTCTCTTCACCATTTTATCTATGGTATCCTTTAATGAGGAATTGAAAGTACTTCCTGAAAGCCCTGAGGTTCTGCATAAAAATCGTATCCTTTAATGAGGAATTGAAAGAGCCTCTCGAGAATTTGCTTGACTAGCGGGTTTGTTACGTGTATCCTTTAATGAGGAATTGAAAGCGTCTATTCTTCTTTACTTAGGAAAATTACCCCTTTCTGGTATCCTTTAATGAGGAATTGAAAGTCAGTAGCACTTTGCGCTCTTTTTTCTGCGTATTTCGTATCCTTTAATGAGGAATTGAAAGTGACTCTGCTTTGTAAGTTCTTGTTCGAGCGCTAGCCAAGTATCCTTTAATGAGGAATTGAAAGCAATTTGTATTGCTAAGAACCACTCTAACGCCTTCGTATCGTATCCTTTAATGAGGAATTGAAAGACAAATTGGTCAAACAATGCTTCTTTAAAGAGTAATGTATCCTTTAATGAGGAATTAAAAGTAAAACCCTTTTTGCGGTCATGTTTTGTCATATATCAGTATCCTTTAATGAGGAATTGAAAGATTAATGTCCAACGCCACGTAGTGTGGTCGATGATAGTATCCTTTAATGAGGAATTGAAAGGCTAGACCATAAGCACCAATAATCGATATAATCGCTAGGTATCCTTTAATGAGGAATTGAAAGTTAACAAAAAATCAAGTGTAGATAGCGCTCTAGCATTCTAGTATCCTTTAATGAGGAATTGAGAGTCTTAATCTAGAGCATCAAACCATTCATCATCTTCGTTAGTATCCTTTAATGAGGAATTGAAAGCTTTTTAGGTGGCTCTAACACGCGCAGAGAAACAAGTATCCTTTAATGAGGAATTGAAAGATATACTTCTCAGCACCAGCCTCAGGACTTCAAACGTTGTATCCTTTAATGAGGAATTGAAAGTAATGGTCTTGTGGTGTTTGCTATTAACGCCATTTTTGTATCCTTTAATGAGGAATTGAAAGTTCTCTCTGAGTAGATTTAGCCCCCTAAAGAACAATTCGTATCCTTTAATGAGGAATTGAAAGTTTGCGACTTCTTTCATTATGGCAACAACAAGAGGGGTATCCTTTAATGAGGAATTGAAAGTTCACAAGGTTGTTTTGGGGTTGCATGCCAAAACACCAAGTATCCTTTAATGAGGAATTGAAAGAAAAAGTGTCACTCTCTCATGAGTATAGCTTAGCTATGTATCCTTTAATGAGGAATTGAAAGATATGGGTTTTAGAATTTTTGACGTGCTTTTTACTCAAAAGTATCCTTTAATGAGGAATTGAAAGCGTTCCTCGACTGACTTCACTAGCTCTTGCACATAGGTATCCTTTAATGAGGAATTGAAAGTGTTTGACCGATATCCGATACGCTAAGGGGGTATATAGTATCCTTTAATGAGGAATTGAAAGACCAGTTCCAGCATATCGTCAAGGTCTCTTGTTTCATAAAGTATCCTTTAATGAGGAATTGAAAGTTAGCTAATGGTGTTTTCCACCCTGAGATTTTAGCGGGTATCCTTTAATGAGGAATTGAAAGGCTAATTTTAAAATCATAGGTGTTAGCATTTCGTTTAGGTGTATCCTTTAATGAGGAATTGAAAGAACACTTACAAACCGTCCTGTTAATTTACTACGTGCAATTCGTATCCTTTAATGAGGAATTGAAAGGGTACACCCCAACCCCCACCTTCATCAGGCGGAGTGGTATCCTTTAATGAGGAATTGAAAGATTAAACCCGTCTTATAATACGTGTATATAACTTGCTTCAGTATCCTTTAATGAGGAATTGAAAGGCGCTATTTCGTCCAGCACAGAAAGAGGCACCCACACTAGTATCCTTTAATGAGGAATTGAAAGAGCAAAGCCCAGCGCCCCCAGATTCTGTAATGCTGTATCCTTTAATGAGGAATTGAAAGATGATTTCTGGCATGGCAGACACAACTTTACCAGTTTGCGTATCCTTTAATGAGGAATTGAAAGAGAGTGGGATACGAGTGGCTAAAAAAGGTGGATACAGGTATCCTTTAATGAGGAATTGAAAGGCTCCAACGTTGCAAGACGTGGGGCGAGGTACTTGAAGGTATCCTTTAATGAGGAATTGAAAGCGTCGGCAACATACTCGATAAAGTCGTAGAGCGCCCTAGTATCCTTTAATGAGGAATTGAAAGTAATATACCACCATCTAGTTGCTTGTCTTCTCCTGTGTATCCTTTAATGAGGAATTGAAAGACTAGTAATATTTTTTCGCTACGGTTACAATTTGGGTATCCTTTAATGAGGAATTGAAAGCAGTAACCGTTAATATGTTCAGTGTAAAAGCTAGCTCGAGTATCCTTTAATGAGGAATTGAAAGCGGCGTTCGCTGACTATGTGAGCAGTGGTACGAACGTATCCTTTAATGAGGAATTGAAAGAATGTTCGGAACTTATTATCCAAGTCTACTGAATATGGAGTATCCTTTAATGAGGAATTGAAAGTGCTAAGTGGACTGAATACGCTTTTTCCTCATACCTTGTGGTATCCTTTAATGAGGAATTGAAAGAACTTGTCGAGGAAATACTCTATGATTTTCTCTAGGTATCCTTTAATGAGGAATTGAAAGATGTGCTTTTTGTATTCTCTACCCTGAGGTTGTTCAATTTCGTATCCTTTAATGAGGAATTGAAAGACCTGACTTCGTCCTTCAGGCTGTTAAACTCGCAAGTATCCTTTAATGAGGAATTGAAAGTTTTACTATCCCTTCTCCTAGAAGAGAAGAACTTGACAAATGTATCCTTTAATGAGGAATTGAAAGTTGAACACTAACTCTAAAAGAAGAATAACAGGGATGGTATCCTTTAATGAGGAATTGAAAGATGTCGTTGATCGCTTCCCTGATCTCATCAGGGTCGTATCCTTTAATGAGGAATTGAAAGATTATGACATTAAGACCAAACGGAAATATGTCTTCAGTATCCTTTAATGAGGAATTGAAAGTAGCGCAATCAAGAGAAAAGAGGAAGAGGATGTTATGTATCCTTTAATGAGGAATTGAAAGCTTCCTGTGTGCGCTGTACATGTGTCGTGGTAGATAGTATCCTTTAATGAGGAATTGAAAGTTTGACAATGCAAAACCAGAGGCAACCACAGGAAAGTATCCTTTAATGAGGAATTGAAAGCCTTTCCCTTCGGGCGTGGGCACTTGAGCCAGACCAGGTATCCTTTAATGAGGAATTGAAAGGGTTATTGCTCAGCGTCTCACCATACACTGGGATACTCTGGTATCCTTTAATGAGGAATTGAAAGTCAACAGCGTGGTTGACCACCCCCTCGCTCTCAAAGCGGTATCCTTTAATGAGGAATTGAAAGGCCATTTTGCGTTTTTTTGTGTAAATTATTTGTTCACTGTATCCTTTAATGAGGAATTGAAAGTTGTGGTGTGTGTATGGTGTGTAAGGGCTTTAAGTGTGGTATCCTTTAATGAGGAATTGAAAGAGAACCCAATCGAGTTTCCCGCCTGAATAACGCATTAGTATCCTTTAATGAGGAATTGAAAGCGTTTGCTACTGCTTGCATAGTCGTAAACTACTTTGAGGTATCCTTTAATGAGGAATTGAAAGTTCCCTTTTTCTCCACTCCCCTCATCCCTCTTTTCTTTTAGTATCCTTTAATGAGGAATTGAAAGTACTTTGCGGTAAAAATCATCTTTATCAATCGTCCTACCTCTTGTATCCTTTAATGAGGAATTGAAAGCTGGAGGTGGCTCTGTACTCCATAACAGTAAGATAGCGTATCCTTTAATGAGGAATTGAAAGAGTGCCTCTGCCGTCGGTGTTGAACCCTGACACGAAATATGTATCCTTTAATGAGGAATTGAAAGATTACAAGAAGGACAATAGACTAATCCCTCTTCAACGTATCCTTTAATGAGGAATTGAAAGTGTGATTAAGCTAATTCCAAAACGCGGTAAGATAATAGTATCCTTTAATGAGGAATTGAAAGTGTGAGTGCGGAATGGCTAAAAGTTGTCGGATTTGCATTGTATCCTTTAATGAGGAATTGAAAGCTAGGACCACTAATGACAACATCAAAGAGTTTTTGGAGTTGTATCCTTTAATGAGGAATTGAAAGTTTTATTGTTCCCCACAGAGGTTTTGCTTCCAGCTCTGTGTATCCTTTAATGAGGAATTGAAAGCTGGAGGTGGCTCTGTACTCCATAACAGTAAGATAGCGTATCCTTTAATGAGGAATTGAAAGCCCGCTGGAGCGGGGCGAACTGCCCCGCGAGAAAACCCAGTATCCTTTAATGAGGAATTGAAAGGTCATCTTTTTCACCTTTTGGAAGGGCAGGGTCTATGTGGGTATCCTTTAATGAGGAATTGAAAGCATGAATGTGATAACCAAGCCCATTCTCCTGCCATTCCAGTATCCTTTAATGAGGAATTGAAAGGAAAATGTCTGCATTGAAGACGAATTAGAGCGTTTGAAGTATCCTTTAATGAGGAATTGAAAGTATGTACAGCTTATCGCCCACCCTAGGCTTCCTGTGGTATCCTTTAATGAGGAATTGAAAGTACGTTCTTTGTAACTGGGTGGTTGTATGACAAGAAGGTATCCTTTAATGAGGAATTGAAAGGTAGTAACGGGGCACGCTAAGGGCAGAGCCCGAAGGTATCCTTTAATGAGGAATTGAAAGCTTCGGCTTCCATGTTCTGGACTGCTTTCGCTATCCTTGTATCCTTTAATGAGGAATTGAAAGACTAACCGTAATAGCGTCTAGACTCATCACGTTACGGTATCCTTTAATGAGGAATTGAAAGGCATAAGTAAACACTTGGTTAGTGTTGTATGTTCCAGAATTGTATCCTTTAATGAGGAATTGAAAGTCATCCATCATTTGGATATTCATGTATCTACACCTAATCGTGTATCCTTTAATGAGGAATTGAAAGAAACGGGTTCGCAAAACGAACCGTCGGGGTGTACCGCGGGTATCCTTTAATGAGGAATTGAAAGTGCTGGGGTCGCACTACTTCCCATGGGCGCACCTGGTATCCTTTAATGAGGAATTGAAAGACACTTTGAACTCTCTAACGCTGTAAAACTCTGTGTGTATCCTTTAATGAGGAATTGAAAGACGAGAACGCTTTTTCAAGCGTCTTCGTATCGCTTAAGTATCCTTTAATGAGGAATTGAAAGCCCATGTTTCTCACCTCTTAAACATTAAATTCTTCTTATGTATCCTTTAATGAGGAATTGAAAGATCGCCATAATTCTCCTCTAGCTCTTGATACTTACCCTGTATCCTTTAATGAGGAATTGAAAGTTGAAAGTAGCTCTGCGCCGTACTTCCACACGTCTTCGGTATCCTTTAATGAGGAATTGAAAGTTACTAGAGTCGCTCAATTCATCTTGCTCTTCCTCTTCGGGTATCCTTTAATGAGGAATTGAAAGTGCTGTTGCTGGTATTGTTCGCGTTGCGGTAAGTATTGTATCCTTTAATGAGGAATTGAAAGTTTCACTATCCCTGGTAAAAAATACGGGCGAGCATGTGTATCCTTTAATGAGGAATTGAAAGGTGAATGTGGTATGTTTATTGATAAAGTCGTAACTGATTAGTATCCTTTAATGAGGAATTGAAAGATACCTCGATCCCGCACGTCGATCCTGAACATGTAAGTATCCTTTAATGAGGAATTGAAAGAGACTCGAAAGACGTCGCCCTGATTAAGGAATTTACCTTGTATCCTTTAATGAGGAATTGAAAGTGGGAAGTTTTTTGCGCATGTATTGCGCCTTGCACTATGCCTTAAACTGAGGAATTGGAGGAAAATATCTAATTATGTCTGACTATTTTTAAAGGCGTGGTAGGTGTGAGGAAGGCTGTTTGGGATTCTTCTTCAACTGAGATAGCTATTTAGTCTGGGATCAATATTGGAGAGGTCGAATAGTTTCTTTTCCAAGTGAAAGGTACGCATCGCTGGCTACTCTCCCTTACCAAGAATGTCGATTCTCGTTTGCCTTATAACCTCTACGACTTGTCGAATGGTTTTATTTGGCGTTTTCTAGGGGTATGGGTATTACTGTGCCGTATCCGATGTTTCGGAAGAGCCCTAACCCCTCTGTGTAGAGTTCGTGGTACTCCTGTGTTGTGTATGGTGCGCTACGTGTGAGCTCGATTATCGAGCCGGGTTGAAGTGTGGCGTAGATAGGTTTTCGAGCGGGTTTGGCTAGACTGAATCCCCCCAGTATGCCAATAGTTCCTTCTATCTTTATTGAGTCGGCTTTTAGTGTGGGCATGTTGAGTTGTTCGTCTAGTTGGTGTTTTAGGGTGTGGGTTAAAAATTGCGTGTTGTCAAGCTTTGTTTTTTCCTTGGTTAGTAGTTTGGGCGTTGCCTCGAAGAGCATGGGTGTTGCCACGTAATGCTATCACTGCGTCTTTGCCGTTAAGAGCCATAAATCCGGAAAGGTTTATCCTCCTTGCTAATTTTTTTGAGTGTACTTTATCCTCTCTGTGTTTATTACCCTCTTTCTGCTAGGGTTAACAAACGCTGAGGTTTCATCCACAAAGCCAATAACTGCATCATCCTTTACTGGAGCTAAAACTTCATCTATCTTTTTTAAAAAAAGCTTCCGCACCTTCTGTCCTCTTCTCTTCGACCTTGTATGCCTTACCGTACTTTACCTTCTTCTTTCTCCTGAGGACTTCCTCTCTGTATTGTTAACCCCCCTCGTTGTATTTGCGTAGACCATTACTTCCCATGGTGTACCCCTTTCCCTCTATCTCTTTCAGAACCTTTTCCCTTCCTCTTTGCTGAGCATTGGCTTTGGCCCTCCGGTGAACTTCAGAATGAGCTCTTCATATCCTCCTTTGCTTCATGACTTTATCCAACTTTCAACGCTCTTTATGCTCCTCTTCAGTGTTTCAGCAATCTCTTCCGTTGATCTTCTTTCATTAAGCAGAATGATTGCCTGAAGCCTTTCCTAAACCCTTGGGTTCTTTTCTTTCTTGTACAGCTTGACATGCTCGTTCTTTGGTATAGGCATCTTTACCACAGTTACTCTTGGTATAAGCATGTTTAACATGGGTGGCTATTAACCATTTATTAAAAATATTTTACTAAATCGTCAAAAGTGTGACGAACAACTATAATCGAATTGTGGTGGGTTTGTATAGAAGTGTTGTACGAACCTTGACTAGTTCAATGTGACTTTGACCTGTAAAAAGTCTTGGCTAAGGCACATTGGATAGAACCCAAGAATCCAGTATCAGAATCTCTGTGGCTTCTCATATTTACCACGTTGTAGCCTCCCTTTAACAGCGCTTTTTGAACATTTAAAATAGTTTGGATTTCTTAGCGCAAAACATGCTCGAGTTTCTTTCGCATCGCTATACTCCTTCACTTCACGAAGTTCTTTATATCATTTAGAATATCCACGGCTAAGGTTTCACCCCGAGTTGCTATTTAGGATTCTTAGTATGATTCTTGGGAATTTTTATTTAAAGTGAGTCTTAAAGCATTCTATCCTTTTAAAAGGTATTCATTCGCAGACAAAAAACTTGCAATTTCACAAATGACAATAGACAACTCTGAAATCTCAACATCCCTTACTTCGATTAAGCCGAAACCATTATGTGCAATCATATTTCTTATGCGCTCAAAATTTAAACTTTCATTATAAACAGTAATTCGTCTAGTCAAAAATTCTTTTAAGACACGCATCAACTGCCACGTCTTTTCGTCTCTTGACTTACGTTTACTTTGTTTGCTTATTTTGACGTAAACCTCATATGTAAATAAAAAGATAATTGCGTTACATCTCTTTTCGAGAAGTAAAGGTATCTGTAAAAGATAGCTAGCAAGCAATCCCAACACTCTTTGTTTAGAGTTGACTGTAAAAACCATACCTTTTGCGAAATCACTCATTTTTTCCTTTGATATCTCTTCGTCGAAAACGTAAACATACTCCTTTATGAAATCAAATGCCATTTCCTGGGCTTTAAGAATCTTTTTAAACTCATCACTGGTGTTCGCTTTAAGCTCCTTTGATTCGTCAACACAATAAGTTGCATAAGTTTCAATCACTTGTACCAAATAATCTTCATCCTCCTTTCTCAGTGATTTTTCGCTATATCTGCAAAGTTGAGCAAGAAAGGAACCTTTTTGGTCCATGTTTTAAATTTTAATTGTTGGGTTTTTTGATTTTAAAGCGGCATAGCTAAGTGTTTCTCGGAGATTTTGTGTATTTTTCTGTAAAATAAAGTGTATCATATTGGAAAGTTTATCCACATCAACCCAACTGCATTTTTCAAATATCCTTTGCTTTATAAGCGAATCAAGTAGTAAACGCTTTGTGAGTTCTTGATTCACTTCGTGGCCCATTCTAATTCTTTTGAGATATTCTAATGAAAAATTAAAGATAATTTTTGACAGATTTTTATCAAGGTCTTTTTGTGTCTCACATTTTATTTCTAGTTCTTTTTGTATAATTTCTTTTATATTTTGATAAAGATTATTCAGTGGATAGTCAGTGGAATGCATCCTTAATTCTACTCCATTCATTATCAAGAATTTCGCCCGCTTTTGCGATATAATTCTTAGAGTCAATTTGCTCCTTTCTTATAAACAGATTCTTATAAATTTCAAGTTCGTCAACTTTAATTCTGCCCATTCCAAGCCCTTTTGCTCTTCCTAATCTTATCGGTTTGTTTCCTTGAGGATGTACGCCCATAGATGCCAACAGTTCGACCAAATCTCTTTCTGTCGCGTTGGTAATAGTAATTAACGTGGTTAAGACGATATTTTCAGGTATAGCTTCCACATAGATTTCTTGTGAATTCGTTGGGCTAAGAAGCTGAGAAGCAAGGTACACTTTTACGCCTGATCCTCTTCGCCTAGGTGGCCACTGTCTCCCAATCCTTACAATTTTTAGGTTAAATTGAGTAGGCTTTAAGTTAGAAAACAAAACTCGGGACATTAATCCCATAGTACCAAAGAGGTCTGCAGTTCTATTTGGGTCATTTATTGCTATAGTGTGATACGTCGCTATGAACCCTTTTACACTCGAAGCAGGAATTACGGGTTTACCGTTATTATCGGTAAAATGTTTGTACACAACTGTGGGTTTGTTATTTTTTAATATCACATCAGTTTCATCGCTACAAACCGCAACAGGACTTAGAGTTCTAAATTTTGCCTTCACAACAAAGATATTATCTAAGAACCTTTGAGTAAAGTTCTTAACGCCTATTCTATAAGGTTGTTTGACATTTATCCAGGTGTAAGCCAATTGCTTAACACCTCTTCTCCTATTTTCTGAAACTCGTTTTGATCAAGAAAGACGTTGTGCAATCCTAACACGCTTTGTTGCTTTTGTTTGATAGAGATTTCATACTGGTATGTTTTTCCGTCGACTTTTTCTAACAGTTTTAGTTTATCTCTCTGAGAGTCTACCTCTAACGAAATCTGAGAAGTTTGATTTCTGATCGAACCTAGTCTTGTCAAAAAGTTCACCTTTTGAGGAAGTTGAACCTTTGGTTCTGTATATTTAACCTCAATAGAACCATACCCCCTGCTTTTAAACCCGCCTATTCTCACTATGTCGTCATTAAAAAGAATGCACATAACATTTAGTATACCAGAAAATATCGTTAAAGGAAAGTTTCTAGTTATAATTCTTCCTTCAAATATCACACCTTCAGGAACATACTCGACTTCAAAAAGGTTTGACACACCTCCAGTTACAGGGTTAATTCTAATGTGGTATCGTTCAAAAGTTTTGACCTTACCACTCGGCACTAAATCACAAAAAACAATTGGTGAAGCGATAGAGAACCTTTCGTTTTTCGAAGGTTGAGAAACTTCGCCTCCGAAAATTAAAGTTAGGTTTTCCTCGGCTACTCTTAGCAATCTTACCAGGCTACTCCTGAAAACTCCTTTTAATGAAGAAGCGGGAATTATTGGTTCACCATTACCTCCCCTTATAACTGGCAAGTCTGGTTCATCAATCATCAACCCTTTTCCTGCACCAATGCGTAGTGGCGACTTTGTAGTTACACTCACCCTTACATCACAGGTTACGTAAAGCGTTTTATAGAAAACTTCAGACAACTTGGTTGACTCAGTCAACTCTAACACTCCCCTTTGATAATCTGTAAAGGTGTGCACTCTTTCTTTCCCACTATTTTTAATTTGACCAAACCATAGCCTCTACTCTTCCATCCACCCATAAAGATGCTGTTATTTTCCAAGATTTTTAACAGCATTTCGAATGCGTTGTGTAATACCGTAGGTTCAGTTCCTACGTCTATACAGTTAAATATTATCATACCCTGAAAAATGTTATTTGGTTTAACCGCTTCGACTTGAACTAATCCATGTTTTAATGCGCTCTCTTTGTCCGTGTCTATTCTAACATGAGTTCTTGTTCCTATATCTCTCTTTGTTCCTATAGCATCGGTAAAGATTAGTGGGGAAGCCATAACAGACGAGCCAAAAAGTAGGTCGACAATTCCAATCTTTCCAGTACCATTTAAACTAACCTCGATTTCTTTAATTAAATCATCCGTATTTTTCTTCAAAAGTTCTTCTATGTCTTTTTCGTTTGTTAGAGCTTTGTCAGTCTTAAAATTATCTTTTAACTCATTTGGTCTGAGTGCTGTTACGAGCTGAGTGAAAAGATGTCTTGCAACGCCTTTTACTGTGCTTCCAGGAATATAAGGCACGCCGTCGGGATATTTTTGTTGCGGTATATCCGCAATTTCTATTTCCGCTCCTTTTTCTCCCCCGACAACTAAGTATTCAAGGTTTTGTATTTCATACTTTACGAACGTTTTGTGGTTGATCTTTTGAAAGAAAAGCGGTTCTACACTCATTTTGTATCAACCTCCGCAAATTCTTTTTAAGTTGCCTAATCCATCTGAACCAGCTTTTTCTAATTCTTCGTAAATATAGTAGCCCATTACAACTACCTTTAAATAATCGCTTAATGAACTTGTGTCTTTTCTTTTCTGTAATTTCGAGTAGAGCTCTCCAAGTTCATTATTCCATCCTTCGTTCCTAGACACCAAATACGCAATCTGCAACAAAGCGTTCCTTAAATCTTCTGCGTCGTTCACTATCTCAAGAATTTTGCGTAGGTTAGTCTTACTTAGTTGACCCTTGTTTTCTTTTTGTTCTTTAGAAGTTTTTTGTTCTTTAGAATTTTTCCTTCGCCCCTCTAATATCTCGATGAGATCCTTACAAGCTTCTTCTAGGATTTTTGTGCCAAAACCCTTATCACTCGTTAATTGTGATGACTGGATGGTTGACAATTATTTTACCTCCTTTTGCGTTGATTAGGCTATCATGTTCTAAGTCATAAATATCCTTTTCGGCGTTTGCGTATATTAACACAGAACCACTCTTAACTACCCACCTTTTTTTAAAGACGTTATAATCCCATCTTTTAATTTCTTGAAATCCAATTGAGGCGTACACTTCTTTATATTGTTTCAATTTCTTTCTTAGCTCTAAAAGATATGCATAGTCAAGATTCCCATAAACGCTTAAAACATAATATTCGTTCGGGTCTCCTTCCAGTTTTAACGGTGCTCTTTGTACCACTTTTTTTTCTTTGAAATCGACAAGTTTTATTAAGCCATAACCCTTTGACCTGAGTGCACCCACGTATAGCCCTTCTTTTAAAACTCCTGCAAACTCTTCTACAACCAGCTGTTCCCCAACGACTTCAAACCCAAAGTGACAACCAGGAGCTATAGCCTGAACATGAGCGAGAAAGCCCACTTTTTCTCCATTCTCTTCTTTGGTATAGATCGTAAGAGTTTTGTCGTCAAGCGTCAAAACCGTTTGTTGTATTATGTCAGTTCCGCTAACTTTCTCAATCTTGTTATCTTCAATTTTCCAAAAGCGTGGGCCTTTTTTCAGTCTTATATTTTCGTACCCAATTGGTTTTTTACCAGTAGCATATTCAACAACTAGCTTTGTTGCGTCGACAATTTTTTCAGAACCGTTGATATACTTGGTAGAAAGTGTGACCAAACTCGGTGGATTCAATTCGTTAGTCATTTTATCCACAGGAGTGGCATCGGTGACGCTTAATCCTGCTTCTATTTTGTATTTTTCTTTGTTAAACAAATCTGAAGGAATCTTTGTCGAAAGAAACGCTCCAAGAATCGATGAGGCGGGTATGTAATCAGTCGTCTTTAAGTAGTTTCCAGAACCACGGTTTATGACCAATGGAGAAAGGTTCACAACCTCAAACATGTAAATATTTTTGGAGTCTGACATCAAGCTCCACCTCCTTTATAAACCCCAAACCGCGCGAATTACCCCAGCCTATGCTCGAATATTTTAAAGAAGCCATGGATTTTGCCAAAAGCTCCTTTTCATTGTCTTTTAGTGGAACCAAGGCTATCAAATCAAAAGTGATTCTTATCGGCTTTTCCCCTCTTAAGAATTCGTAGGAATACAGCGCGTTTGTTTCAACCGTTCCCAATCGGCTGATTTTTATTCCATACCTTTTATTGAAAACTTTATCCGGCAAGCTTTCAACTCTTCCAAAACTAAATATCAGTTTTCCCGCTTTGGGTTCACCGCCCGAAATAATGTCTCTACCGAAAAGCTCTTCCGCAAGCGCTTTGTCGTATCTTTCGGCCCATCTTCTTACAACCCCCCTTATCGAAGAGCCTGGAATCACAAGCGTGTGTCTATTCTGTACTTCATTCACATCAATTCTCAATGACCTTAAGTCTATTTCGAAGTCTTTTATTAGGGAAAAAGAAGTGGATTCAGTATTTGCGCGAAGCGACTCTACGAACAAATGGTTTACGTATTTTTCCAAAGCTATCACCCCTCAGGCAAATAAAGAAGATAATACAACAAAAACGTGTCAGTTTTTCTTTTCCTGCCTTTTTCAATTAAGTTTAGGATGGCATGAATGTCATAATCGTTTCTAATAGCGTGATAAGAAATCGTAAGCTCATACTCGTTTCGTCCTTTGTTAAGCCGGAAGTATTTTCGACTCTTATTAGCGGTTAACTTTGAGGCTGACAGCTTGTCCATATCATTTTTTAATTCCGCAAGTTCTGAACCGTTAAGAGTAAGCTTGTAATCGTCTTTCGCTTTCTGGACAAAAGAAAAGGTTTTTTCATCGGCAATAGTAAACGTAAAGTGAGGTGCTAAATCTTGCTCTGATTTCTCGTGCTCTTTGGATTCAGATTTTGCGTATTTTTTGGAAACGCCTTCAAGCGCTTTAGCATTTTCTATTGCCAAAAACACCGGGTATTTCACGTCTTTTGTGATATACAAGCCAGCTGATACACCAAGTCTTTTGTACAAAAATCCCTTTCTCAATTTTCTTAAATCTTCATCTCCTCCTCGAGCTTCGTAGGCGAGCATATTTTTTATAGCACTTTCCATGTTTATCAAAAATTCTTTGAGGTGTTTTGCTGGAATTATAATAAGCACGTCATCGCCGCCGATGTAACAAGGCACAAACTTAATCTGTGTTTTTTGTTCTGCTATTTTTTTAAGAGAGTATAACATTGGGAAGTATATCATGTCAGTGAGTGTTGTTACAATAGAAAGATAGTGTGTTATCGTACTAGCTGAAGATTTCATCGTTCCGAAATTGTCACCATCAGCAGTAACATAAGCTATGTATTCCTTTTGTTGAGAAGGCAAACCCCTTTGTCCTGACCATTCATCAAGCGTCTCTGGTATTTCAATTTGCGCTTTCGCTTCGCGTCTCAAATCTTCGACAAGTTTAACCGACCTTAATTCTTTTAAAATTTCAAACTCTCTAGAAACACCTTCTTTTACTACTAGATTTCTAAAGTTTTTGTACCACTCTTTAGCTTTAAAACACGCCTCGCACAGCTCGCTTCCATTAATCCTCTCATTCGTTTTACACTCTAAACACACGTTTTGAATTTTTTTTTCTTGGTGATCTTCTTCAAGAACACTTTTTGCTCGAACACTAGATTCGAAAATCAGTTTAGAAACAAGAGTGCCAAAAGTCCTCATAGAATCTCGCTTTAACACATCGGCTTTTTGACTAGTCCAGTAACTCCAATACTCTTCTGGTCCTAAAAATGCTTCACCAAATTTTATTGGCATTTCGTAATATGTGAACCTTATATAGTTAGCTTCACTGATTTGACTTTTAATTTTTTTAGCGAGCTTATCGCTGTAGCCTACAGGCACGAGCGCTAGTAACGAACCACCTTCTTTAGACAGTATTACTTCTTTTCCGATTTCCTCCTCAATTATTTTGGCGATCTTGTGAATAAACGCATCAATCATTAATGAGTATCCAACCGATACCGCAAGAGACCTACCACGTGTGATATAAGACTGAATCGATGGAACGTCTAAATGTAACAGCGCGAGTAATCTTGTTTCCTTATCCGCTGTAAAATCTCCGCTCTCTAATATTTTCTTTTCGGCCTCTATTAGTGCTTTATTTATCATGTAAACACGTTCAGGATTCTTACTGAGAAAACCCAAAAGAAACTTTTCGACGTCGTCTTGCTCTTCGAAGGTCTCAGTTCCTGAAAGCACTTGTTGTATGAGGTTCAATCTTTGTTTACCCAAATCGTAGCCAGGATTTAAATTCATGAAAAATTCGATTATTCTCTTAAATTTATCGGGTTCATCCTTTGGTATAAATCCTCTTGAGCCAGCACTCGCCTTATCCGCGAAAGCCACTATCCACTCTAAAACATTTCTTGGTTTGTTTTGATAATCTATTCCGTAATGATGTCTTGCTACGATGGAAGAAAGAGCTTGGGTAACATCATCGCCTAGCTCTTGCTTAAGCGACTTGATAAAATCACAGCTACGCTCAACATGACCTTGTGGCGGAGGTTTGCCTATGTCATGAAGAAGAGCGGCAAGTCTCACAAGACCTCTTAAAAACTCACGATCTTGTAGCTTGTCTTGAATATTTTGATATTCTGGTTCATTTATCAAAACTTTGCCGTATTTTTCAAGATAAGAAAGAAGCGCAACCACCGCAAAAGCGGATGTTGTGATAAGATGCTCGCCTAAACTATTTGTGTTGCCCGGAAATCTCGTGTCAGCGGGTGTATAAACAAATACTTCTTTTTCGCTAGGGCTTCCAAATATCTTGCTTTTGTGATATTGTTGCAATTCACTAAAAATTTCTGAAACCAATTCGTCCGCTATGGAATTTAATAGCTCACCGTTTTTGTGTGTCTTGGCCAACCTTTTTATAATTTCTTGTACTCTTTCTTTTATTTTTACATTGACAGTATCGTCAACTTCCCTCCACACAGAGAAGTTTATCGGATCTATTCTATAATATATCATCGATGTAATACCCCTTATCTTATTTATATACTTTATTAATATTTGATAAATGTAAACCCTAAACTTTTGCTTTACATATTAAGATCGCTTCTCATTTTTCCAAGTACTTTTTGATCCACTCTCTCAAAACGTACCCGCTTGGCGTTTCTTTGAGGTATCCCAAATCCCTTAACTCCGTAAGCTCGTAAGGCGAAAGCATCCACTGCTCTGCCACG
>Ga0081474_124429_pt1 | contig 22817 bp, 21 predicted proteins | sample OneHunmetagenome_2_FD_70978 | JGI IMG/M metagenome (GOLD analysis project Ga0081474, IMG submission 70978) | Ferrous microbial mat communities from One Hundred Spring Plain, Yellowstone National Park, USA v2 (version 2) | ecosystem: Environmental > Aquatic > Non-marine Saline and Alkaline >... | reverse complement strand
ATCTCATCGAACTTCTTGTCGTGCTCTTCAAGCCTCTTCACTATCTCATCGAACTTCTTGTCGTGCTCTTCAAGCCTCTTCACTATCTCATCGAACTTCTTGTCGTGGGCCTCGAACCTCTGACTCATCTCCCTTAACATCCTGTTGAAATCTTCCCTCAGCTTCACAAGTTCTGCCTGGAAACTCTTTGCACTTTCATCAGATAATGTAATGGCCTTGGACAACTCCTCCCTAATTTGCCTTATCTCATGGTGAAGTAATGAGGAGAGGAGTTTCTCGGCTAACTTCTTAGTCCCCTCAGGATCCCTTTCCAGCTCCTCCAATAGCCTATCTAAGACAGACCCCATATTCAGTTAATTTATACCTAAACTGCCTAATAAATTGCTAACCCGTTTAAGTGATTTAAAAATTTGTCTCATACATAGAAAATTATTATTTTATACTAAAGAACCAATAATGTAATATTGTAAGGGTGTATTAATAGAATCCATCTCGCTTTATATGTTAGACCTAAAATTTCATGTTATTAGCTTTTACTTAATTTGATTTTTGGCCTTAAATAAACGAGAAAGAACCTCAGGATTTTGTAATTCACTCTGTCTTAATGTTGAAATATGGATTTTTTTCTTTCTCTTCAAGATAGACTATTTTGCTTAAGAAGTTAGCTACTTCCTTAGCTATTTCCTTTTCCTTATCCCTCTTACTCTTCCATCTCTGCATCAAAATTAGTGTTTCAATCATCTAGATAGGTAACTTAAGTGTCCTGAAGATGTATTTATAGAGGTTCTTCAAAAAGTACCTCTCAGCGTTCCTCAAATAAAATTCCTTCCTAGGGTCTATCCTCACCTTCTTCCCAATTAAGGCTAATAACTTCCCCTTCAAGTACTTCCTTAGGTAAAAGGTGTGATTCCCCAGAACCGCTAGTAGTTGGATTAGTATAGGGTTTACTTTAGTCCTCATAACTGGTCTCAGCAAATCATAGTATTCCCAATACAACGTGAACAACTCCCCTTTGCTTATAGCGTTGTGGAAAACCCTTGTTCCAGGCAAAGGAGTGTAAATACTGAATTGCACACCATCAGCTCCAACATCGCTTAACTTGTAGGAATAACTTATTGTGGATATTAAATCATGTAAATTTTCATATGGAGCTCCCAATATCATACCCAAAAACACTATAACCCCGTTATCGTTGAGTACCTTAACTGCTCTGAAAGCTTGATCACTCCTTATCCCCTTGTGCATCTCCTTTATTACCCTCTCACTACCGCTCTCTACCCCTAAGAACGCAACCCTTAATCCTGCTTCTGAGGACATCTTTATAACTTCAGGATTCATAGCAGTTACATCCACCCTCATCTCGGTAGACCGAAAATCCACATCAATTGGAAAGGTTATTAAAGGATTTCTAAGGAAATTTTTGGGTCTACCGATCTGGGCAAGGAAGTTAACCTTCAACTCCCTCTCCAACATTTGGTTGAAGAGGTTCATCCTTTGCCTTATATTTGGCCAGACTATGAATATGTCGTCCACGAAGAATACCCAATCATATCCCAGACCTTTTATTGCCTCTAGCTCCTTTAATATCCTCCTGTTTGATTTGTTCCTCCATTTGTGTCCCCAAGTTGGGGTTACAGAGCAGAAATCGCATGAATATGGGCAACCCCTAGCTGTTTCCATAGCAGCTAAATAGCCATTCTCATCTATAACCTTTATCCTGGACTTTCTCTTATCTATTAAGTGGAATGCAGGCATTGGTAGTTTGTCTAAGTCCTGTATTAGTGGTCTAGGTGCACCTTCAAATACTTCACCTTCCCTCTCCTTGTAAACTATCCCCCTTACATCCCTTAAGCTCTCCCTTTTCTCCAGTCTCTCAGATATCTCCATAATAGTCTCATCCGCTTCGCCCCTGACAACTATGTCGAACCCCTCCCTGAGGAGTTGATAGGGGACAAATGTAGCGTGATGCCCTCCTGCTATTATAGTAACTCCCCTGTCCTGCCCCTTTATCCCTTTCGCTATTGCCACAGCGTTCTTGTATCCCGCAGTTGCATGGAGTGAAATCCCAACGATATCAGGGTTGAAACTCATTGCCTCCCTTATAACTTTCCAGTTACTCATCTAGCCAACTTCTTGGTCTATTACTTTCACTTGATCTCCCCTTGAAATGAGGCAACCACCAAGTTGTAATAATCCATAAGGTATTGGACTGAAACCGAAGCTGTCCTCATACCCCCTGTAAAAAGAAACCCTGGGCATTATGAGGACTGCTTTCACGAAATTTCATATTCACATCTGCGTTTATAAGTCTATATGTTTATACTTTTACGTGAATTAAAATTTTAGAATTTTTATTTATATGAATTAAGCATATTTATCCCTTTACATTACTATTTTCACCTACTTCATTAACATTTGCTTTTAACAAGTTTACGTTGAAATGCAATTTAGTTGTGATATTTCAACGTTTTAGCCTCCTTTAATTAAATTGATTCTAGATTCTATCAGACGACTTCACGTGGAACTATTATATTACTCCATTTTTAAGAAAATTTATTCCACTGCTAGATATAGTTAAAAATTTAAAAAGCAATTTCATGTGTAAGTTATTAACTCAAAGAATTCCCAATTCAATGAAGCACGCATCAAGCTTAGAGTAAATTCCTTAGATATTAGATGATAATAAAACTGCGATAATCGCTAGTAGGAAATTACTGACTTCAATAACTTTGATGTTTCGTCATGGTGGATAAGGTCATACTGTCAAATTAGTTCATTTAACACTTAACCTAATGGTTAACCCTTTTCAGATCTAAGATCTTTTTCCATAACTTTTCCTCTACCTCTATATACCCCTTCTTCAAGTTCTCCTCCCTTATTCTCGTTGAGCGTGCTCCAGGTTTTTCCTTAAGTATTCCCTCTATTTTCTTTACTGCATCGCCTTTACCCTCAAAGTACTCAGGGTTCAAGACTATCATTACTTCGCCCTTATTAGATTCCCTTTCTGTATTTAAAACACCTACTACATCTACACTCAAAGCTGATCCAGTTAAGTAAGAAACTAGTAGGTCAAGTGTCAAGGCTATTAAGAAACCTTTAAAACCACCTATTGGCAGTATCCCTCCCTTCAAGGCTTCCTCAGGGTTCTCCGTTTCCCTCCCCTCTACATCAACTGCTACTCCTTTAGGCAACTTCATCCCCTTATTCAAGTAATCCATTATTTTCCCCCTTGAAATTGAAGCCAAGGAGGAATCTAAAACGTAGTCAGGAGGTATTCCCACACTTAAGGGAGATGTTGAGAGTACACGTTTACCGTTCTCAGGGTTTACTACAATGGGTTCCCCATTTCCAAACATTATCGCAATATAACCCCTCTTAGCTAATTTTTGGGTGTAGTAACCTAGGAAACCTATATGAGAGGAGTTCCTTACACATAAAATGTTTACAGCGTTCATGAAATTTCCTGATATTAATCTATTCCAAATGGCTATCCCTATGCTATGTCTTCCATCTATAAGTAATGAGGAAGGGCTTCTTTTCACTACTTCGTATTCCACTTTCCTCCTTATAGTCCCAATGTCAACCCCCTTTATTAAGGGTATCACTCTAAGTAAACCATGGGAGGACTTGCCTCTAAGCTCCGCCTCTAAGAAATGATCTATTAGTACATCCTTGTCCTCTATTTCTCTTGAGGAGAACAGCTCATCAAGGGCTTTCCTTACTTCCTCTACATTTACTTTCATAGATTTCCACTGGGCTTTGGATCTTTTATTTGTTTCTCTTACTGGCAATTTAATCTAAAAGGGAATTTCTAATCTTTTTTAGTATTAACTATTAAACCAAAAAGTTTTTAATTGTTAGTCTGTATACAATTACGTGTACCCATGAGCAAGGAACCTACTACAGTATTCCTAATAGTCCTAGCGCTCGCATCTACAGCTGGCTTAACAGTCGAGTTCTACAGCTTCGTTATATATGGTTACGCAGCTTCACAGGCATTCCCCAAGATATTCTTCCCTAGCGTTCCCGCTACACTTGGTGTGGTGCTCTCTTTCCTTACATTCGCAGCTGGCTTTCCAGCTAGGGTGGTAGGTGGTTTCATCTTCGGTCACTTCGGAGACAGGATAGGGAGATCTTTCGCTTTTTTCTGGGACTTAATAATTATCGGCATTTCAAGCGTATTAATAGCAGTTCTTCCTGGAGCAGACGTTTTAGGTCTTTTTGCCCCTACTCTATTAGTAATATTAAGGTTCGTCCAAGGGTTAGGGCTAGGAGGGGAATTCGGAGGCGCCACCTCTCTCTTAGCCGAGTTCACATCGAGGAGAAAACATAGAGCCTTTTGGGTTGGATTTGCCAATGCAGGTTTCTCAGTAGGCGGAGCACTAGGAGCATTGGCCCTTCTCATCCCAAATTTCTCTACTACTGGTTGGAGGATTGCTTTCTTACTCTCCTTGGCAATAGTTGTCCCCTCCCTTATTGCAAGGTATTTAATAAAGGAGAGCCCATTCATGGTCGAGCTCATAAAGAGGGGGGCAGTCGCAAAATATCCTAGCATTTCAGTATTCAAGAGGTACTTAAAGCCAATAATACTGCTTTCCCTCTTCTCCTCTTTCCAACAGTTTGATGGCTATACATCCCTCACATACATGGTAGACTACATGTCTAAAGCGGGCTATGAGCTTTCCCTCATCTCCTTCATAGTTTTGACAGGCAGGATATTTGACTTCGCAGGGGTATTCATGAACGGTTGGCTATCCCAAGTCACAAAGAGGAAACTAGCGGGGTATTTAACGGTTTCTATAACTACATTGCTTTCCTATCCTTATGTCCTTTCCATTCTCAGTAAGAACATACCTTTAGTTTTAGTAACTCAGTCCTTAATAGTCTTCCTAGGGGTTGGAACGCTGCATGCACTAGCACCTGTTCTCACTTCCGAGCAGTTCCCCACGAAGTATAGGTATTCAGGGTCTGGCATAGCTTATGAGCTTTCCTCAGTTATAGGGGGGATGTTCACGCCTTCAATACTAGCATATTTAATAGGCTCCAACGTTTCCTCCAATTACTTCTACATCCCATTACTTTACTTAATATACGGTGTAATAGCTATAATCTCAGTTTCTTTACTTAGAGAAACCAAAGGATTAAAGTTGGAAGAATTAGATAAGGAAGAAATTATCAAATAAAAGGTAATCTTTTTTTATAAATAATATATCAATGTATACAGAAAAGTATATAAAGGGGTGATCCTATATCACTTATGCCTCACTTCCTGATTCACGATAAGAAAGACAACGTGGGCGTATTAATAGTTGACGTAAAGAGGGGGCAAGAAATTGTTGGGGTTTACCTAGAGGGTCAAGGGGAGGTGAAAGTTACAGCCCTAAACGACATCCCGTTAGGTCATAAGATAGCCTTAGAGTATATTAGGGAAGGGGAGAAAGCCGTAAAGTACGGTAGGCCAATAGGAATAGCGATAAAAGATATAAAGATAGGGGAACACGTTCACGTTCATAACTTAAAGTCCCTAAGATGGGGGTCACTATCAAGGAGGTGAGATAATGGTTAAACCCACAGTTAAGGGTTATATAAGGGAAAACGGTACAGTTGGTGTGAGGAACCACGTACTAATTCTACCAGTAGACGATCTATCAAACGCCGCTGCTATAGGGATAGAGAGGCTAATAAAAGGAGTAACTGCAATCCCCCACCCATACGGCAGGTTGCAGTTCGGCAAGGATTTAGATCTTTTCTTCCACATCCTCTCAGGTACTGGTGCGAACCCTAATGTAGCTGCAGCATTAATTATAGGAATAGAGGACAAGTGGGCAAACAAGGTAGCTGATAGGATAGCGGAAACTGGGAAACCCGTGGAGGTCTTCTCAATAGAGGGCAATGGAGATTTAAAGGTCATAGAAAGAGCATCTAGGAAGGCGAAGGAGTTCGTTCAATTTGCAAGTGAAAGACAGAGGACGGAAGTGGACCTCTCCTCCTTAGTAATGAGCATTAAATGCGGTGAATCAGACACTACTTCAGGACTAGCAAGTAATCCTGCTACTGGGAAGGCAGTTGACAAGCTAATAGATTACGGTGCAACTGTTATGTTCGGCGAAACCTCAGAACTTACAGGCGCTGAAGACATTGTTGCTAGCAGGATAACTGACGAAAACCTGAGGAGGAAATTCTTAGATATATATAGAGAATATGTTAATTTCATAGAGTCACAGGGAGTTGATCTCCTTGGTTCCCAGCCAACAGAGGGAAACATAAAGGGGGGGCTCACTACAATTGAGGAGAAGGCTTTAGGGAACATACAAAAGCTAGGAAGTAAACCCATTAATTGCGTACTCGATTACCTAGAGAACTTACCTAAGGGTAGCTCTAGGCTCTGCTTTGTAAACACTTCCTCAGCAGGAGCTGAAGCAGTAACCCTCTTTGCTTCTAAGGGTTCAGTACTCCACTTGTTCACTACAGGTCAAGGGAACATAGTGGGTCATCCTATAATCCCAGTAGTTAAGATATCTGCGAACCCAAAAACAGTCAAGGCTATGCCAGAGCACATTGATGTTGATGTTTCAGATCTCCTCGAGTTAAAGATAAAACTGGAAGAGGCTGGAGAAAGGATATTTAACTATACTTTAAGGGTTGCAAATGGCCTTCTTACTTCTGCAGAAATATTAAGGCATGAAGAGTTCTCACCTATAAAGCTATACATAAGTGCATAAAATGGAGGTAATCGATATAAAGTATTTTCCCCTCTCTATACCTTACATAGACGATCCACAACCATTATGGGTAAATGAGTGGGGAATTCAGCTATATATTAAGGCATTGGTAAGAGAAGAGGGACAAGAGATAAGAGTAGGATGGGGGGAAACGCTAGTAGCAGGTAGCGGGATTATCTCATCCTATATAGGTGTTATAGAGGACTTACTAATTCCATATATAATGAAGGAGAGGAAAATAAATTCCGTCAGTTCTCTTTTCGAAAGGCTTGAGAAAATAACCTTCACAGCGGGGAACTGCGGGGTGGTAAGCGGGGCATTTAGTGGAGTGGAGATGGCCCTTAACCATGCATCAAATTCATACAAGTACATAGGAAGGGTTAGGGAAAGGGTTCCTGTTTACGCCAGTTTCCCTAGGTATAAGGATTGCAAAGAAGCTCTAAAGGCATCGAGAATTGCTGTTGAGAGGGGTTTTGACTTAATTAAGCTTCACCAACCTTACAGCGAAGTGGAGGATTGCTTGAAAGAAATTAAGAGGGAAATCAACGTCAAAGTGGCCATTGACTTGAATTGCCCATTCGATTACGAGAGGGCTATTAAGTTCCTTGACAGGATTTCAAGATATGAAGTAGAGTGGGTTGAGGAACCTATATGGCCTCCTAATGACTACGAAACCATGAGCAAATTAGCTGAGAAAACAGGGGTTTTAATAGCTGCTGGAGAAAATGAGTTCACGTTAACTGGATTCAAGAGGCTAATGAATTCTGGAATTGCATTAGTACAGCCAGATATTGCTAAGATAGGGGGATTAAAGAAATTCATGGATGTCCTTAGCCTAGCTAAGGCAATGAATATCAAGGTAATCCCACACTTGAGGCCCCAAAGATCATATATAGCGTTATTCCACACCTTATATGTCGCTTCCACAAATTTATGGATAAAGATGGTTGAATACCCATTGGCCCCCCTTCCTAGAGATGTATTCCCTTTAATACCTGAGGTTAAGAAAGGGGAAGCTATTGTGCCAGATAATTTAGTAATTAATGAGGACGCTTTAAGGAATTACCCGTTTGAGAGAAAATTGAGGGTTTTGATGTTCTCAGACTTACCTGAAGGTGGTTAAAACATTATGGGAATTATCCTTTCCTTTACGTAATTGAACACGTTCTCCTCATGCTGCCTCATCCTTTTATACGCCTCATCTGGATTTCTCATGACAATTGCCTCCACTACGTTCTCGTGTTCCCTTATTTCGTCCTCTCTCCTCTGAACGCTTGTGAAAATCGTGACCCTGACAATCTTCAATTTAGTCCTTATCCTACCCAGTGTCTCCTCTATATACTTATTACAACTTGCTTTGGCTATCATCTCATGTACTGAACCGTTGAGTTCAGCAAGTGAAACAGGGTCATTTACATGCCCAGACTTTATTTGATTTATAACCTCTTTCATCATCTTCAATTCCTCCTCTTTAGCCCTCAATGAAGCCAGCTTGGCTGCTTCTGCCTCAAGGGGAATCCTTATCTCATATAATTGGATAACTTCCTCCTTGTTTATTGGTGCAACCACGTAGGATTTCCCTTCCTTCACTATTAGCCCTTCCCTCTCTAACATAGCTAGTGCCTCCCTCACTGGGGTTCTACTAACATTTAACCTAGAGGCCAGTAACTCCTCCTTAAGCACGTCCCTTACCTTCAATTTCCCACCTATAATCTCCCTTATAAGTTCATTATATATAGCTTTTGAAAGGGACATGTTAGATTTAAAATGGGAGAGCTTAAATCATTTCCCATTTGAAATAAATCATAATGTTGGTTAATTCAGTGAAGTTCTCCTTCTCTATTATGACTGACTCTAAAGAAAGTCTAGGTGAAAACAGACATTAAAGTTATACAACTGGTGAACCCTTTTTCACGTTAACAGGTCTTTATATTTATTTATAGCTAAGGTTTAATAATAAGAGATACCATATCACGACTATGTAGTCTCAGAGGGATGGAAATAATGAAGGGGAAAGGAGTGAGGGATGCCTTTTGCTTGAATTCCATGAAACAAAGGTGATGAGAGCGCATGATTGTAGGACTAATTCCCAATAGATTATGAATGAGAGGAAAAATAATTGAAATAACAGTGAAGGGATAAACGAAAACAACCCTAAGCTTTTATACCGCTATTTATAACTAAACTCGTGAGCATCTTAAGTTATAGGGTCGGAGAGGAATTCGATTTAATAGTAAACAGCATAAAAGAGCTCATATCGAGAGAGTGGAACACGAGGGAATACTTTAAAGTGGATAAAGAAAAGGTGAGGGGTCTATTCCAAAAGCTAAGGGATTTGGGGCTATTTCAATACTTAAGGGACTGCAAGAGGGAAGAAGCCCTCCTCATTAATGAGCTCCTGGCAGAGAACCTCTTACCTGGTGTAATTACAAACACAGCAATAGGGGTAAGGGTAGCTGAAATTGAGGACTCACCTATAGGAATTGGGCTTAAGGATAAAATAGGAAACCTAGAGGAAGTGGAGCTATTGATAACTGAAAAAGGCGTTACTATTCCATCAAAGGTAAAATGGGAATTAATTGAGCCAATCGACCCACTTTATAAGGTTTATCTAGTTAGAGAAGCAAGTTGGGATGAGAAGAGAGTGAATTTACAGGAGATGCTGTTGCTCTCCTCCTCCCAAATAATAGGCTCAGCTAAAGCCTGTATTTCGCTGGCAATTGATTACGCTAAGACGAGGGAGGCTTTTGGAAGGCCTATAGGTTCTTATCAAGCAGTAAAGCACAAACTAGTAAATAATGCGATAGGCTTAGAGCTGGCTAGGTCGTTGTACTTAACTAGAGAAGCGGAGAAAATAGACCCGAAGAAGGTATTGAAGTATTCCTTCCAGAAATCATATAACGCAATTTTGGACTCAATTCAAGTCCATGGAGGAATAGGGTTTACAACCCAGACAGACTTACACTTGCACTTGAGGAGGATAGTTTCTATATATAAGACTCTTGAATAATGGTTTATTACATTTGATTAGTCATAGGCAGGTTATACGCTTTGAGCAGTTTATCACTGAAAGTCGTCTTCGTTTGATGAAACTCGAACGTGGTCCATGGTCGTGTTAAAGGAGCATCGTATTCCGAAAGCAAGGAAAACATGTAGTTAAGGGCTTTACTCAATTATAAATGGAGTAGAGCGTTTGGTTTGAAGGCAAAGGGCAAATTGTCACAGTAAAACACCTAAAACTCTAATTTCCTATTTTCATTTGTACACCCTATTTCCCTTAACTCCTTTTTCCTAGCTAAATCATAGGCAATCCTGCTCAATTTATCTGCTTCCTCGTTATACTCCCTGGGGATCCACTTTACTATAGCTCTCAGCTCTTTCTTCAACTCCATTGCTTTTTCGTATAGGGGTTTTATCCTATGGGACTTAACCTTATACTCTCCATTAATTTGCTTAATTACTAGTTGGGAGTCGCCCATAATAATTGGTTCAGTAACATTTAGCAATAACATCCTCTGCATCAAACATATTATTCCCTTGTATTCAGCCACGTTATTCGTTGAGTTTATACTAAATGGCTCAGCTGCTAAGCCGTATCCAATATACTTAATTTCGTTAATATATATAACGTAACCGAACGTTGCTATCCCTCCAGGGTTAATTGGTTCACATAACCCGTCGAAATATCCTGTTACTTTCCACACGAACTATTATGGGAATCTCATTTTATAAAATAATGGGGCTAATGCTTTGTGTGAACGGCTATACCCCTTGTTTCTCTATAGGCGATTAATTATAGCAACGCTTTAATTTTCAGTAGATGGATTAGGAGTGTAAGTTGAGGAAGAAAAGTGGATACTTTTTACTTGGAAACTTTTTTAGGTTTAATTAACTTAATTTATTTTAAAACTAACTTAGATATTTATCTCGACCTTTCAAATACAATAGATCAATTCCTCAGTGTGCTCAAACTGCTTTTCACTTATCTTGGATTTTCTGATGTAATTAAGAGAGCTGGGAATAATGAAGACATGTGCAGAATGCAATCTAAGGGAACCCATGACCAATCTATCGGTAAGGTTAATATGTAATTATTGCGGTTATGAATCTAAATGGGAGGGGTCTCTGACCCTCTCGTCTGCCCCTCAAATGAGAGATGTAAGAGCGAATCGATGAGGGAAACCCTCGCCCTTCCCTGTAAACCGAAAATCCACATCAATTGGAAAGGTTATTAAAGGATTTCTAAGGAAATTTTTGGGTCCACCGTTCCAGGGCGGAAGTCAGTTTCAGTTGTACTACTTGCTTCGCATAAAAGCACGAAATATCATATCATCCCTCTTGATATGAAGTAATGCTGTCTTTCTTGAATTTCTCTGCTGTCCTAAGTAGTTAATAAACTTCGTTGTTAGCACTCATTGCTGATCATTCAAATATAGTAGAATAAAAGCTCCGGCGTGTTCTCAGATTTACTCATGTCTTAAATAAACTATCCAAAGAGTAGAAGATCCTTAGGATTACAAAGGGGAGTTAAATGACTCATTATAGAAATGATAAATCCTACTTCGGGAGAAGGTCCTAAGAACTATGAAACGAAATTTTAGGGGTACTAGATAACTAGCTCCAGAAATATATTGCGACTTTAGCTGTTGAGAAAAGCCTAATGTGGGAAGAATGTAATTAGGGAAAGAAGAGATTATTGTCTTATTGAAAGGAAAACGCTTGAAATTTTAATTGGAGAAAATTTAGGGTATTCATCAAGAGATGTATTGAGTTCACAACATATATAAAGCTTTTTAAAACGCAATCTTGCAGAAATATGAGAGGTTTCGCTCAATCTCCTGATAACCAAAAACATATTAAATTAAAACGAAGCACTTTTATGCCTAACCTAAAAAAAGATGGTAACGTTTATAATAACGTTTTTCCTCCTAACGGCTTTAATATATGGAATGCAAATTAATATACTTAAATCCGAGGCTACCACCGAAGTCCTCTCTAAATTCAAGAACACAGACCCTTCAGGGACTTTTGTTATATATCCAAATCATTACGAATACATCCCAATACAACTTCAAACTGGGATGAATGCTACTTTTCAAGTAAGTTCAAATGTATTAGTAAATATATACTTTATGACATACTCCCAATTTTCCAGTTTTACCTCTTGGAGATCACAGACTGCAATTTACTACTCTGAAAACACCTCAGCAAAGGCCAACATTGGACCCCTTGTAGGTGGGACTTATTATTTAGTAATATATAACTACCCTTCCTCAAAGAACGCAACGATTAGTTACTCCCTCTCTACTTAACCTATAAACATTTACTCTACTTATCTTTCCCTTCCAGTGCCAGTAGGTATTGCAGATTACGGAGTGCTTAACGCGTCTGGGGTTTTAAAGCCCTACAAGATCTTCTACGATGAGGCTATAGGAGTTGCAACTATTTACTCCTTATATGCATATAACCCTTATTCTCCCTTTAGCATCTCACAGTTTGGGGCTAGCTTACAGCAAAACGTAGTCCTGCAAGTCAACACTACAAGCGGGAACTATGAATACTGGCTACAAAATGCCGTCCTATTTATTACAAATGTCGATAAGATGAACTTTTTAGATAACGTATGGAACTTGAGCTCTCTCCATTCAAGTTTGACTAACGAGACAATTAATGGTGGAGGTAAAGTTTCTCAATTAGGTAGCGACTACTATTATTACTTCATGAAATCTCCTTTCCAGTACTCTCTTCCCTTGAGCATATATCTATATATAACGTTTAGTTACTCCTATAATGCAGTTTACGTTAACTTCGGTTACTCCCTAGGATCATCAACTCCTATAACGTGGTACGATACCGTTACAATTCACGAGAGCGGGGTTAACAACGCTTCCCTTGTAATAAGCGGTTACAGCTTAAACCCTGGCGGGGGTTTTTACGACTCCGAGTTAGTTTTTGGGAGAGAGAGGAACAGTGAGGTAACTGATTTCACCTCCATGAATGCAACCCTCTCCATGAAGTACAAACTCCCCAATGGATCATTAAGCCTTCCCCCAGCTCTCTACGGTTTTGGAAGCGACACTGCTAAGGCAGCTGACGACCTCTCAACTGTTCTAATCAACGGTACTCCTACAGTTGAAATAGGCAACGGGAACTTCAGCCCCATATATTATTCAGTAGAGATCCTAACCTTTAGCGCTTAATTAACTTTAAACACTTCCACTGTTGATGCAAACATGAAGGTTTCAGTAAAGTTGAGCTCGTCTTTGTCAAATGGAGTTTTGCCTTACACTTATTACTTCTACCTGGATGGAAGGCCCATTTATAATTTCACCACCTACTCAAGTCAGTTGAGCGAGACATTATACCTCCCCCAACTTAACCAAGGGACTTACAAGCTTGAGGTAAGTGTTTGCGACAGTGCAGGACACAAGGCTTACTCCTCAAATAACTTGAAAGTAAACCCTGACTTAATTGGGTCTATTACGTCAAATGTTAGTGTTACAGATGCTAACCTCCCCTTTAACTTTTCTTACTTCGCTTATAACGGCACTCCTCCCTATAACTACTCTCTCTACGTTAACGGGGAATTAGTGGGGAAAAACAATAGCTATATAATTACCTGGGTAGCAAATTAATTATACCAGATTTGCCTGGAAAATGGAGCTTTGTGCTTGTAATTACTGATTCTGCAGGCTATAATGTGACCTACACTTACTCTTTAGAAGTTAATCAAGACCCTCCTCTAAAGGTTATCGGAGTCAAAGACGTGCTAGACGTAAACATGCCCCTTAACCTCTTCCTGTTTGCCTCCCTAGGAACTCCACCTTATTACTATAGCTGGTACGTAAACGGTGTTCATGTGAGCCACTCCCAAAACTACACATTTGATCCAACTAATTTAGGGAACTATACTATAGAAGTCACTTTAAGGGATTTTGCTGGATACTCAATAACTAAGACCTTTACAATAACCGTCCACATCGACCCAAAAATCTACATTTCAATACCACGAAACGTATATGATGTTGGGGAAACTCTCAATGTTTCTGGAAATGCCTCACTTGGAACTCCTCCATATGAAGTAATCTATCACATTAACGGAACCCCAGCTAGGGGAAATCTTACAGTGTTAACTACTCCAGGGACTTACGTGGTCGAGCTGAGCTCATCGATTACTTAAGGTATAGCGTTGAATCCAATACAATAACGTTAACGGTTAACACAGATCCCACGGTAAGCAACAACTATGTTTTTAGTTCCAATAACTTCCTGTATTCGAACAACGTTGTAACTGTTAATGCGGAAGTGATGAACGGTACACCTCCTTACACTTACACGTGGTATCTCAACGGGAAAGAGGTAGCTACCACTACCTCTCCTGAGTACACTTACACCCTTACTAATATGGGCCAGAACTTACTGAACGTAACAATAACAGATTCCACTGGATATCAGTTTACGCCTATTTGACAGTTAATTTCACCTATAACTGCTTTAACATAATAGTAATTGCAGTAATCATAATAGCTCTAGTTTCCTCTATAGCCCTAATATTTAGGAGTAAAGGTCATAAAAAAGGCCCTGCAATTTCTCAACAACCCCCACCTCCTCCTGGTTAAAATGATGAGTTAACTTCCTGAATAGTAGAACCTTAAATATGTTTTGATTGAATGTAGGGATTAGAACTTTACCCTAGCTAATTTAGTGGTCAGGGACATAAGACCAAAACTCATGAAATTCTATCCAGACCCCTTCTTACATTTGCTCTACACTCTTTCACTTCACTCACTCCATGTTCAGTGTTATCTAGTATGACTTCTGATGAGGATGCGGTGTTCTAGTTGTATAGTTATTATTTAGAGATAAGTCATGTTTAATTATGAGTGAAATGAAATCTAAGGGGCAATTAATATTACAATACCTTAATATTGGTTGGGCTTTATTTTCACTCTCGATTTAACCTTGCCCTTGAACTTCCTCAAGGAAAGGGACTTGTCCTTTACTGGTTACTTAAGCCCACTTCCTTGGAATGTAAGTAGATTGGGAGACTGCACGACTCGAGATAACACTAAAGGAAACGTTTAGTTACCTATTAAAGTGAACACTGCTTCTCCCTAAAAGCTTGTAAAACTTTAGAAAACCTCTCCAATTACATCCTCAGTGACCTCAACCTTCTCTTACTCAAACCCCTTAAGTAAGAAGTCACTAGAGAGTCTTTCATTAAACTTCTCGATCCTTATCTTCCTTATAAACCTACCGAAGAAGGGCTTTTCATACTCAAGGCTTTTCAACATGTTTTCAAGGATACCTACCTACTCACGGTGAACACTACACTGCTCCTACAGTAGTCCTAGATGTACGTGAGGAAAACATATGGGAATTGGAAGAGATAATTAAGACATCTTTACCCTTGAAGCGAGGCAAGAAGGCAAATCGAGATCTGCCATTAATGATGTGCAATCATATAAATTTCAGCGTATACCTAAAGTCTTCATCTTTAGGAACTACACTATATTTTTTTAGTGACAGTATTGAGAATGAAAAGTAAGCAAGGAGGAAGAATAAAGAAGTTAGTGAAGGAATTGGGAAAAGATCTGGTTTGACTCCATTTAGTTGATTTGGGAAGTAAAGGAGATGATCGGGTGTTCGGGTAAACTAGGAGAGAAATATTGGTGAAAGTAGCTAGGGGGTGGTATATAGGAGTCATGTTTACAAAGGCTAAGAGAGAAGTTGATGATGTGGTCAAAGAGAGACCTTTAAGCAAGCTTTATAGGCAGTTAAGCTTAGAGCTTACACCCCTCTTTAGGGAGAGATTTATAATTAATCATACATTAAAGTCAAGATCATGAGCTTTGAGATAGCTAGCGAATGGGAGGTAAAAAGAAATCTAAAAAGGGATGTCCAACCTTAACTGATGTAACTTTGCCTTTAACCTTAAAGAGGAGTTCAAGGGACGAAAATCCCCTTCCATGAGGGAAGGGACGAAAGGTCCTCTTATACTTAAATACTTCTTTTCTAGGATATTTTTAGTGATGCCTACGACACCCTCCCCAGTTCAATGGAACTGTGGGAGGGGCTTTAACTTTCCTCTTAAGGTAGACGGTATGAATGAAAGTCCCATCTTTAGGTGGAGGGAGTTCTGACTCCCCAGGCTGCTCACAAAATGAGAGCGGAATCGCTGGAGGGAACGATAAACCACTTATAAGGAACACTCATCCCTTTTAGAGTGGGAAGCGCTCAGGGTTAATGAAACCAAATTCAATTCATGCTCAACTAATTTATATAATTTATTTCAAAATAACTAAATTATTGTCAGTACTGGAAAGTTGGATTTATGTATAAAGATAAACTTTATTATACTTATTACTAAGGTTAAACATATGACAACAAAAGTGCTGATAAAGAACATGGACGAGCAGCTTTATAGGATGTTAAAAGCTAGAGCTGCGTTATTAGGGATAAGCGTCTCTGAAGCAATACAGCAGGCTATTTCTTTATGGCTTAACTTTACCGAAGGAATAGGAGATTATAATTACGTCGTACTCAAGACTAATCCTGAAGCAATAAAGGCACATAATGAAGGAAAGTACGTTTTAGCTTGTGACGGAGAATATATAGGTGCATTTGATAGTGAAAAGGAGGCAGTTGAAAAGGGGAAGGGGCACAAGAAATGTATGATAGGTAGTAAGAATTACAATAAGCAAGGGATAGGAGATTGGGGATGGTCTTCGATTGCTTTAGAATAAATGATAAGCCTACTTTACCGGTTACCGTAATAGATCCTTATAATGGGAACTTAGTGGAAGTTAGACCATTAATTGACACTGGATTTTCTGGCTATCTTTTAATCCCCCTAGCCTGTTCTACCAATAATACGATCTCCCTATTGGATAATGATGGGTTATTTCAGTATCATTTAGTTCTGTTAGTGGCAGAGCACGTCGTAAAGCATCCCCTGCTTAAATAACATTGGTAAAGAGCAAATAAAATCCTTAAGAAACATAGAGAAAATAAGGAGGAAAACCACTAAGGGAAAGGAGATTAATATACCTAGAACATGCTTTCAATTCCCATTGTAATGATTCAACAGGGTTAAAATAAAGTGGTTTTCTACCTATCATTGTTGAAGAAGAAGACAAACAAATAGTTCCTGACTAAAAGTACTTGTTAGAGGAAGAAATTACCCTCAAACTATGTGGAGAGGTATATAAATGATATTTCTAGGTTTTAGTGTACTTAATATATAGCTATACTTTGTGTTAGGAATGTATATGAAATCTACACTATCCTAGGAAGTTGATGAAAGAGTGAGGAGTTAATAGCATATTTAAACTTTGATGATGAAAGCCCTTTCCAGGGAGGAGTGTTCAGGAAATTCCAGGTTCTTGCTCTGAGAAGTAATCAAATTCCTCCCATTTTTACCTCTTCTAGGATCCTGTAGTTCTGGTTTTTTACCTCCTGTTTGACCTCTCCCACCAATTCTTGACGCTCAAATGGAGAATGCGTGAAGCTGAAGGGAGGGAGTGGATTGTTCTCCTGGTTGCTCATGAATTCGCCAAAGAATGGTGAGGGTTGTGCTGGGGCGTTGTCCTAAGAGGAGGGGAAGAACCTTAAGAGTCATTGGAAATGAAGGAATTATTTATTACTTCTTCATATAGTATTGTTTTTTACTTCATTAATCATGTAGTTGTTATGGGATTCCGCGTTAATTATTCCCTTAATGCCAAGGCTGAATATAGTAAATGCTTAACAAAATTCATGCTTTAGTAATACCTTCACCACATTCTGAAGCGAAGTTTTGTTAAGGATTTAATAGTCTAAGGAAAATAAGTATATTATGGAAAGACGAGAGTTCAGCAATCCTGGAGTGCAAATTTCAACTAATTTTCAGCCCATTTTGCTCTTCACCAATTCCTTCCAAATACTCGTAGATAATGAATTCGGTAACCTTATTGTAGAATTTCAAAGGGGCACTGAAAAAAGTTTTGAGGGCGAAGCATTTGTAACTATTGGCATTGATGACGCTGGAAGAGTGTCGTACATCTCAATAGAGCCTTTAGACAGAGATCTAAAAGAGGGAATAAAGAGGATTAAGAATGAGTGAAATCCTAGATTATACTTTACAAGGCGTTCAAGAGGGGAGGTATAAGATAGAAACTGACGAGGAGAACATTGAGTTAATCCTTTACCCAGTTCTATTGAAAATTTTCAAGAAGGATGATAGGTATTCTTTCGTAGTCCAGAATGTTATATCCATAAATACAGATAAGCCTAGGTCTGGGCCTCTTTGCTCTAGTAATACTACAAATTCTAGGCCAGCAAAGATAAGGAAAATTGAAATTTTAAACGAACCCAAGATTACAGTAAAAGTGAATGAGAGAATTTTCAATATTCTAATAAATATTACGAACATCTCAATTTATCCAGAATATAGGGATTCCTTTGGCTCACCGTGCGTATTCGTATCAACGGTGGTATTATATTAAATGCTGTTTTACCCAACATGCTAAAGAGAGGTTAAGACTTAGGTAAGAAGAGTTAGTCAAAAACTATGGTGTAGAAATTATAAGTAAAATAAGAATAGTGATTGATGAATTTTGTAATAAGGAAGTAGTATAGATACTAATAGGCTCAATGATAAGGAAAGTTATTGTGAAAAGCTAGGCTTTAACGACTTATATCTTGTTATGCTTTTTGCAAGGACATATGATGAAAGAAGGATCATTACGCTATTTCCTACTAATAAGCAATCTACTATAAGAAAATTTTGCCACTTTTAAACAAGAGAACAATTCAGAAGGGTTAAAGGATGAATATTTCTTCTCACTTTTACCCAAAATTCTTTGATAGCAATTAGTTACACCATGCTGAATGCGAAGTTGACACGAAAAATAGAGGGATTACCTCAAAACTTCGCTATAAACCTTTTTTTACCATATAATTTTTCATCTCCTTCCTGTAAGTAAATATTTTTAGCGTTAAGTTAAATACATTTTATTAGTTTAAATCATGAAGTAGGTTTCTCTGGATTACCCTGTCAGGGCCTTTGAATATTTCTTCAACTTTTTAAAATCTATTTCAACTCGATCATTGCTAAGTTTTCTCACGTGAAAACCTCCTACATGAAAGTCGTATGCGGAGTTTCAGCCGTTTATTACTCAATCCCTTAATTTACCGTCTAAAGTTTTGCTGGCTTTAGTTAATAGCTATATATATTATAATCCCTTTTCAAGAATTTCTCATATTCTTCAGTCCTTAATTTCTCGGAAAACGCTTTCACGATCTCTCCAGCTACCTTATAAGCTTTCTCAGAGGGTTATATGGTATTATCCTCTTTTAAGCAATTCTTGCATTTCTCCAACATTTTCTTAACAAATTAAAGCCTTTCTTTAGTGCATTTTCCTCAGGATCTTCTCTATTTAAAGCTTCAAATAAAACTTCAACTACGTCCAATCATTTTTCCTTAAGTTTCTTGATGAATTCCTCCACTATAGTTTATTCAACATAAAGATTAAAAAGACATTGACCTAATATAAATGTAAGACAGTATTGTAGTTAAGCTATATGAGGAACACAATTTTTAAGGAATTAAACTTTTACTAAATAAATATATTAAGTGAAAAAATTTTATATTAATACATAAAAGTGAAGAACCTCTACCAGTAAGGAATAGAACAATCCCTTTTCATAAGTAATGAATAAAAATTTAAATATTAATCCAACATGATGAGGGAGAGGGAGTAGTTTAGTTTCTAATTATAGTGCTATTTTCCTCAACTACTTTATGCGTAATTCATTTTTCTCATAAATCCATTACTCACTAAATTCTTGATTCCCTTGGCATCTCTTCATTATGTTGATATGTAATTGACTCCATAGAGTAGTTTTAATCAAACAAAGTAGATTCCTCGTTTTTAACATGGATCTTCAATATCTCAAGCCCTGTGTAATTACTGAGAACAAACCCCTCCTCGTTTCCATTAGAATAGTAATGTTTTATCTTCCCTATTATTTCCTCCAAGATTTCGTGATCCCTCAGGCATTTTATTAACTTTTCCTTTAAATCGGGCCTCTCCTTGAATCTCAATTTATAGGGACCCTCGTATCCTTCCTCAGCTATTTTGTGCTTTATCACTTTTTCCCATATACTTATAGATGATTCCTTTAAGTTCCTCGATATTCCTTTTCCGTTCCTATAAGATTTTAGCAGTTCATTAATTACCTCTTGCAGATCCGCTATGATCGATCTGTGAACCCTTATATGAAATTCCCTATTGTTTAACTCATGCATTACACATCAAATATTTATGATCTTTATACATTAAAAGGGCTTTTTTAAGTGCAAAACATCATAATACTCAAACTTTAAACAAGTCACTCCTTTTTCTTAATGAACAGATTATAATGAAGGCAGTGAATTTAAGAAAACCAATCAAGAAAGTTGTTTCAACCTCAATTATGAATAATAAAATGGTACCAAAAAACTTTACTTGAAATCCCTTAATAGCCTGTAAATACATAGAACTTTTCCACTTATAGCTTTGTCAACGACATCATTAACAAGCGCTATGGGGGCTGGGTAAACCATTTTATGCAGAGTCCATTAATTAATGAACATATGTAAAAGTCATGAGAGAAGAGCAACACTCCAATAATAAATGCAAAACCTAGGATAATTGTTACTTTTAGTAAAATGAGTTAGCAAGATTCTTAAGCAATCCAGGAAGTCCTATCAATATTCGTAATGAGGGAGGCGAAGGAGTGAAAAAGAAGTGCTCCTCTTAAATAGTATAGTGGCCTCCAATGCTATCATCCAACTGATGAAGAATTCAAGGTCTTATTATAGAGAATGCTCATGATTCCTCCATTAATAGTGCATGGATGACTTTTTGATGGAGATAGTTTACATAATAGAAAAAAAAATTATATTTACTTAATGATATCACTAAAATTTATTTTAAATACAGCATACATCATTAAACCTTTTTACTTGAGGATCGAAAAACACCTAATGGTAAGTGAAGAAGAATACTTCGAGGACTTGAAAAAGAGATGGGAAAAAGTCTGGCCACATAAATCGCTCCCCAAGGAACTGGTTTACCCTCTAGGAAAAAAGACTATAGTTAATTACTTGCACGCAAGGTCGTTAAGTAATCCTGAAAAAGTGCTGATATTCTTTAAGGGGAAGAGGTTCACGTATTCTCAAATAGATAGGCTCTCTACTTGCTTTGCCCATTATTTAAGGGAGGAAGGAGTAAAGAAGGGGGACAGGGTAATGTTAATGTTACCTAACATTCCTCAGTTCTATATAGCTCAATATGGCTCCTACAAGAACGGTTCCATAGTTGTCTTAGTTAACCCAAAGATAGGAAAAGAGCAACTTAAATATTACTTGGAGAAGTCCTCTCCTAAATTACTGGTCATCTCCTCCACTTCCCCCTTCAATGAAAAGGAAATTGGAGGAAATTTCTCGATCCTTGTAATTAACCCTAATGAGTTAGTGGAGGGAGGAAGATCTCAGTTCCTCGAAGTCTTAAAGAAGTACGAGACCTTACCTCAGCTAAACTATGACGTGAAGCTAGAGGACGGTGCTACAATAATGTTTACGAGCGGTACTACTGGGCTTTCTAAAATGGTACTCCACAAACACTTAGACCACGTTTACACTTCGTCAATAATTTACACCTATTATTACTCCCACCTTCTACCCAAAGATGAAAATGTAGATTACTTGAAGTTCCTGTCAAAGCTCATGGAGGACGAGGTTATTTTGGCGGTTACCCCCATTTACTGGGTAGCAGGGAATGACCTATCTGTAATTTACCCTCCGTTCTCAGGCGCCTCGGTAGCGTTAATAGAGGAATGGGATGTTGGAGAAGCCATAAAGGCAATGAAGGACTATAAAGTAACTACTATATACACGAGTTTCGATATGTTTGAGCAGATGTCCGGTTCTGTAAGGGGGATTAAACTCAGGTTATGCATAGGTACTAGCTTCCATAGGGGTTTAACAATTGAGTTGAGGAGGAAGTGGGAGGAGGAAACTGGGTGCATATTGAGGGAGGTGGCTTATGGAGCTACAGAAGTACACGCATTTAAGACCTTTACCTCCGGATTCCATGTAGAGGACATAGATATTAAGTTAACGGAGCTGAGGGGAGGGGCTTTTTGCGGTATACCAGCACCTGAGACTTATATTAAAGTAGTTAATGAGGCTGGAGAACCCCTGATTAATGAGATTGGGGAAATAGTCATAAAGTCCCCTTCGCTTTCAAACGGTTACTTCAACGACGAGGAATCAACAAGGAAATCTTTTAGGGGAGGTTGGTTTTACACAGGAGATCTAGGGATGTACGATGAGAACGGGTTCCTCTATTACATGGGGAGAAAGAAGTACGCTTTTAAGAGAGGGGGTAAATATGTAATCTCCAATCACCTCGAGTTCTCTCTATTGAAGAACAAGTGCGTAGATAAGGTAGCGGTAATAGGGGAGGAACATGAGGGGGGAGAATCCCTTGCGATAGCTTTCGTGAAACTTAAGGAGGGGTGCAATGAAAGGGGAGAGGATATAATGAGCTGGTGCAAACAGAGCTTCGTAGAATGCCCTGATGAGATACTCGTAATTAACTCCATGCCCTTAACCCCTTCAGGGAAGGCAGTTAAGGAGGAGCTAATAAAGGAATACAAAAGGATGAAAGGGAAAACCAGTATTTAATTTACTGATTGTTGGTAGTTTATTATTTCCTAATTTGGAATTCTTGGGCTTAATTTTTTTCACGTTAAAAGATTTTATATTAATTTGGATTTCATTGATGGGTGGGCCCTCAGCTTGGAGGAATGTGGACACATGCCATATAGAAATACGCTAAAATTCATTGATGGGTAGACCCTCAGCAACGTCATTATCTAGTTTTGAAAGGACTAGAAACCCACACCTTTTTGCGTTTATATGAGACTGACTTACCGTTTGTCCCTACGCTTTCATTTCACTCATTTTATGTTCAATCATGATCGAGCAGGGACTTAGCCCTCAACCACCTTTTAGGTGGGTCATGGGACTCGAGCCCAACGGCATTTGGCTCACATCCCCGCAAT
>Ga0081474_123043_pt1 | contig 23034 bp, 17 predicted proteins | sample OneHunmetagenome_2_FD_70978 | JGI IMG/M metagenome (GOLD analysis project Ga0081474, IMG submission 70978) | Ferrous microbial mat communities from One Hundred Spring Plain, Yellowstone National Park, USA v2 (version 2) | ecosystem: Environmental > Aquatic > Non-marine Saline and Alkaline >... | reverse complement strand
TCACTTACTCACGTGGTAATACTCCATCTCCCTCACCTTAAACCCTTTCTTCAATTGAATTCTTTATACTCTTATAAATTTCTTTATCTTTTATAAATTCGATATTATCCTACCAGAAATATTTTTTCTAATATGATTTTGGGTCTACCGCATAGGGCTGAGCACTGGTGGTTTTTCGATCAAGGGATGAAAATAGAGTCTGATGTAAAGGACCCCAGATATCTTGATTTATATGGCCCAGCTCAGTCTGCTTCCCTAAATCCTAGAGATCCACCTTCACTGGATAATGTACAGCCAAATGATGAGTTTCTAATGGATTGGTTGCTTAGAATTGTTGAGGCTGTTGAAAAGTATAGGCCATGGCTAGTCTATTTCGACTGGTGGATTGCCAATCCCTCTTTCCAACCATATTTGAAGGCCTTTGCGTCCTATTACTATAATAGGTCATATAAATGGGGAATAGAACCCGTAATAATTTACAAGCAAGGGGCATTTGGGGAAGGTACAGCCATACCGGATTTAGCTGAAAGGGGAACAATAAAGAACGTATATCCCTCCACATGGTTAGCTGACACTTCTATAGACTACAAATCCTGGGGTTACATCAAAGATGCTGAATACAAGCTACCTAGTGTTATATTATCCCATTTAGGTGATGTTGTTAGTAAAAATGGAGTTTTTCTCTTGAATATAGGACCTAAAGCTGACGGTACGATACCAGAAGAGGCTAAGAGAATTCTACTTGATGTTGGGGATTGGCTAAATGTAAATGGCGAAGCGATTTTCGGATCAAAACCGTGGAGAGTTTACGGAGAAGGTCCTTCGGGAATTAATGAAGGGGGATTCTTTACAAAGAGAAAAATTACTTTAGGCTATCAAGATGTGAGATACACTGTGAAAGACTATTATCCGCGACAAAGGCATATTTACGCTATTCTCTTCGGAAAGCCTAAGGAAATTACGTTAAGGTCGTTTATGAAAAATCTAAAGCTAATAGAAGAAGCTGTAATAGTAGATGTAAGCAGATTAGATGGGAAAGGTAAGTTAGAGTGGAGTTTAAGTGATGAAGGTTTAAAGATAAAAATAGAGGAAGTTATAAGGGCTCCTCTTGTTATAAGGGTTATCCTAGATTATAGATAGTTAGCTCTACTTAGTAGTATATTATTGGGTTACAATTTACTATTGCTTAGTATTCAATAGGCTTCAAATCTCTTTGCCCAGATACCTAGTGCATACTATAACGGGAACTTCAAAAGGATGTATTCAAATTGTATTGTGTTAAGAGAATTCGTATAAAAGTTGAATAATGCTTGTAAAATTGTCTACAATACCGCTTCCTTATGAAAAAGAATTAGCATATCGTCACGTGAAAATACATTATTGTTAATAATTACGGATCTGAAGTTAAAATATTTATTTATGTGATTTTTCGGGTTTAAATAGCGGTACTAACCTATATAAGTATCTAGTAAAATTTAAATATGACAGAGTTCTTTATCTAGGTAAATTTAATTTAAGTTAAAATTCAGTTATTTCATATGGATAAGTTTCCCTTTTAATTATATACTACTTAGTACAATGAATTATGAGTATCACATATCTTTGTGTGATTTCTTTTATCTATGTTCTTAATTGCTAGTATTAAATATATCTAATCCCTAACTTGATTTAATGTATAGGAAGTTAGTAAAAGTTTTTAAAATAGTAAAAATCTGAATATATCTTCTTAATACATTAGAATCATTTTCTATTCTTATAATTTCCTAACATTGGTACTTCTATTATCTCTTGTTCCTCAAGTATAACAATCTTTTCCGGAATTACCTTAGGTTTAACCTCTTTTAGTCTAGGATCAATAAACTCGTCTATTCCTATATTTAATATCCCTAGACCAGCGCCTAATACCATAATTGGTATTATCGCACCTAATATCCACCACCACTGATTACTTAGGTAAGCTCCGTTGGATGAGATAAAGAATAGCATAGTTCCTAAATTGTTTATGTTAGTTGGCAATACACCCCAAAATTCTGCAGTAATTAGTGATAAGATTCCATATAGTACTCCAAAAAGAAACTGTGCAACTGTTAATGGAAGTATCGATGGTAATATTTGATTAAATATTATTCTCCAAGATTTCTCTCCAATTAATCTTGAAGCTATAATATAATCCCTTTTTGATATAGAAAGGACCTGAGCTCTTATTTGCTTGGCACCGAAAGCCCAACTAGTTATCGCAAGTCCTATAACAACTATTATGTAACTCAAGGTTATATTTATAGTCGAACTAGCAGCTCTAAAGTACGCTTCTATTATTACTAATAAGATGACACCTGGTATAGTTAAAGCGGTAATAGTTAATATATCAATTATTACACCACTTATCTTACCACCGTAGTAGCCTCCAAACAATCCAATTAGCGTACTAATAATTGCAATTAATGCTCCAACTGAAATTCCTACAATTAGAGAGGTTAGCGTAGATGCCATCATCACTGAGAGAACATCATGACCAAATTCATCAGTCCCTAAGATATGAGCGGAACTAGGAGGAAGAGAAATTCCGAAGGTTTCTGAAACTGGATACGGTGTCCAAAAAGCTCCCACTATCCCTATCGCAAAGTCTACTAGGATTATTACAATTCCAGCTAATATAAATTTATTATTAAATAATGTTTTTCTAATTCTATTGTAATATTTACTCACTTTCACTCACCCTTGCTCTAGGATCTAGAATAGTGTAGATTGCTTCAACTATAGCTATTGAAAGTATTAACATTATTGCGATAAATAAGAAAATCCCTTGGAGAAGGGGTAAATCCTTTGAAGTTAATGCTAACCCGAAGAAGAATCCCACACCTGGTGTCGTTAATAGACCTTCTACAGTCAGTGACTGGCTTATTGCGAGACCCAATATTATTGCAAAGGCGGTTATATTTGGTAACAATGAGTTTTTGTAAACCATCTTTCTAATTCGATTATGATCTAATCCAAGAATCTCTGCGTAAGTTACATAATTATCTCTAATCGTATGTAGCATATTATTTCTCATTCCCAGCACAAATCCCGATAATGATGTAAACATTAACGCTATTATTGGGAGTGTATAAAATCTTGCAAGGGCCATAATTGAATTGGGACTAGTATTAATCTTGCTTGGGAAGCTTATAAGAAATATTCCATGTTGCACGGATAACCACATTTCTAAATACATTAAAATAACGAATGAAGGCAAAGCAGCCAAGATTGATGTAATTATTAATATTACTAAATCTTTTCTACTTCTTCTGTTAAAACCGGCTATACTTCCAAGATAACTTCCAAGGAAGAAGGCTATGATTGCTCCAACTACGACTAGAAATAATGTCCAAGGTAGTCCGCTTAAAATTATGGAGAGTACAGGAGTTGGGTAATATGTTATGCTGGCTCCTAGGTTTAGCGTAAATATTCCTTGTATGTAATGCGCATACTGTACATACCATGGTGCAGGAGTTAAACCAAATGCAGCTTCAAGCTGGCTTACTTCAAGGGCTATCGCGCTACTTCCAGCTGTAGCAGCGACACCATTCTGTCCTTCAATTAAGGATATTACTACAGCAAGAGCGCTTCCTGGCATTAATCTTGGTAATATGAAGTTTACTGTTATGACCACAAAAAATGTGGCCACATAACTTACAAGTTTGTAGAGAATATAAGTTACTTTCGTCAGGTATCACCAAATATAATTATGTTTTACCATTGTATATAAACTTTTGTCATTTACTAAGATTAAACTAAATCGATTCAATCGTCTTTCTGTACGAAGATACAGAATAACAATATATCGCAAAAAGTTTTTATTTTAGAGTTACTATATTTTTTGTTAAGGTGGAGGAGATTATGGATAGTTTACTCAAGGTAAATGAATTAACAGCAGGTTATTTTAATCAAGATGGATTTGTAATTGGTGTTACTAACGTTAATTTTGAGGTATATCCAAATGAGATTTTCGCTATAGCGGGCGAATCTGGATGTGGGAAGTCTACGTTAGCAATGGCAATTTACGGCTTACTTAAGTACCCTGGAGTAGTCCTTAGGGGCCACGTTTATTTGAAAGACAAAGATATCTTATCAATTACTCAGGAAGAACTCAGAAAGCTTAGAATGAAAGAGTTCGTGTATGTACCTCAGTTTGCTATGGATGCGTTAGATCCAGTAGCTAAAATAGGTGATCAAATGATGCGAGCTGCGGTAAGTCATGGAGTAAATGTGGAAGAGGCACGTAAGTTAATAAAAGAGAAACTGGAGTTAGTGGATCTTCCTTATAATGTAGTTAATATGTATCCGCATGAGTTATCAGGCGGTATGAGGCAAAGAGTTGTAATAGCTACGTCTATTCTCTTAAACCCCTCTTTAATAATACTCGATGAGCCTACAACAGGACTGGACGTTATTGTCCAATATGAAATACTTAAGGATCTAAAGAGAATACAAAGACAGTTAGGTGTTTCTTTAGTAATTATATCTCATGATATATCAATGTTGTTGATGATATCGGATAGAGTAGGCATAATGTATGCTGGTGAGATAGTAGAGATTGGATCAAAGGAGGAAATTATAAAAAGGCCGTCTCATCCATATACATACCTTCTTATAAGTAGCCTCCCGTCTTTGGTAAAGAGACGAGAGAAATTATTATCAATACCAGGGAATCCACCATTTATGCTATCGAAAGTACCTAATTCATGTAGGTTTTATGATAGATGTCCATTCAAGATGGAAAAATGTAGCACTCTTAACCCAGCTTTAGGAGATATAATGGATGGTCATAAGGCTAGGTGTTTCCTACAAAAAGGGGGATATGTTGACTTATCTACTCTTCCCATATCGTTAGAATATTATGCTGAGGAGAAGACAGAAACTGATTTATCAGAGAGCAATCAACATGAGGTTGTAATGAAGATATTGAATTTAAGTAAAATTTATTATATTAGAAAAAACCTTATTTTAAGTGAACCCATCAATGCTGTTAATGATGTATCCTTTGAGTTAAAGAAGGGCACTATAACAGCATTGGTAGGCGCAAGTGGACATGGTAAGACTACTATCGCTAAAATACTAGCTGGTATGATTCAACAGACTTCTGGTAAGATAATTCTATTAGGAAAAGATGTGAGTGAATACGGCGTGAGGAACTCTATGTGGTATAAGGAGAACGTTCAGATGATATTCCAAGATCCTTACTCTTCGCTTGATCCTCGTCATACTGTTAGGTGGCACGTAGAGAGACCTTTACTCATACATAAAAAGGTTTCAAATAAAGATCAATTATTACCGAAAATAATTGAGGTTCTTAAAAATGTAGGATTAATGCCACCCGAGAAATATCTATATAAATATCCTCATGAGCTATCTGGTGGAGAAAGGCAAAGGGTGGCAATAGCTAGAGCAATTGCTGTAGAACCTAAAGTGTTAGTTGCTGATGAACCAGTTTCCATGTTAGATGCCTCGTTGAGGGCAGGCATATTAAATCTAATTAAGAAGTTTAAAAAGAATGGTATCAGCATATTATACATAACCCACGACATTGCAACTGTAAATTATATTGCTGACGAGAGTATGGTTATTTATAAGGGAAGGATAGTAGAAAAGGGAAACACTTATGAAGTTATATCCAATCCATCTCATGAGTATACTAAACGTTTAATAGAGGCAGTGCCGGATCCATATAAAACTATCTAATAATTTCCAAATGTTGAATATAAATGACTTAACTATGGATTTTTTGTAATTTAAAATTATATTGGCAAAGTACTCAAAAGTTATTCAAATCTTTTTATAATCTTATTATATTTAATTTCCCAATTTACCTTAACGCGTTTTGAAATTTCGTCTAACTTCTTATATGTATCATTCGATATCTTCACATTTAGGCTCTCAATGTTTTCCTCTAGCTGATTAATTTTTGTAACCCCTATTATAGGGACTATGGTAATTTGATTGATTTCTTGAATCTTGAAAATCCACGCTAAGGCTAATTGGGTATCTGTGACTCCTAGTTCCTTAGCAATTTCATGAAATTCCCTTAAAACCTCGAAATTCTCTTTAGTAAAATACCTATTAGATATTTCGGGTACGTATGTAGCTCTACTCATATCTGGAGTAGTATTAAGGTATTTACCTGTAAGAACTCCTTGTGCTAAGGGTATATATGCCATTATTCCTAATCCATACGTTTTTGCCAGTATAAATTTATCTTTTTCTATGTCTCTCTCTAAAAAATTATAGGGTTCTTGCATGGCTATGAAAGGAACATGTAGGTCTTTTGCAATCTTAACTAAATAGGGTATGTCTGTCGGATCAAAATAACTCTCACCAATGTAGTGTATTTTACCTTGTCTTACCAAATCGTGAAATGTTTCCATAGTCTCTTCTATTGGTGTATCTGGATCTGGTCTATGCATTAAATATATATCGATATAATCAGTATTCAATCTCTTCAACGATTCTCTTACTTGCCACATAATGTGCTTCCTTGAAAGTCCTTCACCATTAGCATGTTCAGCCATCTTCCCGCGAACCTTTGTAGCTAAAACTAACGATTCTCTATCGTATCCCTTAATTGCCTCCCCTAATATCCTTTCAGCATTACCTACATGGAAAACGTCTGGTCCCTGCATCACACCATGATAGACATTAGCAGTATCAAAGAAATTTACGCCAAGATCTATTGCCTTTACAATTGTCTTTTTACTCTCTTCCTCATCTACCTTATAAACCCCGTAGCTATCCCTTTCCTTAGACGGAGGTAAATGCCATGTACCTAGACAAAACTTCGACACTTTTAAACCACTATTACCAAATTTCATATACTCCATCTTATTACACATTTTGTATGTTTGATACCATAAATATAAAAGTTTCGCCATTTTTCTTACTTAATATTTTATTAAATTTTAATTCTTTATAAATCCCTTGACGATATAAATTCTGTCCCCTATTCAACTTAACTAGTTAACATAAAACTTTATATATACATAATAACGGAAGTGAAGTTATGAACAAAAAGATAAAAAATGTAATAGGGCTTACTGCATTAATATTGATGGCACTTTCAGCCTTTATGCCATTTATTATCAGTAGCAGAGTAGTCAATTCACAATCACCTCAATTAAATCCGGCAGCAAGCTATAGTTTTCCATGGGCATCGTCATATCCAACTTTTGGAGTAACAACCGGAAGTGGACCTATTGTACCTAATAATTGGAACGTGTTTGGAGTAGGAGAGAGATCCGATGATATTCCTTATGAGTTTATATTCGAGACATTAGGAATTGCAGATTTCATGACAGGTCAGGTTTATCCATGGTTGGCGACAAACTGGACATTCACAGATAATAATACAAATTTCATTGTATATCTAAGACATGGAGTTTATTTCTACTATAATGGAACATTACCTAATGGTACGCAAGGACAAATATTATGGCCATTTTCAGCTAAGGATGTGGTTGCAACTTATCAAGACTATTTTAAGGTCTATGGAAATCCATTTAATGTTACAGTAACCGAAGTTAATCCATACGAGGTTATTTTCCATTTTGGTAAACCAAACGTCCAGTACGCGTTGTATGACTTATTAGAGCAATTTATTGTCCCTTGGGAACAATACGCTAATTTAACGAATCCAGCTGTAGCAGTAATACCCATACCTGTGGGAACAGGTCCATATTATTTAGCTAAGGCCACAGAAACCCAAGCTACATTCTATAGAAATCCATACTACTGGATCCCAGGTAGGCCATTTATATCAACGTTCACATACTATGTTGGGATTAGTAATGCTCAAGCATATGGCCTTCTAGCTAAAGGAATCGCGCAGTGGGGTGGAACTGGAAGTACTGGATCAACTCCTTTCAGTCAGTTATTTACATATGCTAATCCTCAATATTATCATGGTATGGCAAGTATAGGGAATGGATCTGGAGGTCAACCTTCGTTCTTGTGGATAAACTTTGCTAGGCTTAACTATTGGCCTTGGAACGAGACCTGGTTTAGATACGCGTTGTCATTAGCCTTAAATAGAACACAAATTTCTTTAGGTTCGCAATTTGGGATACCTACCGGAGCTCCTCCAACACCTGCTGACTTCTTACCATCTCCAATGGAAGAAATCTGGTTAAATTCAACAATTATACAGGAAGCCCATCAAGTAGATCAGTATAATCTCACTGAAGCTATACAGATTTTGGAATCGCACGGTCTAAAAATAATTAATGGAAAATTAAGTTTCCCTAATGGTACACCACTACCAACATATACAATGATAAATTATCAAGGTTTCTCTGATACCTATGCCACTACTCAACTAATTGCAGAGGATCTAGCACAGATAGGACTACAGATTAATGTTGTGTCAGAAACTCCTTCACAAATGTTCGGCCCGGCTCTTGATGGGGGTCAGTATGATTTAATATACTGGATCACTAATGCTTACAGTCCTTATTATGTGTGGGAATCTGCGTTCATACCTCCACTTATACCTGGTACTGATCAGCCAAACGTAACTGCTCTAGAAACTATTGGGGTATATGTATATTCTGATTTTGGTAGATGGATCCCTCCTAAGGAATTTATAGACCTTTGGATACAGGCTGGAGATACAACAAATGTAACATTACTAAAACAGATATATAATAAAATGGCAGCTATTCTAATAAAGGATTTACCCGCAATCCCAGTGGTCTTTGACGCATATCCAAGATACGAATATGAGGAGCAATACTATATTGGATTTTCGACTCCACAATACTTCTATACATGGAATGTGGAACCTTGGATAGGAGGAAATCTATTAATGTTAATGAATCTTGCTCCTAGACCTCCTGGTATGTCTAACGCACAAGTGGTTGCTTATACTAAAGCTGCTTGGCAAGATTTACTTGCATTCATATACGGCAAGGCCAATACTGCAACACCACCATCATTATTAGCTATGTTGCAGCCTTCCACATCAACAGTAACTCAGACTTCCACAAGTACTTCAACTGTTACTACAACAAGTACTTCAACTGTTACTACAACGAGTGTGTCAACATCTGTCACTACTACAACCTCTATGAGTACTACTTCGGTAACTAGTACTGTGTCAACATCTAGTGGGTTATCTACTGGTGTTATTGCTGGTATAATTGTTGTTATAATTGTAATTATAGCAGTAGTAGCTTATGTAGTGGTAAGAAGAAGATAATAAACTCTATTATATAAGGTATTTTATTTTTTGCATTTATATAAATACAAGGAAACTAGTGTAGGAATTGCAAAGAATCTTTTTAATAAATTATTTTAAGAGCCAGTATTAATAGTTAACTCATTATAATGAAACTTCCAAATATAACTGAAGAGATTTAAAATAATTTATCTCATATAATTCGTATTATAAATGAATCATATTTCCAATGCCTCAAGCAGCTTTAAGGCAATTACCATGTGCCCTGTGAAATTTGGATGAACTGGTTCTGGTGCGTAGACGTTAGGTTCCCTTATATTAACTAGTTTTTTAAAAGTGTCGTGAAGGTCAATATAAGTTGCAGAGAACTCGTTAGATAGTAATCTAACTTTCTCTATATATTGAGGTAATAGTTCCAGCACCTTAGCCCTAAATCCACCCTCAAGTTTATTCCTACTGATATAAAATGGGGTCATTAAAATAAAATTCACGTTGTTAAGCACTTTTCTAGTATATTTTAGTAGACGTCTCAAGTTTTCATAGTAGTTTTCAGGGTTAAATGTCGTTAAGCCACCTAGAAACTTATGGAGGTCATTTATACCAATTAAAATCGATATCCAATTAGGTTTATAACTTAGCACATCATCGTCCCATCTATCTATGAGGTCGATTACAGTATTTCCACTTATACCAGAATTTATAACAGTAATTTTCGTCTCTGGATGTTTAGCCAACATAAGATTATAAAAAAGATTGACATACCCATACCCTAAAGGAGCGTTGTTTGACTTCTCACGATCGGTTATACTATCTCCAGCAAACACTATAACGTCTCCATTACTTAACCGCAAGACAGATCATTTATGATATGATATAGGGTTAGTATATAAATCTATTTTGTTAAACCTTCTTTAATTAAGGATTAGCATAGTTAGTTAAAAGTGTGTCTCGAATGCATGTTATTGGTTAGCATTTTACGTAAAATCCTAGGGTTATATAGTTTTTAAAAGAATTATGTTTGAGCTAATAATATTTTTATATTAAAATTGTTAGTATCTATTATTTATCTTTAAGTAATAGCAAATATTAAGGTAGGTATTCATAGGAATTATCGAATTCAACGCTTTTCCAATAAACACTAATTGGTTTAAACTTAACGTTATGTAGTTAGTTATTGTCATAATCCGAAAAAAGGATAACAATCTAGTTGTTAGATAAACTAGATAAAGAAAGCTTTATATTTTGAAGAGAATTGTATACGGTGATAAGGGATGCAGACAATAAAAATATACGAGAACAAAGGCGTTTACAAAGTAGTTATAGGAGAACCATTTCCCCCCATAGAATTCCCACTTGAGCAAAAGATATCATCGAATAAATCTTTATCAGAGTTGGGTTTAACAATAGTTCAACAAGGTAACAAGGTTATTGTCGAGAAATCATTGGATTTGAAAGAGCACATTATAGGATTGGGAGAGAAGGCGTTTGAGTTGGATAGAAAGAGGAAAAGGTATGTGATGTATAACGTTGACGCTGGGGCTTATAAGAAATATCAAGATCCACTTTACGTTAGTATACCCTTATTTATATCAGTGAAAGACGGCGTTGCAACTGGTTACTTCTTCAACTCAGCTTCTAAAGTGATCTTCGACGTGGGACTTGAGGAATACGATAAAGTAATTGTTACAATTCCAGAGGACTCAGTAGAGTTTTACGTGATTGAAGGGCCAAGAATTGAGGACGTTCTAGAGAAATACACGGAGCTTACCGGAAAACCTTTCCTACCTCCCATGTGGGCTTTCGGTTACATGATATCACGCTACTCTTACTACCCCCAGGGTAAGGTTGTTGAGTTAGTAGATATAATGCAAAAGGAGGGTTTTAGAGTAGCTGGAGTATTCTTAGATATACACTACATGGACTCCTATAAGTTATTTACATGGCATCCTTATAGGTTCCCAGAACCTAAAAAGCTAATTGACGAATTACACAAGAGAAACGTTAAGCTAATTACAATAGTTGACCACGGAATAAGGGTTGATCAGAATTATTCACCATTTCTTTCCGGAATGGGAAAATTCTGTGAGATTGAAAGTGGTGAACTATTCGTAGGTAAAATGTGGCCTGGTACTACTGTCTATCCAGACTTCTTCAGGGAGGATACTAGAGAATGGTGGGCTGGGTTAATCTCCGAATGGCTTTCACAAGGAGTTGATGGTATTTGGCTAGACATGAATGAACCAACTGACTTCTCTAGGGCTATTGAGATCAGAGACGTTTTATCTTCGTTACCCGTACAGTTCAGAGATGATAGACTTGTTACCACTTTTCCAGATAACGTAGTTCACTACTTGAGGGGAAAGAGGGTTAAACACGAAAAAGTTAGAAATGCTTATCCTTTATATGAGGCTATGGCAACGTTTAAGGGGTTTAGGACAAGCCATAGGAATGAAATATTTATCTTGAGTAGAGCCGGTTATGCCGGAATACAAAGATACGCATTCATCTGGACTGGTGATAATACCCCTTCATGGGATGATTTGAAGCTTCAACTACAATTGGTTCTCGGCTTATCGATTTCTGGTGTACCATTTGTAGGTTGTGATATAGGTGGATTTCAAGGCAGGAACTTCGCGGAAATTGACAACTCTATGGATTTATTAGTCAAATATTATGCTTTAGCCTTGTTCTTCCCCTTCTATAGGTCACACAAGGCAACTGATGGTATAGATACGGAACCAGTTTTCCTGCCAGATTACTATAAGGAGAAAGTAAAGGAAATCGTGGAGTTGAGGTATAAGTTCTTACCCTATATTTATTCCTTAGCTTTAGAGGCTAGTGAGAAGGGACATCCGGTAATTAGACCTCTATTTTACGAATTCCAGGATGATGACGACATGTATAGAATAGAAGACGAGTATATGGTTGGTAAGTATTTGCTTTACGCTCCAATTGTAAGTAAAGAGGAGAGTAGGTTAGTAACATTACCTAGAGGTAAGTGGTACAATTACTGGAATGGCGAGATAATAAACGGTAAGAGTGTTGTTAAGTCTACTCATGAGTTGCCAATTTACTTGAGAGAAGGATCAATAATCCCGTTGGAGGGTGACGAGTTAATAGTTTACGGTGAGACCTCGTTCAAGCGTTACGATAATGCTGAAATTACCTCCTCAAGTAATGAAATTAAGTTTTCAAGGGAGATTTATGTATCTAAGCTAACTATCATATCAGAGAAACCAGTGAGCAAGATAATAGTTGACGATAGTAAGGAAATTCAAGTAGAGAAGACAATGCAAAACACTTACGTTGCTAAGATTAATCAAAAAATTAGGGGAAAGATTAACCTAGAGTAGTTTTTTCACGTACTCCAAGGACTTAACTATTCCCGGAAGAGGGTTTTCTGGTTCTGGCTCATATTCTATCATTAGCGGTATGTCTAGATTCAACTCCTTTACCTTGCCTATAACTCCCTTCACATCTAAAATTCCACTACCCACTATTACGTCCTCTCCCTTATTATTTACATCTTTTACATGAATGTCGTGAATTCTATCCCTTAGTGTATTTACTGCCTCAATTGGATTCTCGCCATATCTAAATAAGTGGGCTAGATCAAGACACATTCCAACTCTATAATCTAAGTTTTTCGTGAACTCGTAAATCTTCTTATAAGACCCCCATCTATGATAGGGACCATGATTATGTATGGCAACTTTAATGTCGTATTCCTTTACTAGGTCACTCATCAAGTTAAGGCAATCCTCGTCTGGATCCGCAGTTATTACCTCAATTTCAACCTTGTTTGCGAAGTCGAAGATACTTCTCAACTCTTTCTTATCGCTCTTAAGATGGTTAACCCCATGGGCGATAACTTTGACTCCGTTTTCTTTATGTAAATTGATTATATCCTTAACACTATTAGAAGAAGGAGGCAAGTGTCTTGGGAACGCTTCAACGTAGGATATTCCTAACTCAGACATTACCTTTAAAGCATTCTCATAAGTTAATTTCCTAAGCGAATAACTTTGTATTCCGAGTTTCATAGATGAGAGGAACACGTATTTGATATTTAAATTTAGCTTTAACTAGTTAACCAAAAAAATTATTAAAGAGTAGTAAGCACTGTTCAACTTTTTTGAGATCTAGAATAGTTTTTAAAAAATAAGGAAAGATGCGAAAAAAGTTCTTAATCGTAATCAGCTAGGAAGTATGAATAATAAAATGGTTACACTACAATCCTAACATCTAAAGGTAACTTCACTACTTGTCTATTAACTGAGGAAAGGTAAACGGCTTTTATCACCTCTAAGCTTTTCATACCCTCTTTTCCATTTATCGGAAAATCATTATCCTCTGATAGAGCCCTTAAGAAATCTCTGAGCAACTCCTTATGCAAATTACCTGGCTGAGCTATCGTTTCTTTCTTATATTCAACACTGGATTTTGACTCCTCTATTTTACCCTCAATTGCGACTGTACTAAGACTACCGTCAGTAATTTCCACAAACCCATTACTTCCATTTACCCTAATCTTCCTGTATTGGTAAGTAGTGGGCTTCATTGAGACTGTTTGAGAAATAGTACCTAATGCTCCGTTCTTGTATCTCATAATCGCGACTGCTGTGTCCTCGACTTCGATTCCATCATGAGTTAAATTGTCAACAAATCCAGACACCTCTTCCACTTCACCATTAAGCCATATCATTAAATCAATAGTATGTATACCTTGATTTGTCATAACTCCACCTCCTTCTGTGTTCCACATGCCCCTCCAACTCCTAGCTATCTCATCCCTCTTATAATATCCCTTCATATCACGGTACCATTTCAATTCTGACTCTATCAAATATATTCTACCAAGCTCTTTCAAGATATCGTTCTTTAACCTCCTTATGTCAGGGGCATATCTCTCTTGGAATATTACTCCTAGTTTAACCTCATTTCTCTCAGCCCTACTTACCATCTCTCTAGCTCCAGCTAGAGTGGTAGCCATTGGCTTTTCGACTATTACGTGTTTTCCATATTCAATTGCTAAAATAGCCTGGGGTGCGTGCAAATAGGAAGGGGTTGCTATGCTTATGACATCGACCTCTGAGTTTCTTAATACTTCATCTATAGTGGTATAATAGGGTGTACCGTATTCACTTCCTATTTTTTCTGCTATTGCCTTAATCTGATCCACTACCGCAACTAGTTTTACGAATTCTGTTTCCTTTTCTAAGTCCTTTAATGCTTTTACGTGAGTTTTACCAATTGAGCCTAGACCTACAACCGCTACACCAATTCTCTTTGACATGTATTGAGAGTTAAATATTAAAATAAAAAATAATATAGTCTTCACGCTTAGGAAGGAACTGCTTCATGCAGTAAAAATGATCTAACTAGTAACGAAAATCAACAAACTTAAGAGGGATACATAACGAGGAGATTAGTCTTATCGAGTAAAAGTTGCTATTTTTTTGGTATGCTGAGAAAAAAGAGATAGAACTTCATTAAGTCTAAAGACTATTTTCAATTTTTAATACGATTTAACACTTCTTTTATCACAACCCTTGTGCAGATACTCATTTAAAGATCTAGAACTGTTTTAGTAGTTTAAGTTTTTTACATATAATATTTATGAAGTGTGGATAACAATTTCATTTATTTGAAACTTAGTTTAAATTTCTCTAATACCAATTTTGTTAAATCCTTTAATTGTGCAACAAAATTTTTTGAGAAAGGATTTAGAAATTGCGACATCTTCTCTTCGTCAACAGTCAAATCATATGTAGAATTGAAAATAAATGAATACTTTATATGATTTATACTAAATTAACAAAATTGTTGTTCATAGTGATAGTGTCATTATTAAGCTATTTATATTTCTATATTAAAATAAGGCATACAATAACTTTATCTTAGTATCTTCTCGACCTAGAGATTAGCCTCAATTAATGAAATTATATACAAATGACGACACTATCTTCATAGTCATATTTATATATCTCTATTTCAAAGATTCTAATAGTGGGTCTCTAGTGAGACGAGATTTCTTGATCAAAAGGGGTATATATTACATCATAGTTTGGTTTATTGGAATTACAATAGATTTTATCCTTCCTAGGCTAATACCTGGTAGTGCATTGGCAAGCATAATTTATAGTAGAATTGGTGGAGCTGGATCCAATTATGGGCAAAATGTTCAACAAGAGATTCAAATTCTTGTTCAGCAATTAGGTTTAGCTCAGTATCAACAACCTCTTTATATTCAGTATTTTAATTACTTAAAAGAAATAGTTACACTGAATTTCGGTGTTTCTCTTACCGAATTTCCAGTATCTGTAAGCACAATAATAACTGAAGCTGCTCCTTGGACTTTTGGTATAGTAATACCAGCTATTGTAGCCTCTTTCTTCATAGGTAATTTGCTTGGCAGAGTGGCTGCTTTGTCAAGAGGTAAAATAAGTGACTACGCCATATTGGGACTCATGATGTTTTTATATACGTTTCCTGTTTTTGTTACTGGGGAGATTTTAATAGAAGTACTAGCAATTGATCTTCACATATTCCCTACAGGTGGGCAGTATAATACCTTTCAATTTCTCAAACCTACTATGAGTTTGCCCTTTGTGTGGTCCGTAATATATCATGCAATATTACCCACATTAACTCTAATTATCTTTTCCCTAGGTGGTTGGATAATGGGAATGAGGAATAATATGATACCCATTTTACAAGAGGATTATATGAATTATTATAGGTTAATGGGGGTATCAGAAAAAATGGTTGCAAGTAAGGCCTATAGGTTAGCATTATTACCTAACTTTACCAGTTTCTCCATTTCCTTAGGATACTCTGTGTTGGGTGCTGTTGCGATAGAGTATTTATTTAACTATGCAGGTTTGGGCTACTTTTTTAATCAAGCCATTACCGGTTTGGATTACCCGTTACTAAGCGGAATATTTTTCATGCTAGTCACTGCGATGGTATTAAGTAATTTCGTCGCCGATATAATTTACACAATTATAGATCCTAGGGCAAGTCAAGAGGAGACGGAGGGTTTATAAGATGGCTAGCAGAAAGTTATATACTTTTAATTTAAAAATAGACAAGTACGGTCCGGTTTATAATCTAATAAGAGGTGTGTGGGAACAAAGAGTATCAAGAGTTGGGTTCTATATACTACTAGGGATAATAGTATTTTCCTTAATAGGCATATTTTATACTCCATATAATCCAAGCGCGACTAACTTTCCTAGGGATCTACCACCCTCACCTCAACACTTATTAGGCACGGATGATTATGGCCATGATATTTTTTCTCAACTTTTAGTAGGTGGATTTCCAGTAATTGGAGTAGGTTTTGCTGTAGGATTAATAGGTACGCTAATAGCTATCCTCATAGGAGTAACTGCAGGATTATATGCAGAGACAATGATTGATAGAGTATTAAGTGCAATAACTCAGATTTTCTTAATAATACCCGGTATTTTGATTATCGAATTAATAGGAGCATATCTAGGAGCAGTACAGTTTAAATTAGGATATATAACAATTTTATTCGTCCTTTCATTAACTGGCTGGGCATGGGGTGCTAGAGTGCTGAGATCTTTAGTGTTATCGTTAAGGAGGAGAGAGTATATATTATCTTCTGATCTTATTGGCGAGTCTAAATTAAGTATAATTTTTAATCAAATAATACCTAATAACCTACCGTTCATAGCTTCAAACTTCTTCTTTACTGCAATTTATGGTATCGCTGGCTTTACATTCATTTATTATTTTGGATTGGGTAGTCTAACACAAGTCAATTGGGGAACCATGCTCTATTGGTCTTTAGGAGGAGAGGCTTATCTAAGAGGATTATGGTGGTGGTACATTCCCCCTGGACTCATGATTGGTTTAGTGGCTTTTTCATTCGCTTTAATTAACATAGGGATTGATAGAGTTGCGAATCCAAGGCTAAGAATATGGGACGTAAAGAAATATATGAAAAAAATAGAAAAAGCAAAAGAGAAGGAGGAGGTGTTGACTAGATGAGTGAAATCTCGATATCAGTAAAAAACCTAAACGTGGGTTACTTATCAGACTATGGTATAATAAAAGTCCTAAGAGATGTCAGTATTGACATTCCAGAAAGTAAAATAACAGGTATCGCAGGAGAGTCAGGTTCTGGAAAATCTACTCTGGCAACAACGACAATGGGATTTATAAATCCCCCATTATATGTACAAAGGGGTAGTGTAATTGTAGATGGCAAGTACGATATTCTATCGATGTCTAGAGATGAGTTAAATAAAATAAGGGGAAGTGTAATATCTTACGTTCCTCAAGCTGCTCAAAACTCCCTAAACCCAATTAGAAAGGTTAAGGAAACTTTTACAGATATCTTAAAGGCTAAAGGAATGGATTATTATGCCAACATTAACGTTGTATATAACGCGTTGGAAGAAGTAGGGTTTACTGATAGGCAAGTACTAGATATGTACGCTTTCCAGTTGTCTGGTGGTATGAAACAGAGGGTTGTAATTGCAATCTCACTCCTATTAAATCCAAAAATACTCATAATGGACGAACCCACTACGGGATTAGACGTAGTAGTTCAATATGAAATACTCAAATTATTAAAGAAAATACAGAAGGAAAAGGATTTAACATTGGTAATTATAAGTCATGACATAGCAATGCTATTCCAAATATCAGATTACATAGCTGTAATGTACGGTGGGCAAATAGTAGAGTATGGGAAGTATAATACGTTATTAGAGGAAGCTTATCATCCCTACACTTATCTTCTGCTTAGTAGTGTACCTACTGTTAGATCTAGAGGGAAGAAACTACCTAGAATTCCTGGGGATTTTGAAGGTTTTATAAGATATCCTAAAGGCTGTGTCTTTTCTTCGAGATGTCCCTTTGCCACGATTACATGTAAAGAAGCTCCACCTCAAACCGTAGCATATGATAAGTTTGGATTTTATAAGTGTATTAGGTATCCAGAATGGAGAAATGAGGTGAAAAAAGCTTATGAGTGATAGGCTCATTGAGCTAATACATGTGTATAAAGACTTCATAGTTAGAAAAGGAGTTTTTGGAAAAGAGCATAGACCGGGGATATGGGATGTGAATATGAATATAAGGAAGAACGAGATTGTGGGGATGGTTGGAGGAAGCGGTGGGGGTAAGACAGTAATAGCTTGGATGATAGTAGGGTTATTGAAACCGACCAAAGGTTCAATAATTTATACCCCTATGGGTTTAGATGTTACCAAGGCGGATAAAAAACAACTAAAACAGTATAGAGCTGATGTTCAATTAGTTTTCCAAGATCCCTATTCCTCTCTAGACCCAGCTCATACAGTTAAATGGCATATAGAAAGACCCCTAAAAATATACAAATATAAGGGCGATATTGAAGAGAGAATCAAAGAGTTATTAAGAGAAGTTGCATTAACTCCTCCAGAAGACTTTCTCAATAACTATCCGTTCCAACTTTCTGGAGGGCAAAGACAAAGAGTCTATTTAGCTAGGGTATTGGCACTAAATCCTAAGGTGCTAATAGCTGATGAGCCTGTATCAAACGTAGATGCCTCAATAAGGGCATCACTACTAGACTTATTTAAGAGGTTAAGAGATGAGAAAGGGATATCAATTATGTACATCACTCACGATATTGCTACAATTGGATATGTAGCTGATAAGGTATATGTCGTGAAGAATGGTAGGATAGTGGAGGAGGGCGATGTGGAAACTATTATTTCCCATCCAAAACACGATTATACCAGACTATTAGCAGAAGCGGTACCAGATCCATATAAAAGAATTGAATAACATTTTTTATATTCCTAATTTCTATTGAATTTGTTTGAAAAACTATTAAGAGATTGTATCACTAATTAGGTTGCAAGGAAATTGTGATTTGAGTAGTGAAGAAAAGTTTAAATATGGCTAAAATGCTATTATAAATCGATAAGTGGTAGATAGGTATGAAAAGGTACAAGATAATTTCTACAATAATCACAGTATTGATGTTAATAAGCATAGGAATATTTGCAATGCCAATACTATCACAGCCAACATCAGTACAACCAGAAGGAAGTATGGTAGTTATGCCTTCTCCGGGCATAGTATGGCAAGATAATTTTAATCCATGGAACGCTCCAGCTTTACCCGGTGGTCTAATTTGGCTTATTTACGAACCACTCGCCCTAGTTAATTCGCTAAGTGGTCAAACTATTCCATGGTTAGCCACCAATTGGACATTTACTACTGGTTATGTTTACTTGCCAAATGGTACTAAGGTACAAACATTGGCATTAATATTATACTTAAGGCATGATGTATACTTCACTGATGGTACACCATTTAACGCTACAGCAGTATGGTACACATTAGCGTTAGAACAAGCGTACCCACAACTGGCATATTCGGCTAATCAAATAGCTAACATGACAATAATAAATCCATATGAGCTAGAAATGGTATTTAAACCTGGAGTAACTCCAATGGTATTGTATACTATTTTGGAGCAATGGCCTGTGGACCCAGCACAATGGGGTAAAATATTCCCAGTAGAGCAATTACCAAATGGAACATATGTAGGACTAAACAAGACTGGAAATCCATTCACATACCCTAATACAAATCCAATAGGTACTGGACCTTATATGCTATATAGTTTCAGCCCGCAAGAAATAGTACTAGTGGCCAACCCACACTATTGGATGCCGGGAGAACCCAGAATAAAATACTTACTCTATCCATCATATCCTAGTAATGTTCAAGCAGATACTGCATTAAATAATGGGCAAATAACTTGGGCTGGACTATTCGAACCAAATATACAACAGCAATTTGTGGCAAAAGATCCTCTACACTATCATTACTATTTTGCTCCTGGATTTCCAACAATGTTGACACTCAATAACCTAAAATGGCCTTTATCCGATCCAGTTTTAAGACAAGCAATAAGCCTTGCGATCAATAGAACAGCAATATACTATTTGGGCGAATATGGATACGAACCGCCAGCAACTACGCCTCTTCCATTACCTCCACAACAGATACAATATCTAAATTCTTCGGTATTGCAGCTTGCTGAGCAGTTTGCTCCATCTCAAGGTAATGTTACTGCTGCATTACAGTTACTTGAATCCCATGGCTATAAATTAGTTAATGGCCAACTAATTGCACCAAATGGTACTGCAGTACCAACAATGACCATAATTACGGTAGCCGGATGGACTGATTGGGATGCTGATTTAACTATAATTGCGCAGGATTTGAAGCAAATAGGCATAACTGTGGAAGTACAAACACCACCGTTTACAACATGGTATAATTACATGGAAACTGGCAATTACTGGATGGGACTAATGTGGGATTTAATTAGCGGTCCTACTCCTATACAACCACTTTCTGGGTATTTGTATGGTTATTGGAATTCCCCCGGCAACATAACACCGATAGGAAATAGCACATATTATAACATAGAAAGGTTTAATTTATCAATTATCCATCCAACGTTCGAAGAACTTGTGAACTGGGCAAATGGTAACTTCAGCATAAACGATAATGCCTATTATAGTATAGTAAATAAGCTAGCTGCTCTATGGATAAAATATATGCCTTCCATTGCTCTAGTATACGGCGCAGAGTGGTATGAGTATGTTAACAATACTGTTACTGGTTGGCCAACTCAGCAAAACTATTATTGGCTGGCTCCCCCATGTACCAGTCTTCCCTCAACTCCTTTACCTGTTGTTTTAGCCTTACATTTGGTTAATCAGTCTGTTCCTGAGCCTTGGTGGTATTATACTTCACAAGTTCCTTCAAGTTGGTATACTTCCAATGACCCATTCGTGTATCAAACAACCACAACTACTACAACACCTAGTACTACCACAAGTACATCAACAACTACTACAACAACCACATCCACCACAACAAGTACTACTACAACAACAAGTACTACTACTACTACGAGTGTTTCAACTACCACAAGTGTCTCTACATCCGTAAGCACTACTACGGCTACTGTTACTACTACTGTAAGCTCATCATCCAATACCGCACTATATGTCATAATAGCAGTTGTAATAATAGTCATAATAATAGCTGTTGTAGTACTAGGCCTAAGAAGAAGATAAATAAATAAATAAAGATTAAAAAGTTTTTTATATTTATTTTATTCCCATCTTATTATTACTTTTATTTCTCCTGGAAGTTTTTCCCTAAGGCTACTTATAACTTCCCTTTCATTACTTATACTTATGACTTTCGTTATCATCTTGCTAGTAGTCTTCGGCCATAATGACTTCCATGAAGCTAAGTGAATAACTGCTTGTTGAAAATGTGGTTTTTGTCCATTATCTAGTCCTATAATTATCCTATTATTTATCACAAAATCTTGAACGGTTTTATAGTCAAGAGAGAAGTTGTCATATCTTGGGAAGCCAAAAAGACCTAATACTCCATTGATTTGGAGTAGGGGAACTAAATGTTGCATTATTGACGCTGAAGCACCGCTCGTATCAATTATTAAATCGAATTTACCCTCACTTTTAACTAAATTATCGTATCCATTCTCTGAGTTATAGAAAATAATTCCTGGTTCTTCAAGTATTTCTTTCTCGTTATCCAACAACTCTCTACGATTTGCTATCCATACTTGGAATCCATATGTTCTTAAAATTAGTGAAAATAAGATTCCAGTAGGTCCTGTACCAACTACTAACGCTTTTTTACAGTTAAAGGTGCCATCATCGCAAGTCCATATTGGTACTCTCTTTTGTGTTGTAAGAATTGCCTCAACGGATTTCTCTATGTCGGCCAAAGGTTGAGCTAAAATAGCGATATCCTTAATTGCTAGGGGGATTTTCACTAGATATTTAGGGTCATCATAGAGATATTCCCTCATAAATCCATCTAATCCCTTAGTGCCAGCCACTAGACCTTCTCCAGTCTCACAGAAATCTGGTCTGCCTACTAAACAGTTAAGGCATTTCCCACATCCTCTCTTATTTATAGGCATTACTAGTTCACCTTCTTTCAGCCCATAGCCACCTACTTCTACTATACCAATAGCTTCATGCCCTAGGATAAGTTCGTCTTTACCAGCCGGAGGTTTCACGCTAGTTCTCTTGCCACTTACTATTTCCCTATCAGTACCACATATCCCGTTTTCCAGAACCTTTATCTTAACTAGCCCGATGGTACTTAATTTATCTTCATCAATTTTCACATCATTAATCTCAACTCCTGGTTTTGGAGGTTTTACAACTATTGCCCTCATTTCGCACTTTCCCTCTCTTAGTAACTATATAACCTTTTTGGATAAATTGTTCAAATTAAGAATTTGTAACTCTGTAGTCCTCTGATATTTACCTTGGTAGTAAATAGTCTTCCAGCAAGAGGTTCACCTCCTCTACTCATAGTAGTTATAAATATTCGATTCATTTCCGGGCTGCCAAAAGTAACTGATGAAACGTATACTACTGGAAGTTTTATTTCAAATATTTTTTCTCCGTTCTTCGGATTCCACCTACTAACCTTACCACCTGCAGAATGAGCTATCCATAAATGGCCTTCCTCATCAACTGTCATCCCGTCTGGTCTGTCCGGTTCATCCTTAAAATCGATAACAACCCTTTTGTTATAGATATCTCCCTTATTTTTATCGAAGTCGAATTCAAAAACTTTCCTAAGTGGGTTGAATCCTTTCTCACGTTAATAGAAATCTTTTTATATTTATTTATTATCAACTAATCTTGTGGAGAGACTACTGAGGCCTAAGGAGGCTTGCCAACTACTCAGCATTTCATACTCAACACTCCTACGGTGGATTA
>Ga0081474_117342_pt1 | contig 23083 bp, 23 predicted proteins | sample OneHunmetagenome_2_FD_70978 | JGI IMG/M metagenome (GOLD analysis project Ga0081474, IMG submission 70978) | Ferrous microbial mat communities from One Hundred Spring Plain, Yellowstone National Park, USA v2 (version 2) | ecosystem: Environmental > Aquatic > Non-marine Saline and Alkaline >... | reverse complement strand
GCCCAAGCTCGACTATGCGTATGATAGGTATGCTGATGCGTACCTACCTATGCCTACGTAGAGTGAAACCCGAGCTTTACAAAAGGCTTTCACAAACGCTTTAAATCACAAAAAGGTTTTGTGATTTTTGAGATCATACAATTTGTGTGAAAAATGTCTATTAAAGCTTTGTGATGTGTGGCTATTCATGCACTGGTACACAGAGTGGAGGTGACACGGATGAATGCTTATCCGGATACCATCGCGTGGCTTTTGCAACTCTAAACAAGCACACAAACATGGCGTTATTTCAGAAAGGTTTTGGTTTTATGATGACTGTTATTCCTTCATTGTCCTGCCATCGTGTGTCAAAATCTCTTTTTCGAAAACGCTTGGCTTTCAAGGTGCCACTTGGTGAAAATCATCTCGAACTTCAGAACACAAGCTTTGAATTTATCAGAGTGTGAGGGAACCGTTTGCGCCTTGGTAAACACACTTTTAGTTCTCTTCAAAGACGCCTTGACAAAAACGGGTAGCTTTTTATGGTAATGCGCACATCCGAAATGTTTGGTAAGCTTTCGAATTCACTCAGCTTTTAGCTCATTACAAATTTCTTCCACCATTTTTTCAATAAACCGCTTTGCGTTCTCGACACTTCCTTTTAAGAAGCGCTCTGAATTGTCCACCATTCCTGAGTTTGAGACTTCTCGTGTAGGTTTTACGGTAAACACATGCTTAGCAGAGTTGTTGAAATCGCTTTCGTCAACTCTTTTGAGCGCTTCGTAGTCCACTAAGGAGCTGTCTATCGCTTCGACAATCGAGGTTTCGGAGTAACCCGCGTGTTGCACGCCAAACTGCCTGCCAAAAACCTTGTTGAGTAGCTCTCGGTAGTCTGTGAGGTTGAACACGTAAACTTTTGCTTTTTGTGAACCAAGGTTCACCCTTCTTTGTAAAACGCTCAGCGCCGCGACGTTTCCGCCGTGTGCGTTGATTATCGCGACTTTTTCAAAACCGCTTTCAAAAAGAGACTTAACCACACCTTCTACGTATTCGATAAAAACCACGTAATCAATCCAAACAGTTCCCGTAAACCCCTTGTGTTCGCTCGAACATGCGTAAACGATTGGCGGAAAAACCACAAACGCGCTTTCGTCTCTTTTTTCGACGAGTTTTGCGATGTGCCATGCGACGATGCTGTCCGTCGCAAGCGGAAGATGGTAGCCGTGTTGCTCAAAGCTTCCTATAGGAAGTAGCGCTATTGGCTTTTGTTTTAAAAGCTCTTCGAGTCTAACCCAAGTGAGCTTGTGAGCTTCCAACTCAACCACAAAAACAGAAGCTCGTATTTAAAGCTCAAGCTCAGTTTGCGTTGTGTTTCTTGCGACAACCCTTCCTTTTCTGATCACAAAAAGCGGTGGCTCTTGTTTGCAAAGCGCTTCGACAGGGTTTTTTGCGTTGAGTATCACGAGATCTGCGTCACAACCCTTTTTCAGTGCTTGGTTTAGCTTCATCATTTTTGCACCGTTTGTGGTAACCGCGTCAAGCGCGCACAAAACCTCTTGTTCACTAGAAAGCTGCGCCGCGTGGCACAGCAGGAAAGCCACTTCTAGCATGCTTCCCTTTCCAAAAGGGTAAAAAGCGTCTTGAATGTCGTCCTGCCCTGCGGCCACGTTCACACCTTCTTTCAAAAAGAGCTTTATCGGTGCAACCCCTCTTCTCACAGGATTTGCTTCGCCTCTACCAGAAAGCATGAGCGTTGTGTGCGCATTTTCCACGATTGTCACCCCAAGCTGTTTTGCCAAACTCAAAACCTTTTGCGTGTACCCTTGGTTTGGTGAGTCTAGCGCCCCGCGGCACTGGCTTTCGGCGACTTTTCCAAAAAATTTTCGCTTTTTTGCGTTCGAAAGAAAGTGTAGAAGGTTTGTGGAAAGCGGGTCGTCGGTGTCGTCCGAAACTATGTGAATATCTTTTGCATAACGCTCCGCTATATCAAAAATTATTTCGATGTGTTTTAAAGAGTCCTCCCCTGTGGGCTCTATCCAAGGAATTCCGCCAACCACGTCCGCTCCTTCTTCCATCGCTTTGTGTAAAAGCTCAACGTTTTGTTTGTCATCCGAAAAGCCGTACTGAGGAAAAGCGACAACTTGTAGCGTGACGTTTTTTAGTTCACGCTTTAACCTCAAAACCTCTTTGAGCGCGCTCAAGCCTATCGAAGAGTCCACGTCGACGAAAGCTCTGTGCGCAAGCGTTCCGTACGCCAAGCTTTGCGCAAGCGCTCTTTTTGCCCTTTCATAAACCGAACTCTCAGCGCTCGGTTTTGTCCACTGCAAAATCTCAAAGCTCGTTGAACCTAGCGTTTTGTGGGTAAAGCACTTGTCAAGGTGTACGTGGGCGTCCACAAAAGCCGGAAGGGCGAGCGATGAGCGCGCATCCACCAAAACCTCACCAGAGAGGTTTTCCGAGATTTCTTGTATCACTCCGTGCTCAATTCTTATGTCCACATTTTTTGCGTTTACAATAACGTTTTTTACAACAAGTGACACAAAAAAACAATCGGTATGAAAGTTAAGCGTTTCGCAAATTGCTTAGCATGGTCATGTATATTTTTTAAAGAAAAATACAAAAAATTTAAATTTATAAGCTTATTATGCGCAGAGGTGACGTGTTTTGCGCGAAACCACAAACGATGCGCTTGAGCTCACGCGCGAAGTGGTGTCCAGGCTGGATCGGCTTCCGCTCACAAACTTCCACTGGCTTGTGATCATCGCCGCAGGAATTAGCTCGTTTTTTGATTACTACAACTTTAGCGCGATGTCTTTTGTGATTTACTCGGTTAAGCAACAGTTTGCGCTGACACCTTTTCAAACGAGCTTGGTTCTTTCCTCAACTTTCGTGGGCGCTTTTGTCGGCGGGATTACCGCGGGTTACCTTGCGGATATTTTCGGAAGAAGGCGCTGGTTTCTGATCACGCTTTCTTTGATCGCGATCGGCGCCCTCTCAGTGGGCCTTTCCGTGAACTACTATCAGCTAATCGCGTCTTTGTTTTTGATGGGTTTTAGCATCACAGGAGATTACTCGATCGCCGAAACTTACATTTCCGAGTTTGTCCCTCTGGTATGAGGGCAAAGGCGATGGGGATTGTGGTCGGCGTTGCGTCCACCGCTTTTCTTTTCACAGCGCTTGTAGGTTCTAGAATCCTCAGCGTGTCGCCCGTTTTCGGTTGGAGGGTTATATTCTTCATAGGAGCGGTGATAGCCTTAGCGGTGTTGCTCGTTCGAAAGCTTGTCCCCGAATCCCCGAGATACTACGCGCAAAAAGGAATGAAGGAGCTTGCTCTAAAAGCGCTCGAAAGCATCGAGCAAAGAGCTAGAAAGAGCTACGGAAGGGAGCTCCCACCACCATCTTCTGTTAAAATTGTGATAAGCGAAAACACAACAAGCTTTCGCGAGCTTTTCAAAAGGGAGTACTTAAGCCGCACACTACACTCTTCTTTGGCTTACGTGTTTGATTCGATGGGCTTTTACGGCTTCGTGACATTTCTGCCCCTGATACTTGTTTCAAAGGGTTTCACGATCGTGAATTCGCTTTTTTACATCGCGCTAGCTGACATAGGTGCGATAATCGGTGGCGCTGGTTTGTACCTAATAGGCGAAAGAGTTGAAAGAAAGGATTTGATTGCGCTTTCTGGTTTGATAATTGCGGGTAGCACTTTGGCGCTTGCGTTTTCGATAAACCCACTTTTCGTTGTCGCTTTTGGTTTTATCGCAAGCTTCTTTGACCAGTGTAGCTATGCGGCGTTGTCGATATACCTTGCGGAAATATTTCCTACGCGAATAAGAACCACTGGAGTGGGTTTTGCAAGCTCGATGGCGCGAGTGGTGAGCATTGCGGGCATCTTTTACTTGGGAGTTGCTCTCTTTGGCAAACCGGTGCTACAGCTTTATTGCGACATCTTGGTTGGTTTACAGCGCGATTTTATACTTGTTCGGTATTAGGGTGAATAACAGGGTGCTTGAAGATGTTTCACCGTGAGCTGACCGAACAAGTCACAAAGGAGCTAGAAGGCATATTCGGTTCAAAAAACGTTCGACTCGACGAACCGACAAGAAGAGCTTTTTCGCTTGACTACTCTTGGTTTTCTCCGCTACTCAAAAAAAGCGTTGAGCACGCTCTTTGCGACGCGGTGGTTTTTGCAGAACACACCTCTCAAATACGCGCTCTTTTAGAGCTTGCACACGAAAAGAGAATTCCCGTGGTGGTAAGAGGCGCGGGAACGGGAAATTACGCGCAGTGCGTTCCGCTAAAAGGAGGTGTGGTTTTGGACATTACACGCATCAAAGCGAAAATCGAGTTTGAAGCGAACGAAGTTTTTGTTGAGCCTGGGGTGAGACTTGGTGAGCTCAAAAGCGCCGCTGAAAAGAGAGCGCTTACGCTCAGAACGTATCCGAGCACGTACATCGTGTCCACGGTTTCGGGTTACATCGGCGGTGGCTCTGGCGGGGTGGGCTCTGTTGAGTTTGGAAGGCTGTGGGAAGGAAACGTCTCTCAGGTTGTGCTTGCAACACCCGTAAAAGGTGAGATTCTGATAAAGGGAAAGGCGCTACTTGGCGTGATACACGCCGCAGGAACCACAGGGGTTGCCACGCAAATCGGTTTGCCGCTTTGCGAAAAACCCGAGCTTGTGGGCTTCGTTTCAAGCTTTAAAACGCTAGAAGACTCGGTGAGCTTTTCACTCGAACTAGCAAAAACAAAAGGGTTTTTAAAAAGGGTGGTCACGCTTTTTGAGCCAGCGATAGTTCGCTTTTTCGCTCGCTCTGTGAAAGACCGCGTTTTCAAAAGCGTTGGGAAAAGTGTGCACACACTCTTTGACCAAGAAAACTACGCAGTGATCGCAATCTTTGAAAAGAACGGGGAAAACACGGTTTCCGAGCTTTTGGCAAAAAGAGCGCTTTCGACCGAGTGGCTCGATGATGATGAGGCGGAAAAGCTCACGGACTACACGTTCAACCACACGACACTATGGGCCGCAAAACAGGAACAAAGAGTGACATGGCTTTTGTTCGGTTTGCCCGATGATCCCGTACACAAAATTAAGAAAATCAAGCAAAAGTACCAAGACAAAATTCTGCTACACTTAGAGTTGCACAAAGTGCGCGACAAAGACGAAAGGTATCTACTCGCGCTTCCGCTTGTTTTTTACGACACACCAGAGGAGTTGCTCGAAATAACAGGCTTTTTGCGCTCTATTGGCTGTGAAGTGGAAAACATTCACAGCTATTATCTGGACGATAGGCTTGACAACGAGAAATTAGAAGCTATCAAAGCTATGAAGCGCGAAAACGACCCAAGAAACGTGCTCAATCCGGGCAAAATAAAAAGGCTTTAGCGCTTTTTCCACTCCTCAAAAAGCGCGACACACTCATCTTTTAGCACACCAGGGGTTATCACGAAAAACCCGCCGAAAAGCTCCTTCGCTTTTTTGTAGTCTACGTCGATTTGCCTTATTCCGTGGTTTTTCGCGTCTTCCACGCTTGCGCCAAAAACGATCTCCCGTATATTTGCCCAAAAGCAAGCAGAGAGGCACATCAAACAAGGCTCACACGTTGAGTAGATTGAGCAGTGTTTCAATTCAAAAGTTTTGAGCTTTTTACACGCTCTTCTTATCGCGACAATCTCCGCGTGTGCGGTTGGGTCGTTCGTAGAGCGCACCATATTGTGAGCTGTGGTCACAACTTCACCGTTTTTCACGATCGCCGCGCCAAAGGGGGCTAGCCCTTTTTTGATTCCTGGCTTGGCTTCGGCCACAGCTTTTCTCATAATTAAGAAAGACACGCTTACGTAAGCAAAAAGGTGTATAAAGCTTTTGCTTTTAACACAAGAAACATTTGAAATCACTTTTGGTTTCATTTCTGTTGGTTTTTGTACGCCTTGGGGATTATCACTTCAAACTTTGAGACGGCTTTTGAAACAATTTGTTTCCGCGGTTTGCTTACCTCATCTTCATTAACTTTACCAAAAGAGCGTTACTCCGACTTTACGATTTGGCTTTTTACCTCTTTTTGAGTTATACCTTTTAGGCGAAATAAACCTGCACCCTCAATCTAAGGTTATTTTGGAATGGGCTATGCGGTGGCTGGCACTACCACCTCTCGTTTACGCTCAGTGAACATTAGTAATGGTTTGGGCTTTTTCCGATACCGCTTATAGGTTTCGCAACCACTATGGTATCAACCAAGGCGCAAATTGTTTTGCTCATATGTTTCTATTTGGTTACAAAAATTGGGGGTTAAGGGGCGGAAAGCCTCGCCAGCGGGGATGGATAGCCCCCTTATATTTAAATATGAGTTCTATTTTTCTCTTAGTGACGCTGATGACGCTCCTCCCGAGCTCGATTGAGGGCTTAATGGGACTGTGGGAGGAGCATCTACCATCTCTTTTCCCTCTTAAAGGGACTAGACGTAATTTGGATGATAGTTCCCGGGGGTGGTTCTCTGAGCCACTTTACTGCCCGCCAAATGAAGGATGTAGCCCCGAACCGATGGTGGGAACGATGAACCCCTTGGGAGGGAACCCTCGCCCTTCCAGGGCGGGGAGGAAGTCAGCGAATCAAATACTGCCAAAATTTTTATTTAGGTGCCAATCCCAAATTTAAAATGTCGCTGCAAGTTGTTAACAGGCCTTTTGCAAGGCATATACTAACAAAGCTCAGGTCAAAAGACACAGATCAGGTTAACTTTCGAAAAAACCTAGTAAGGCTTGGCAGGATTCTTGGTTATGAAATAGCGGATCAGTTGAGCTATATAGAAGTGGAAGTCGAAACGCCCATTGCGAAAGCGAAAGGAATCGTGATAGATAGCCTTGAAAAGGTTGTAATCGTGAATGTTCTTAGGGCCGCTACGCCTTTGGTAGAAGGGCTGCTAAAAGCATTTCCCAGCGCAAAGCAGGGGGTTGTCGTAGCAAAAAGACGCGAAGCTGAGTACTCAAAACCACCTGAGCAAATGAATGTGGACATCTACTACTGCAGAATTCCGCAAATTGCTTCGGATCAGATTGTGATAGTGGCAGACCCGATGCTAGCTACAGGTAGCACAATTCTTAAGGTGCTTGAGCTTATACACAAACAGGGCACACCAAAAGAGGTGTACATCGCGTGTGTCATCGCGAGCAAATACGGTGTTGAACGAATTCTTTCTTCGCCGTACAAAGTAAAGATATTCACGGTTGAAGTGGACCCAGAGCTTGACAACAGAGGATACATCGTACCCGGATTGGGAGACGCAGGCGATAGAGCTTTCGGTTAGTGATCAAAGATGCAACAATTTCTTAGATTTAAGGAAAGGCTTGATGAATTGGGCGTCGAATGTGTCACAGGAACTCTTGAAAACATTTTGGATTCTTTAGTAGCGGATTTAAAAAAATTCGAGCGGGTCTTGCTTGCGGATTTGCCTCAGCAACTTGAAAGCGTGATTTTATCAAAAACACGCGCTGTTTCTCTTTCTACTTGTACTCTCAAACAAATAGAGGAAGCCGAAGTTTGTGTTGCGCACACAAATGAAGTTGTTGTGGAAGCTGGATCGCTTGTTTTAGTCTCACGATCCACCCGTCATAGACTTGCCACTACACTTCCAGAGCGTCTGTACGTCATATGCACAAGCCCAAAAATCTACGATACGCTCTACGAATACTTTTTGAATCGTCTTCCATTAGAACCGAACACAACGACGACTTTCATAAGTGGCCCAAGTAGAACTGCGGATATAGAACAAATACTCATCAAGGGTGTTCATGGACCAAAATTCGTCAAAGTTTACTTTGAAAAATATAATTAAATTTTCGAATTATTAAAATATATTTCACAAGCATTCAAAAACTAGACAAACAAAACTCCGGACACGTTAATTCTTATTCAAGGTTTCCGTTTGCGAGAATTTAAAAACACAAAAAGTTATAAAGCATTGTGACAATCAGAAATGACTTGCTCACTGATAAGATTGACCAAGCCTTAAAACAGAGAGACAAAGTGGTTGCAATAAGAACAAGCCTAAAAAGATTACGCGAAAACAGGAGACGCGCGCTTTTAGAACTAACAAATTTTGAAAAACTAAGGGAATTGGCAAAACAGATAAAAGATAAAAACACAAAAAATCTTAAAACAAACATTGAAACGTTTACACGAGCATTAGAAAAACAAGGTGGAAAAGTGCACTTTGCATCGAGCGCCGAAGAAGCGTGCCGTTTGGTGTATCAAATTGTTAGTGCAAAGGATGTGAAACTCGTTGTGAAGTCGAAATCTATGACCACGGAAGAATTAAAGCTTAATGAGTACTTGGAAAGGATGGGAATCACAGTTGTTGACACGGATTTGGGTGAGCGTGTGCTCCAACTAGCAAGAGATAAACCCGCACATATAGTGGCACCAGCAATTCACTATACACGCAGAGATTTCGCGCAGATAATAAGCAAAAATGAAGGAGTTTGGGTAGAGTCTGACCCAGAGAAAATAACACAAAGCATAAGGTTACTTTTACGAAAAAGATTTCTTAGCGCTCAGGCTGCGATATCCGGCGCAAATTTTCTGATTGCAAGAAGTGGTAGCGTTGTGCTCGTTACAAATGAAGGCAATGGGAGGCTTGGTCCCTCTGTTCCTCCTCTATACATTGTGGTTGCTGGCGTAGAAAAAATTGTGCAAAACGAGGAGGATGCGGCGCTTTTGCTTGAACTTCTTGCGCGTTCGGCCACAGGTCAATCTCTCACAGTTTACACAACTTTTACAACAGGTCCTCAAAGAATGGCAGATGGGTCTTTACAGGAACTGCACGTGGTTTTAGTGGACAATGGAAGAATGCGCGCAAGAGAAACAGAGCTTGGGGTGGCGCTTTGGTGCATTAGATGCGGGGCTTGTCTAAACACCTGTCCAACTTTTAATGTGCTCGGCGGACACGTTTTTGGCGGAGTTTACCCAGGTCCTATGGGTGTTCTTTGGAGTGCCATTATAGAAGGCTACGATAATGCGAATAATTTTTCGGATCTGTGCATTTCGTGCGGTCTTTGTTCCAGTGTATGCCCAACAAAAATTCCTATTGCTGAAACGATAATGCTTGTAAAATCCAAGGGAAAAAACAGGCGTGGCAAAAGGCTTTCAGAAAAAATTCTCGCATCAGTGGGTGGCATCGAACGTTTTGCCTCAAAAGAGCCAAAAATTTGGAACACCCTAGTTTCAACCAAGTTCACAAAAAGTGTCATGGATTTGATCGGTTTAGACCCGCGTCGTACACCTCCCAAAGTTGAAAAAGAGTTTGAACCGAGCGCAAAGGAGTTAACGGGTTTTGTGTACTTTTCTGATATCTATGCAAGGTATAATGAGCCAAAAATTGCGTACGAGCTTGAAAAAATTTTTAAAGAAGTAGGACTTTCCGTCTATTACCCAATAGAGCAGACAGAAGCCGGAATGCCCTATTTGTCGTATGGAATGATAGAAAAGGCAAGAAAATGCGCAAGGAAAAACGTGCAGGTTCTTCTTAAATACGTGAGCTCAGGTTGCAAAATCGTGACAACCGAGCCAACAGCGCTTTACCTTTTAAGACATGTTTATCCCTTTTTACTAAAAAGCAGAGAAGCGGATTTCGTTGCCCAAAATTCCTATAGTGTAGCGCAAATCGTTTATTCTTTGGTTAAGGAAAGAAATTTGAGTGTTTATCCAAAGTTTTCTCAAAAAAGAGTGTTTTACCACGTTCCGTGTCATGCACGCGCGCTCGGCGAAGAGTACTACCTACCGCTACTCAAACTTGCGGGTTACGAAGTGGTAACAAGTGATGTTACATGCTGTGGTATTGCTGGAACTTTTGGTTACAAAAAAGGAGCTTTAGGGTATGAGCTTTCTATGGTGGTTGGAGAAGAGCTTTTTGAGCAAATGGCCAAATTTGGAGAAGGCATTTACTCAACCGACAGTTCAGTTTGCTCAATACAAATCAAAGGCGCCCTTAAAAAAAGCTGCTTTCACCCACTTTTTCTATTCGGTGTGGGTTGAGCTACACGTGGTATCCAGATTTTAAGAGAAAGAGAGTAGTTTAACAAAAATCCAGCGATTATTCCTAAAAGGCTTGCAAAAATATAGTGAAAATGAGCGTAATTCGTCAAAAAATAAACCGCCAAAAACTGCGTGGCAAAAGAACCAGCTGAAGAAAAGTTGTACTTACAAAACCTCAAAAGTTTTGAGCTCTTTTTCTGAATAAATGTGAATCTGTCGTTTAGCACGAAATTCCATAGTACAGAGCTTTCAAACGCAAGAGGAACTCCCAGATAAGCCTTTAATCCCAGTAAAACTACTTGTACGCTCAAAACAAGTGTGTTTACGAGAACTCCGCTTGCGCCTATTGCCATGTATCTAAGAAGAGATGCGTCAAAAAGACTAGACCACACGAAACGTAGTAACACACTCAGACTTGGCACTCGCGAAGGCACGAAAAGTGTGCTCGAACCCTCCTTTAGAGCGCATTTAACAAGAAGTTTTACGCCGTTTGATTCTTCATTTAAGGCGTAAATCGCGGCGTTTCTGCTAAAGCAAACCGCAAGGCAAAAGGGTGCAAACTGAGGTCCAAGGCCAAAGAAGAATCTAAGAAAAAGGTTGACAAGTTTTGCAAACCAGTTTTTGCTTGCAACAAACGTTACACCCTCGGTGGGATTGATTTGTATGTTTTCCAAGTTGGAATCGAAAATCACAAGTATGCTCTTTGCGCCTGTTTTCAAACCCTTATTCAAATCCTGTTTGATCTGGTTTGGTTCACTTTTTACAAGCGCAACTTCACCACTCACAACAACAGCGCTTTCACTAGGCATTACTTATTAGGGTGGGTATCAAGGTCGTTTAAGCGTTTTGCATCCTTTTTCTTCTCCTACAAGCACTGTGACATTTGGGTGCTTTGTGAATAGTCCGTTCTCAAGAACTCCAGGTATTTTGTTTAACTCTTCCTCGGCATAGTTAGGGTCTTCTAAACCATCTTTGAAGTGAACGTCACCCAAAACAAGCCCGTTGTCGCTTATTAAAGGAGGTAGTTTTCCCTGACCCATTCTTAACACAACGGTTGCTCCAAATAGCTCATCAACCCTTTTTTGAATAAGAGGTAAAGCTTCGAAAATAAACTCTAAAGGAACGGGAAAACCCAAACCCAATTTTTTCACGCACTTCGTTTTGTCCACCATTATCACAAGCTCCTTTGAAGAATATGCTACGACTTTTTCTCTTGTAAGCGCACCGCCACCTCCCTTGATTAACCTAAGCCTTTCGTCCACTTGATCCGCTCCGTCAAAGGTTTTTTCGAGAACGCGTACGTGATTCAGTGTAGTTATTGGAATTCTAAGCTTAGACGCTCTAAACAGTGTGTCAAGTGATGTAGGAACACAGGTAACTTTTTTTCCACTTTTTGAAAGCTCTTCCATGAAAAGTGCAACTGTTGTTCCCGATCCCAAGCCTATTACATCCCCATCATTTACGTATTTTAGAGCTTCAGTTACCGCGTTGAGTTTCATACTAACGCTCAAGATGCTTTCCCCTTAATGAAAGACTCGAGCTTATTTAGCCCTTTTTCTAGCACTGAATTTTCCATAGTAAAGCAGAGTCTAAACGCATGATCTGCGCCGAAAAACTCTCCTGGCGCAAGTAGCACTCCAGTTTGCTCTAAAACCTCGTTACACAAAGTCACTGAGTCAATCGGTAAGTTGTAGCTAATTAAAGCGAAAGGCGCGGCATCAGGGTCACTCCACTCTATTCCACGCGTCCTTTCAACGAACTCTTCAACAAGCGCCCTGTTCTCTTTGAAAACCTTTTTCGCGCGCTCAGCAAACCTGCTTCTCTTTTCAAGAATTTGCGCTGAAAGCCACAAAGAAAAACCCGAGTTTTCACCGCTCACTAGCCTTTTTGCGCGTTCGAGAATCGTTACCGTTTCGTAATCAGAGATTATCCAACCAACACGTAATCTTCCTAAGCCGTAAAACTTGCTCATCGTGTTTGAAGTGACAATCCTTTTTCCTTGCGAAAAACATGTTTTGGGTGTACTCGGCTCATAAAACTCCCTAAATGCTTCGTCAACAAATAGAAAGCAACTTTCTTCTAGGCTTGAAGCCAGCTGTTTTATACGCTCATCGCTAAGAAGACGTCCCGTGGGATTGTTCGAATTTGTAAGGCACACGCATTTTCCAGAAGTGTTTAGCAAAGCCGCTTCATCGTCTTCGAATGCGTAACCAAACGAAGCGGGCACGGCGAACATCGGCTCGTAATTGGGTTTTGGCACGACCACCCTACGAGTTAAAGAAAAAAGCACAGCGTTTACAAGAAATATAGCCTCAGAACCGCCAGCTGTGGGTAGAACGTTTTCCCGGTTTACACCGTAAACCTTTGCCACAACGCTTCTAAAGCGCTCTTCCGCATCTTCCAAAGATTGCGCAAACACATCGTAGCCCGTTTCGACACCAAATTCGCTAAGCTTTGGTTCCGTCAAGCCGCTTGACACCATGTTATACTTTGCGCGGGGTAAATTGCGTTTGATCCAGTTGTACAGCCTGAACTCAAACGGTCGCAAGTCCAACACTCCATTTGTTCCAGAACAACTTAAGGTCTACTCTGAGATTTTCTCCAAATGTAAAAATTTTTCTGAAACGATTTATCAGATTACACAAAAACCTTAAAACAAAACGCTTTTATTTATGTTAGTAAAAATAGTTGGAAGCGGTGAACGGGGTGAAAACTTTAAAGGCGGGTGACCAGGTTTATACCGCCAACGAGGGCGGGCGCCTTTTCGCCGCCATGGTTGGCGAGTGCGTTTGGCTATAGCGCCTCTTGCGACTTACTGAAACACAGCAAAAATTCTGGAAGTTTCAAAAGGGGGGTTTTGTTTTGCAAAGAGGACTAGTTGTTCTGAAGTTGGGCGGTAGCGTTTTCGCGGATTCCTCGTCGATGAAAAGAGCAGCGCGCTTTGTGAGTGAGCTTTGCAAGGAAAAAAGGGTGGTCGTGGTTGTGTCTGCACTGAAAGGTGTCACGGATGAGCTACTTAGCACCGCACACACACTTTGTGACGAGCCTCCAGCCGATGCGCTTGCGCAAATCGTCGCGATGGGAGAAAGAACGTCTGCAAGGTTGTTTTGTCTGTCGCTACTTGCGCACGGCGTTAAAGCGGTGCTAGTCGACGTGGACACACCGTATTGGCCGATTATCACAAACGAAGATTACATGGACGCCGACCCTATTTTAGAAAAGAGTGTAGAAAGATGTAGAAGAAACATCACACCTCTCATAGAGAGTGGTAATGTTCCTGTTATCGCGGGCTTTATAGGACTTTCCGAAAAGGGTGAAGTCACAACGCTAGGAAGGGGCGGAAGCGACACCACAGCCACGCTTCTCGGATTTGCGCTTGGAGCGGAAGAAGTTGTGCTCATAAAAGATGTCTCTGGAGTGCACAGCGCTGATCCAAAAAGAGTGACTGAAGCAAAGAAAGTCGAAAGGCTCACAATAAGAGAGCTTGAAGAGTTGGCTAGTTCTGGCGCCAAAGTTGTGCACGAAAAAGCGCTAAAATTTGTGAGAGGCTTTAGACTCAGAATAACCTCTCTTTCTGAGGGACTTTCTGGAGGCACTTTGGTAGAACCAGACAGTACGGGTATCACTGGTGTAAGAGACGAAGGGGTTGAGATCAGCGTGGTGAGTTTTGTCGGTCTACAAAACGGAAACTCTCATCAGCGCATCCTCAGCCTTCTTCATGAACTCGGCTTGATGCCAGTTGCGCTTTCTTTTTCGCCCAATTCGGTTTGGGCGTATGTGAGCGGAAGCCTTAAAGAGCGTGAATTTCACACACTTGTTGAAAACGGTTCGATCAAAGCGTTTTCTATAAAAAGAGGCTTAAAGTGTATAAACGTAGAAGGCGTGGGTTTAATGGAGGAAGTGGGAGTGCTTGAAAAAATAACAACCCCCCTTTCCACAAACAGGGTGAACATTTATGGACTAGCAACTCACGGAAACACAATCAAGCTTTTCGTTTCAGAAAAGGACGTCGAACGCTCCATGAATCTTATTTTGGATTCACTAGGTTTCAAAAAGGGTGAATAAAAAAATGACAAAAAGTGTTTGTGTTTTGGGCGCAACAGGAACTGTTGGAAGAGAGTACCTCAGGCTTCTTTCGCACCACCCATTTTTCAAAATTAAGTGCGTCACTGGCAGAACTTCTGTAGGAAAAAAACTAATTGAAGCGCTCTCCGATGGCTACGAAGTGCAGGATTTACCAAAAGAAGTGCTAGAGCTTGAGGTTCAGCCAACAGATGTGAAAAAGGTTGATGCCGACCTCGTTTTTTCTCCTTTACCAAACGAAATTGCTCTTAAAACTGAGGAGGAGTTTGCAAAAGCCGGTTTCAAAGTGATCACCGACGCATCTCCTCACAGGATGGATAGCGACGTGCCTCTTATAATCCCAGAAGTCAACCCAGAGCAGCTTTCTCTTATAGAAAGCCAGAAGAAAAGGTGGAGCGGTTTTATCGTGGCAACTCCAAACTGCACCGCTGTTGGAATTGCGATGACACTCAAGCCTCTAGAAAGCTTTGGCGTGAAAAGCGTTGTCGCGACCACGATGCAAGCGGTTTCTGGCGCTGGCTATCCCGGTGTCTCTTCACTCGATATAATTGACAACATAATCCCGTTCATTCAAAACGAAGAAGAAAAAGTGGCAACCGAAACCAACAAAATCCTTGGAAGAATGAGCGACCCAATAAAATTCAGCGTGACCACCACACGAGTCCCAGTGCTCAATGGACATACCGCTTCCCTTTATGTTGAACTCGAAAAACCGTTCGAAATAGAGGAAATCGTAAGATCATTAGAAAACTTTAGAGGAAGGCCCCAAGAGCTCAATCTTCCGACTGCGCCAAAAAGGCCGATAATCGTGCACAAAGAAGTCACTAGGCCACAACCAAGGCTTGATAGAGATGAAGGTAGCGTTCCAGGGATGTCCGTTTGTGTGGGAAGAGTCAGGCGTGGCGCACATCCAAACAGCGTTCAATATGTAGAGGTGAGCAACAACACTGTAAGGGGTGGTGCGGGCGGTGCTGTTCTTACCGCCGAGCTACTTGTAGAGGAGGGGTTTGTATGACAAACGGGAAAAGTGTCAGAATAGCAAGAATCACAAGACAGGGTAAGATGCTTTGCGTTCCGATGGACCATGGCGTGACAAACGGCCCAATAAGCGGATTAGAAAACCCTTGGCTTACCATTTCCAAAGTGAGTAAAGGCGGCGCAACGGCGGTGCTCGCTCACAAAGGGGTGTTCAGAAACAGCCCTGAGCCAATTTCGATCGGCACAATCATGCACGTGAACGCGAACACAACGTTAGGACCTGCGCCCAATTTGAAAGTGCTTGTCGCAAGCGTCAAAGAGGCGATAAGGCTTGGGGTTGACGCGGTTTCCATTCACATCAACATAGGTAGCGATGAGGAACCTTCTATGCTACACGATTTGGGAGTGCTCGCCGATGAGTGCGATGAATGGGGACTGCCACTCATAGCGATGATGTATCCGCGAGGACCGAGGATAAAAAGCGTTGACGTAGAAACCGTGGCACACGTTGCGAGAGTTGGTGCGGAGTTAGGCGCCGATATAGTAAAAACGGTGTATCCTGGAAGTGTCGAAGGTTTCCGAGAAGTGATAAAAAGGTGCGGTGTGCCAGTTGTTCTTGCTGGTGGTCCAAAGATGGACTCCGATTTGGAGCTTCTTAAGCTCGCTGAATCAGCGATGAAGGCTGGCGCGATGGGAATAACATTTGGTCGAAACATTTTTGGGCACAAGGATCCAGAAAAGATCACTAGGGCGCTCTCCAAAGTGGTTTTCGAAGGAAAAAGCGCAGAAGAAGCGGTGACCACGCTCAATGAATAAAGAGATTTTTATTAAAACTCAGGACAAAGAGCTCATAAAAACTGCGCTTTCACTAGGCTTTAAAAAGTTTTACCACGAGAAGCTACCTGAATTCAGGGATGCAGTTTTCATGCACGAATCCGCGAACGCTGACATCACTATTGACGGAAAAAACATAGTAAAAAAGCGAATCACTGGCGCAAAAGACATTGAAGAGATCAAAAAGTTTTGCGCCAGTGGAACGAATGTGGTTATCGTCGAGACCACAGACTGGACTGTGATACCCTACGAAAATTTGATTGTGGAAGCACACCTTTTGGGATCAAAAGTGTTTGCGCTAACAAGACCTCAGGACATCGAGCTACTTTCAACAATTATGGAAAAGGGAGTTGACGGTCTTGTGATTGAAGTTGAAAGCGAAAAAGAGCTTGAAATAGTTCAAAAACTGAAAAACAGGCTTGAAACTCCAAGATTGGTAGAAGCATTTGTGAAAAGCGTGGATCAATGCGGGCTTGGCGAAAGAGTGTGCGTCGACACAGTTTCTATTTTAAAGCCAGGTGAAGGTCTTCTTGTTGGAAACACCGCGGACTTTCTCTTTCTGGTGCACAATGAAAACATTGAAACGGAGTACGCACGCGCTCGTCCGTTTAGAATCAACGCGGGTGCTGTTCACTCTTATTTTCTTAAAGACAGCGAAAGAACTGGCTACCTTTGTGAACTTCACGCAGGTGAAAAAGTTCTTGTGGTTTCGCCGTCGTCTGCAAGAGAGGTTTCTGTTGGTAGAGTGAAAATAGAAAGCAGACCGCTTGCGTTAATTCGCGCAAAGGCTGGTGAAAGGGAGGGGTCTGTGATGGTTCAATGGGCGGAAACAATTAGGCTGGTAAAGCCAGATGGGAAACCGATTAGCGTTACAGAGCTTAAAAGTGGCGATAAGGTGCTTGTTTGGCTTGGCGAAAAGGTGGGCAGACATTTTGGCGCAAAAGTGGAAGAATTCATCCTTGAACGGTGAAAAGCCGCGTGTTTGCGTATCCATTGCGCCAAAGAACGCAACACAATTCGAGGAGTTGCTCAAAGAGGCAAATTTGAGCCAAGCGCATCTTATTGAGTTAAGAGTTGACGGCTTGGTTGGTGATGCTCAATCATTCGTACAAGCTTTTTTAAGAAACATTCCAAGCAAACCGCTTGTTCTCACATACAATCTGGAAAAGCCTGTGACGCTAGGTGGAACAAAAGATGGGTTGCACGTTTTCTTTGAGCTTGCTCGATACGCGTCTTACTTGGATGCGCCAGACGAAATCACTCAAAAGGTAAAGCACAGCGCTAAGCGAATAGCTTCGCTTCACTTTTCTCGCTCTATAAACTTTGAAGAAGGAATAAAGGCGATTGACGACTTGGCCAAAAATCACGACGTTGTGAAGCTAGTTTTTTTGGCAGAAAAGCTAGAAGACAACTACACAGCTCTAAAGCTTGCGAGTTCTACAGAGATTCCACGTATAATCTTTTGTATGGGCGAGCTTGGTTTCTTGTCGAGGTTTCTTGCGCCTTTTTGTGGTTGTGTTTGGACTTACGCCTCACTAAAACGTGGAACTCACACGGCAGCAGGACAAGTCGACGTTGACACGCTTATTAAAATGTACCAAACTTTACTAAGGTGACTCTTACGAATGTGTTGTGCGTGATAGGAAAACCAGTTTCGCATTCATTAAGCCCTTATCTTCACAGTTTTGGCGCACATTTAATTGGAAAAAAAGTTTTGAGCTTTAAGTGTGAGCTCGCAACAGAACTTTTACCAAGTTTTGTTGATTTTGTAAGGCGAAAGAAAGAGTTCACAGGTTTTAACGTCACGATGCCCTTTAAAGAAGAAATAACTCGGCTTTTGGACTCTTTGTCTTATGATGCACAAAAAATAGGTTGTGTGAACACCGTGGCAAAAAATCGTCACGGGTTGGTTGGCTACAACACGGACTGGTTGGCTTTTCGTGACAGCGTAAGAGCAAGGGAAAAGTGGTTTGAGTCAACGCTCATTTTTGGCGCGGGTGGAGCTGCTGCCGCAGCAATATACGCAATTCAAGAAGCAAAGATTTCAGACGAGGTGTATTTGTTCAACCGAAGTGTTGAAAGATTTGAAAGACTTTCAAAAAGCTTTAACTTTATAAAGAGGTGGTCAGCGGAAAAAAAGATTGAGTTACTTGTAAATGCCACTCCGGTAGAACCTCCCATTGATCAAAGCGTTTTTAAAAATGTCAAGCTAGTGGTGGATTTCGATTATTCTCGAAAAAGCAATCAGCTTGCTGAAAGATGTAGCGAGCTTGGTATTCACTACATCGATGGGCTAGAGCTCCTTGCAAGGCAAGGGGTAGAGGCATTGGGGTTTTTCTTCGGCGAAAAACCAAAGCTTGATGAAGTGCTTCAGTATTTGAGGCGAATTTGCGAATGCAGGGAGAAGGCGTCTCACACGGCGCAATGACTGTGGTGAACGCGGTTTCCACAGGTCGGGGCGCGGCGCTTGGTGTAGATTTAAAGGTAAAAGTTAAGGTGAACATTTTAGAAAGGGAGACCACGGTGAGCACGGGTAGCACTCTTTTGGACGTTGTTTGCAAAAGATTTCTAGAGCGAATGGGTGTGAATGGTTTAGGTGTGAAACTTTCGATCGAAAGCGAAATTCCTCAGGCTGTCGGTATGAAAAGTAGCAGTGCTGTGGTCAACGCACTCATACTTGCACTAGCAGACGCACTGGGAACTAAGTTGGAAGCGAAACAGGTTCTAAAGATGAACGCACAGTATTCGAGGGAGGCGGGCGTGAGCATAACTGGCGCCATCGACGACGCGGCTGCGTGTTTACTTGGCGGAATAAGAGTGACAGACAACACGCAAGATGCAATTGTGAAAAGCTACGCCGCAAAAGAAGAAAAAGTTGTGTTTCTTATACCAAAGGGTGTGACAAGAGTGGATTTTAAGTCAAAAATCGACGCAAGTCTTAAACACAACGCGCTAACCGCTTACACGCTTGCGCTCATAGGAAAATACTGCGAAGCGATAAATCTTAATGGCTTTGTTTACGCTCATGCGTTTGGATATCCAGAAGAACCGATCATTCTTGCGAGAAGATGTGGCGCAGTGGCTTGCGGGCTAAGCGGAAACGGACCAGCGTACGCCGCACTCGTTGAGGAGGAAAACTTGAAAAAGCTTATCGAATGCTGGGGAGAAATCGGTAGAATAATAGTCTCACGCGTGTACAACGGTGAAGCGCTTTAAAAGGTGAAAGTTATGCAAGTGGTTTTTCAAAAATCGCAAGTAGCTGGTGTGATTAACGCCCCAGCTTCTAAGAGTTTTGCTCAAAGAGTTTTTGCGTGCGCTCTTTTGACCAAAGGGGTTAGTGTGATAGAGCGGTACACCCCATGTGACGATTCGGAAAGGGCACTTGAGGCGCTCACAAAAATGGGAGCGATTGTAGAAAGGCAAAACGAAAGAGTAGTGATAAGTGTCGATCGACTAACCGAAAGCGAAAAGACGCTCAACTTTGGTGCATCCGCCACGTCTATGAGGATATTTACTGGTGTCGCTTGTGTAACTCCTGGGATAAAAGTGATCACCGGCGACCCTCAGCTTTTAAAAAGACCGATCAAGCCTCTTATTCAAGCGCTAAAACAACTTGGCGCAAAAATAGAGTGCGAAAACGACCATCCTCCGCTTACGATTTACTCAAGTGAGCTACACGGCGGTGTGGTTAGCTTGGATGTTTCGATAAGCTCTCAGTTCAGCTCCGCGCTTATGATTTGCACGACGAAAGCAAAAGGAGAAACTTTGATACAGCACACAAACATCCCCTCTTCAAAAGGGTACATACTGATCACACAAGAGGTGTTAAAGCTGTTTGGCGGTAAAGTTTATCTTGACAAAGATTTGAAAAACATCAGCGTCATTCCCTCGGAGCTTAAACCTGTGAACTACGCGCTTGAAGGCGATTATTCATCAGCGGCTTATCTGCTTGCGGCTGGTGCAATTTCGGGCGAGGTTGAGGTGAGAAACTTGAACGCGAAATCGCTTCAACCAGACCGTTTCATAATAGAAGCGCTTAGAGCGATGGGTTGTCGTGTGTATATTGGTGGCGAAAGTGTCAGGGTTTCGCAAACCACGCTAGAAGGCTACGAGTTTGACGTGGACGAGTGCCCAGACCTTGCACCAATACTATCTGTGCTTGGCGCTTACGCAAAAGGCAGAACAAAACTAACGGGAATAACAAGGCTAAGGTACAAGGAGTCAGACAGGGTTTCTTCGATTAAACAGATGCTCGAATCTATCGGTGTACACGTCAACGTCAAAGATGAATCGATAGAAATACTAGGAGGTGAGGTAAGAGGTGGTGTGGTCCACTCCAACAATGACCACAGAATTGCGCTTGCTGCGGCCGTAGCCTCATGCGCTTCAAAAAACCCAATTCAGGTGATCGCTTTTGAGTGCTATACAAAAAGCTACCCGCAATTCCTTGAACATTTTTCAAAACTTGGGGCGAAATTTTCCATCAAAGGTTAAAGCTTTGCAAATCCTGTGGTAACACGCTTTCGGCAAAAATTTCCTTTGCTTCCCTGTGCTTTTCTTCAGGCGTAGAGCTTCTGTTGTCAACATGAAACAGGAAAAGCCTTTTCGCGTTGAGCTTTAGTGCGGCTTGTGCCGCCTCCTTTGCGGTGGAGTGCCCGTATTTTTTTGCAAAGTCCAAAAATTGATGAGTAAAAGTGGCCTCGTGAATAAGATAGTCGACCTTTTCAATCGGCGCGCTCCAAGGAAAAGCTGTGTCACCAGTGTAGAACAGCGTATACTCTTTGTTTTCCACTAAATAGCCTACATTCGGCACGACGTGGTTCAACAGAAAACCTCGCACTTTCGTATTTCCGATGTTTAACACTGGTGAAGTGGATTCTTTGATTTTGAGTTCAAAACCTTGAGTCGAGTCGCTCAGCTTGTTTCCCAGCGCTGTGTAAAGCTTTAAAACATCGGATAGACCTGGCGGAGAGCAAATGTGAACAGGCCTTTTTCTTCTGTCTACCACCATAGCGACTAACACGTCGTACAAACCGCTCACATGGTCGCTGTGTAGATGAGAAATAAAGATCGCGTCCACTTTGTCGAGCAACCCCAAGTCTTCAAGCCTACCACACGTTCCAGCACCGCAGTCAAAAAGCATGCCGTCAAGATAAAAAGAAGATTTCTGTCTAGAGCTTCCGCGAAAACCACCAGCGCCAGTTCCAAGAAACACAAGTGTGCTCATACCAAACAAAAAGCAATACACAAATTTAACCCCAGCGTAACCAAAATCGCGTTAAGCATAAATGCTTTGGCGTGTGTAAAGTTTATGAGATTTCCGCTGAACGCTCGTGTCATTGCAACTGTCTTCGCTTTGCTTTGCGTTGAATACATCGTGTTTTGGTTCGTTTCAAACTCACATTTACCCATAAGCGTTGTTTCAGTTGCTCCGAACATTTTAAACAAGCAGACCGTAGCCCCTCCACCTTCAACAGACATTCCATCTTCGATCACCACAGCGGGCACTATTGGTCAAATCAAAACCGTGATAGCGAATAGCACTTTGCTTGGCTACGCTTTCAAAATTTTTGAAAATAACTTTGTTATAGCGCTAATTGAATCTATCCCGATTTTTGGGTTCGGCTACTCGCTGTACATACAAGTTAAGCTGGGTGTCGTCACCAACTTTGCTTCACGCGAGCTAAACCCGCTGATCGTAACAGGAGCGCTCGCTTCGCACACCTTTTTCTGGTTAGAAGAGTTGGGTTTTGCCTTCGGTTGTGCAGCCGGCTTTATCCTTCTCGAAAGAACAAGCGTTCAACTCAGAGTAGCACGATTTTTGGTTCTTCTTTTGTTTTCAGCGGCGTTTTTGTTTGCTTCCGCAATCCTCGAAGTGGGATTTATTTTAAGATACGGCTAGTGATACCAACCTCTTCCACTCAACGGTTACAAAACAGTTATAGTCGTTTGGCGATTATTCAAACGAGGTTAGCGCTTTGGCTTTGCTAATTGGCGAAAGGGAACCAATTAAAGCACAACTTCTAGAAGCGGTTTCGTCCATCAAAACCATAGGCGCAAAGATTGACGCTTCGCTCTCTAAGCTCGAAGAAAGAGGGAAAAAGCTTTTCGAAGAGGCCGCCGAATTTTACGCAAGAGGCGACAGCACAAGGGCTACGATTTACGCAAACGAAGTGGCTGTGATTAGAAGAATTTCTAAAAAGCTTTCAATGTGTAGACTAGCCCTTGAAGTTGTTGAAACCAGAATTGAGACAGTGATCGAAAGTGGTAACATAGCCGCAGTTTTACAACCAGCAATTGAAGTGATACGGTCGATAAAGGATGAAGTAGGGCCGATAATACCTCAAGCCGAGGCAGAGCTTGCAAGCTTGAGTGCCGCATTGAGCGAGATAATGAGTAACAGTCTCCAAAACGAAATCAAAAGTATAGAAAGCATGTTCAAAACTGAAAGCGCAGAAGAGATACTAGGAGAAATTAAAAAGGCCGTTGTAGAAAAGGGTGTGCAAGAGCTACCAATGCCACCAGAAACTCAAGTGGCGGAAAGAGAAGCAGAGTCGGTGTGATCACTCACATTTTGTAAAGCCACAGTTTTTACAAGTGAAGCAACCACTTTCGTTGACGAGTGACTGCTCACCACAAGAAGGACACACTTCCACTCCGACTGGCTTGTTTTCGTGATCTGGCGACCCTAGTTTAAAGGAGGCTCTTTTTTCAACGGGAGATTCACCTAGTATTATTTCAAGCGCTTTTGCGACCGCATCAGGAACGCTCAAAAGCTGAAGGCCATTGTCCCAAGTTACATTCCTTCCGTGTATGCCTTTAAGGCTTTTGATCACATCTTTCACATCTCCACCTTGCTGTAAGTACCTGCTAATCAACCTGCCAATCGCTTCGCTATAGCTTTTTTCGTCGCTACCTGATTTGCCAAGATTCACGAAAACTTCCTTTATTCCTTCTTCATCGCTGTTCACAGTGACATAAATCGAGCCCTGAGGCAGCCTGAGTTTAACAGTTTTTCCAGAAAGTATCCTCGGCCTTTCCCACTTTTTATCGAGCTCCTTTTTCTTTTCCGTGAGTAGCACACCTTCTCTCGAACCTTCTCTGTAAACGGTTATTCCTTTACACCCAAGCTTCCACGCAAGAAAGTATATCCTTTCCACTTCTTCTACGGAAACTTTTTCTGGA
>Ga0081474_130532_pt1 | contig 23232 bp, 23 predicted proteins | sample OneHunmetagenome_2_FD_70978 | JGI IMG/M metagenome (GOLD analysis project Ga0081474, IMG submission 70978) | Ferrous microbial mat communities from One Hundred Spring Plain, Yellowstone National Park, USA v2 (version 2) | ecosystem: Environmental > Aquatic > Non-marine Saline and Alkaline >... | reverse complement strand
CTTCTAGTGGGTTCATTGTTCCCACCATCGATTCGGGTTTACATGTCTCATCTGGTGGGCAGACGGGTGGAGCAGAGACCCACCCCTTGTTAAAGGGGCTTTCATCTAGCCCCTTGAAGAAAGGGAGAAGTGTTAGTGGATACTCCTCCCACAGTCTCATTGAACTCCCAATCGAGCTGGGGAGGAGTGTCATTAACATCACTACAAGGAGTCTTGATAAACAAGTATTTAAACCTTTCTACCCTCCTTTTATAGACTTAATATGGATCTTACCAGGTTTAGTATATATGTGTAATCAATAGACATTATAATTGTTGATAAAATGAGACCAATGGTCAATAATTTAAGAATAATTGTCAGCTCAAGACTTAAAATATCGAAAAGAGAAAATTGAAATAAATGAGAAAAGATAATATTCAGAAAAGAGAATTCTGTCTTCTCTAAAGTTAAGAATTGTTGTTCTAGTCTGTTAAAAGCAAATACTAAAAATAAATAAAACCAATTCATTACTTCAATAAATAAGAGATAATTTATCCTCCTATATTCGAATATTATTAAACTGAGATTGAGAACAACAGAGGCAAGATATAAAAATGGTAAGAAGGTTGATATTTCATTAATGAAATCAATAGAACTTAAAAGTAATAGAAGAGGTGTTAGAAAAAACAGTAAGAAGTTTAAGATGGATAAAAGAAAAGTTCTTCCAAACATCAAAACTTGGATGAATGACCCAAAAAATGATAACACTAAAGCAGTGAAAAAGACAATAGAAAGAAATGAAAAAATAAAAGATATATTGGTTACTAGTTGATGAGGGACAGTTATACTTGTATTTGTATATAACATCAAAACCAAACTACAAAAGGTAGACGGAACATTTGGAATAGATAAAGTAGAGAAAATAAAGTATCCTACCAAAAAGGGTAGTAAATAGGTAATGAATGCAAATTTAATTAATTGAAACATTTCTTCTCTTTTGAAAATTTCAACTATATTTTCCAGTCTGGTTATCTTGAGGTCATATATAAATGTCTTCAATATAAAAAATATCATCAAAGAGGTTAGTAAGAATGTTAAGAACATATTATCTGACAAAGTTTAAAAAATACAAGAAGAAAGCCTCAATTTTGGTTCCAGGAGCAAAATAACACTAACTTAATAAACTTATTCCAGTTCCAGTCATAATCAATATCAGTATCATATCTGTAACAAACATAGAAATTGTTGCATAAAAAGCAAAATAAAATACATTTTGAATATTAATCGGGGAAACCCACCAATAAAGTTGAGATAAAGTTGGTAAGTTGATGTTAAGAATATAAGGTAAAACTGATTGTAGTAATATAAAGAAACTGACAGATACACTATACAAAAGGAAAGGTTTTGTTGAAAATGTGGAAGTAATTATTCCAACACTTTCTTTTATCATTAATATGGTTAACAGTAAGAAATAGTAACCTAAGAGGATGGATACTATTGTTAATTCGATTTCGATTTCAGCCAATATTTGAAAAAGACCTAGAAGAATAGTAATTATTTCTGTTGTAACAGTTATGAATAATTCAGAAAGTATAAGACTGGAAGAAAAGGCTGAAAAATTGGTACCACTCACAGTATTTATGATATACACAGTAACAATGAGTCCTATCATAAAACTAAGCAGGAAAATGAGGTATCCAAATGAGTTAGGAATGGGTAAGAGAAAATAATGATATGTGAGAAATTCAAGTCGTTTTATGTCAAGTAACAATGAAAATATGGAACTAGTAGCTATAGGAGTTGAACTAATTGATGATCCTATCAAAAATACTGGAATCAAATTGGTTATTATCAAAAGCTTCTTTTTAATGAAGAAACAATAAAAGAAATAGGTTAAGACAACACTGAGAGAAACATATATCAACAATGTGGTATTATTTATTATTCTAACAACATTAGTTGTAGTACTCAAAGTGGGAGAAGTTTGATTAGTTGTGAGGGTAAAATCATAAGACATTTTTTGTTTGTTTGGAAGAGAAATAACTAATTCTATATTTGCTTCCGTATTATTGATAGAAAGATGTCCCATAGCTGTAACATTTTCACCATTTACTAAAGCATAAGACTTACCTAAAATGGAATAATAAAGAGTTTCATTTAATAACATAAAATAAAATTGAAAAGAACAAACTGGATATTTTGTTACATTTAATTTAATACCATATAGATAAACATTAGAGGTGGTCAAATTATAATAATTTGGAGTATATGGTACCTCAGTACCATTAACAGTTAATACAGGTATAAAAGGAGTTGAATAACCTAAAATAAAACTGTATTGTGGATAAAACTTAAGACAACCACTGACAAAACAACTAAACTTTACCATATTTGTAATACCAAATGATTGGTATATTACCTTATACCCATAATATGTTATTGTATAACACTCCATACAACCAAACACTAATACACTCTTGTTATTTTCCATCTGTTTAATAAAATTTACTAGTAAATTTTCAGTTTTAGAAACTATGATCATATAATATTCTTCATTGTGGTAATATATTAGTTCATTATTTGACAAATTGAAAGGTTTTGAAGAAATAAGAGGTGTGGAAGTAAAACATTCCACAAAACTATCATTCACATACACCTTGACTATTTTAGGAGGAATAAGTATAACTTTAGGAGAATAAGCATATGAAACATTAGGCAATAGAATTAAAATAAGCAAAAGAACAAAACCAACTATTTTTACTTTATTCATCATTCTTTTCTAAGAACTTAAAAGCCAGTTGGTTTAGAGCTTGTGTATTTCTGGCTTCCTCCCCCATACTAGAAGGGTGGGAGTGCCTCTTCTAGTGGGTTCATCGTTCCCACCATCGATTCGGGTTTACATGTCTCATCTGGTGGGCAGACGGGTGGAGCAGAGACCCACCCCTTGAGTAAGGGGCTTTCATCCAAGAAGTCTAGCCCCTTGAAGGGAAGAAGTGTCACTAGATACCCCTCCCACAGTCTCATTGAACTCCCAATCAAGCTGGGGAGGAGTATCAACAGCATCACTAGATGAAGTCTTGATAAACAAGTATTTAAACCTTTCTACAAGGGAGTTATCCGTCTCTTGAAGAGGCTTCCTACTCTCTTAATCTCAAACTTTGTAGTATCGGATCCATTCTTCGACCTTCTCTTTAATAATACTCTTTTTACTGTACTCTGGATAATATTTGTAAACATATGCCACTAAATATGGAATTGGGTCATCCTTATGTCTTTGAATAATTTCCATGGCTTTTCTCAGTTTATCCTCGTTTTCCTCCTTTAGTTGTTCCAACAACTTCTTCACTTCCTGTTTACCTTTTTCTGTCAAATAATACCTGGATACACCATCGTTATCCCAGACATAGATCAGCTTTCCCTCTTTTTCCAGTTTGTCTACGGCTTTCATAAGCTCCTTAGAGTAAACACCAAATTTGTCTGCTTCAAATTTTGCCCAGTTAAAAAAGACCTCTTGGTTTACTAAGAAAGCAAGCTTTTGCATTCTTGTATCTGTCTCTATACGTCCATCAGCTAATCCTAGAACTAGGAGGACAAGCTTCTTTGTAGTTTCCAATACCATATTTTATATTTTGTATTTTCAATTTAAATTATCTGCTTTTCTTCCCCTCACTAGAAGAGTGGGAGTACCTCTTCTAGTGGGTTCATTGTTCCCACCATCGATTCGGGTTTACATGTCTCATCTGGTGGGCAGACAGGTGGGGCAGAGACCCACCCCTTGTTAAAGGGGCTTTCATCTAGCCCCTTGAAGAAAGGGAGAATTACTAGGTACCCCTCCCACAGTCTCATCTTTCTCCCAATCAAGCTGGGGAGGAGTGCCATTAGCTTCACTACAAGAAGTCTTGGCAAACAAGTATTTAAAGGTTTCTATGTAGGTTACTAACACTTTCTAAATTCTATATTTGGGAAATGAGAGTGATGTTTCTCTTATTTTTTCCCTTATATCCTTTAGTACCTCTTCAGCTACTAAATAATACACATTTGTTCCTCCTAGAGGTTTATGATTTACCTCCCTTCTTTTAATCCCTCTGGTAACACCACTTATCTTTATTTGTTCGTCTTCCTTACTAATTCTAATATTTGCCTTTGAAGTTTCTGTATTTATCTCAAAGTCTATATAGGAATTTTCTTTTACAATTGAAATTTGTTCATTTCGTTTAAGGGAAAAATAGTATAATTCTGAGTTGTCATCAAAGAGGAAATAAGCACAGTTTGTCACTAAATATAATTCTTTCATATTAAACTTGAAAGGAATACAAATAAAATTAGCTTCACTTTCAAGAACAGTGTCAAAGTTTATAATTGTCATATAACTCACACTTTCTATTTGGTAAAGCTTTTTAAATTTGTTCTTTTAGAACCCTCAAACCATGTTTTAAATAAACTAATTTCATTTATGATTATAAAACTTACAAGTTCTTTTGATTTGTTTTCTAAAATGTACTTTAGTAGGTTTAGTGATACTGATTGTGTTGTTTTACCAGACTTAGACATACCTAAGAGTTTTGAAATATATAATAAAATAACAGATAAAGAAGGTTGTATAATTGGTAAGTTTTATATACACAAAAACGGATTTGTTGATTTAAAAACAGGATTGGCTAAGTATGATGAATTGACTTTTGATTATAATGGTAATTTATTTCACTTTTTCAAGTTTAATCAAGGTGTTAAATTAAGAATCAATAACAAAATAAATGTTGATATAGAAGACTATAAAAAGTTGAAATACCTTTTCAGTAAGGAAATCTCTTCGTTAGACATGAATATGATATTAAAGAAAGATGATATTATCATAGGAGATAAAATAATAGTGAGAACACCAGAGATCCTCAAAACAATTATAAAGAATATCCATAAATTCGATAAGGTGAAAAAGGTTTATCTTTTCAATTTTTATCCAGAGGTTGCCGATTTTGTTCTAAAACTAAACAAAGAACTTGATTATGTTGAAATAATAAATGAATTAACAATCATAATAAATAATAAGAAATTTACATTAAGGGACATCCAAAGCTTAAATAAGCTAAACTTTGATAATTTGGATTTAAACATCTAACTGTCTCTTCACTTCAGAAAGAATAAGGGTTAGATATACCAGGAATAAATATTATAATAAGAAAAGTGTTTCCTTGAAGTTAAGTGTTTTAAAGAGGATTTATCATGAAAATTAATATTGAGGAAAAGAGGGAGACTACTAAAAAAGGTATTCTCTTAAATAATAATGTCATTAAAGTACAGGATGTTGCCATTACTTATAAAAATAATAGATTAAGGTGTATAACCATAGATGGTGAATTTGATAAACAGACTGTGGAAAAAACCATTGCCAACTTACCTGATAATGATTGGATAAGACTTATCCTTAACAAAAAAATACCTATAAGTTATTTCACCTTTTTAGGTGACCATAAAATAATACATGAAAAAATAAAGGAGTTGATTCAAAAGCTTAACATTGTAACTTATTTGAGTATCTATGAAAATGGGATAACTGGAACTGTTAAAATAGAGAATGTGTCTCATAGACAACAAAGTGTACCAGAAAGGATAATACTAAATTATGCATATAACACTATCGAAAAAGTAGAGTTATCCTATATATCCACCAATGAAACAAAACAAGCCTTAATGGAAGTATTAAATATTCCTAGTTTAGATAAACTATCTCCTCACATCCTAACTCTTTCTTTAAGTGGAGAAATAACAAAAAGTCTTAATCAACAATTAGTTGAGTTCATAAATACTCTTAACCAATCTTTTTATTTAAGTTGTAAGAATGAAACTTGTATGTATCAACCAGTCACTTTAGATAAATTTCTTTATTTCAATGACAAGATATATCCTTTGGTAATTCAAATGAAAGAGACGTATCCAAAAATAGCTAAGTTCTTACGAGAAGAAATAAGAAGAGTTCTAAACAAATTTAGTGGTTTTGACACAGCAATCTATTTTGAGGCTTCTACAAAACAAGAATATAAAAAAGTACTTTCCAAAGCCTTAACTGTTTTGTCCAAACTTAATTCACCTCTACCTGAATATTTAGTTTTTGGTCTTAAGAGGTTTCTAACAAGACGGATAGTAATACATGGTTTATATGAAAAACTAGATTCTAACCTTGACTTCTTATTTACCCCTGAAGGTAGAATCTTATTACCATTAAACATAACTGTATATGACAACAAACATAAACTAATACTAATAAATAAATCAGATCATACCCCCGAAATGGAAAAAAATCTTCTTGTGGCTCTAAAAAAATTTCTCGGGACAGAACCAATTTCTGAGAACTTAGGAGACCCCTTTCAGTTTCAAAATCCAGAAAACAATAAAATACTATATTACTTGTTAAAATATGGAAATTATTACATAGTAACAAATAAGGAACTTCTCCCAACAGCTACCCATAATATATCACAGTTTATAGAATAGGGTCTAAGGTGGATGTTTTTAAACAGTAAATTATGTAATGAAACTAAATCGTGACGGATTTATAATGTTATTCCAAAAAAGTAGAAGATGTAAATGATGTGTATCGTTACTATATTATTAGAAAAGGTGAAAATGATTATTATGTAAAAGCAGATATAATTAACTAGATGAAACCAAACCCAGGGGTTATGCATATTTATTATAGAGGAAGACTGTGCCTGAAAATTACACCAGAAGAGATTGAAAAGGTTATCAAATTATTAGAAAGAGATATTAATTGGTTTGAGGAGGAATATACCCAAAGGGATGATTGGGAGGAGTGTTAAAAAAGAGTTTCAATTAAGCTAAAGTTTTTATTCTGTTAAACCTAGATATCTATCTCTTTCTGAAAAGGTAAAAAGTATTTAGATTCAACAAAATTTATCTTATATCCTTGTTTTAGTAGGTAGTAGAGTTTAAAATAGTCTGGAATAACATAGTCAATTTGGCTTTCTGGTAATGTTTTAAGCTCATTTGGAATAACAAACTCCTCGTAGTATAGAATTGTGATAACATGATTCTGCATACGATACCCTCTCCAATTATAGCCTTTGTTTTTATATATTAAAAACTTGGGAAAACCTAGTTTATGTTCTTTCCTACTTAAATACTTTACATAATTATTTTCATCAACATAAAAAACTGAATTCTATCTCTCCTTTGTAATTTTTGTCAAAGTATCAAATAGATTAACAATATCTTTTTCATCTTTTAACTTCATATTACTCAATTCGTTATAACACCAAATCGTTATTTAAACTTTGCCACTTAACCATCTATGGAAATGTCTCCTTTGGTGTTAAGTGTTTTAAAGAAGATTTGGTATGAAAATTGGTACTGAGGAAAAGAGTAAAACAATTTCCAAAAATACTCCCCTAAATAAGAATGAGATTGTAGTAGGAAATGTAAGTATTTATTATGAAAATGGTAGATTAAGTCGTATAATCATAGATGGTGAGTTTGATGAAAGGGCTTTAGAAGAAAAGGTTGTCGGACTACCTGATAGTGATTGGGCAATTCTAGCCCTTAAAAGGAGAATACCCATATTTCATCTCAGTCTAAAAGCTGGACATGAAATAATACATGAAAAACTAAAGGAGTTAATTAAAAATCTTGATATTATAACTTATTTAAGTATCTCAGAAAAGAGTATAAGTGGGACTGTTAACATAGAAACAACACCACATAGGAAATCCCCAGTAGAAACAATAACAATACACTATGATTATAACACTATTGTACGAGTAGATTTAGGCTATGTATATTCTAGCAAAACGAAAAAACTATTAGCTAAAGTGTTAAACATACCCGATTTAGATAAAATAGCCCCTACAATTGACGTCCTTTCTATAAAAGGAGATCTAACAAAAAGTCTCAATCAGAAATTGCTTATTGATTTTCTAAATACTGTTAACAAACCTCTTAGCTTAAAAGGTAAAGATGGAACTTGTATTGTTAACTTTAGACCTGGAGATTCTTTCTTATATTTTGATAATACAATCTACCCAGTGATAGTTGGCATGGAAAAAACATACCCAAAAATAGCCTCTTTCCTACCTGAAGAAATAAGAAAAGTCTATGATAGATTCAGTGGTCTCAACACAGTAATATATTTCAAGACTTCAACAACGAGTGAGTATAAAGAAGCACTTCCCAAAGCATTAGCTGTTCTATCAAAACTAAATACATCTGTACCTCTACCTGAATATTTAACTTTCGATGAAAAATGGTTTATGATAAATGGGATAGCAATAAGAGGTTCTTATGAAAAGCTGGATAATATAAACTTCTTATTCGAACCTGAAGCTCAAGTCTTACTACCAATAAGAATTAATGTGTATAATGATAGACAAAAAATACTAGTATTTTATAGATCAAATGACTCAGATAAAATAATAAAACCTTTCCTTGATGCTTTGAAGAAATTCCTTAGAACGGAAAAAATAGCCATATACTCTGAAGACCTTCAAGAACAAGAAAACGATGAAATAAGGTATTACCTCTTCAAATATGATGATTATTTTATAGTAACAAATAAGGAACTTTTGACCATGGTTGCTCGTGATCCTAGAAGGTTTATTAACCCAGATTAAGGAAGGAGATGGAGTTTTTTAAACACTAATGAATTTTTATGAAATTAAATCGTGATGGATTTATAATGTTATTCGTTCCATCTCTTATTACTTTTCTTTCTACCTACATCACATTTCCTACTAATTACTTGTTTGCCATTATTTCATCTGTTTCTATCTTTTCCCTTATTTTCATTTCATATAACTTTGACTACATTTGGATGTTACTGAAAGAAATTCCTTTGGGTTCAAATTTTGTAGAAAAGAAGTTTCCTGGATTTTCTGTTTATCGAAACAAGATGATTTTGATAGAGACAAAAGATCCATATAAGAAATATTTAGGTTTTTTTGTTTATAGTCTCAATTATGATATTGCTGTTAGGACAACTTCATATGAGTTACTTCTTTCCAGACTACAAAAACTATTAACTGACCCTAGGACACAAAAACTGGATTTACATTTGGCTTTGACAGAACAACAACCACTGATAATTTCAGCTGTTCTGTTACAAAAACTTCCTTTTAAACACCGAAAACTAATGGAAAAAATAAACAAACATCTAAAAAGATTAACAGTTGAAGAAGAAGTGAATATTCCTTCTTACATGTTACAAGAAGAGATAATTAGTAGAAGTTCTTATGGATTGGATATTCTGCTGATTGGATTTAAGGGAGAAACAAAAGAAGGAATCTATAAAAAGCTAAAAGGCTTCAATGATATTATAAATCAAGAATTAAAAAGCAATGGAATCCAAGTAACGTTATTGTCTAACATGAGACTTGTGTATGTATTTATTTCCTTCCTGTACGGTATTTTAGTCCCAAATGAATTTGAAGATATAAAACTCTCAGATTTGGGATAAAAAATGAAAGAACAACTAATAAAACTAGTAACAACTTTAATTTTTCTAGTACACCCAGACAAAATCTATTATCCAGATTTTTTAACAATCCAGTCCAGTTTTCTCCTAAAGCCGAACGGTGATATATTGTTTCTTATTCCATACAAATCTTATTACAGAGAAGAGAAAAATTATTATGTAATTGATTACGGAAATCTGATAATAAAGATAGACAAAGAATTTGTAAAAGATGCTTTTAAGTTCTTATTAAAAGAATTAAGAGGGAAAAAAGTATCTCCTCACATAAGCAAATTCTCAGATGATGAAGTAACAAACTACTACAAAAAAGGGCTTCTTTGATCTCCTTTAACCCTATCTGACAAACTGTGGTAGATTATGAATAACTGTTGGGAGAAGTTCCTTATTTGTTATTATGTAATAAATGCCATCTGTTAAAAGATAATATAATATATTATTATTTTCTTGCTTTTGAAGGTCTTCAGAGTATTCGGCAATTGCTTCTGTTCCAAGAAATTTCTTTAGTGTTTTAATGAGCTTTTTTCTTCCTTCACTACCTTGAGTTGGTTTATAAACTGATAGTACTTTATGTTTGTCATCATATACAATCATTCTTAATGGCAATAAGATTTCACCTTCAGATTGAAATAAGAGGTTGAAATCAACATTAAGTTTTTCATACATACCTCTTATTGTTATCCTCCTTGTTTGAAATACCTCTTCACCAAAACTCAAATATTCGGGTAGAGGTGGGTTAATTTTTGATAAAACAGTTAATGCTTTTGAAAGCACCTTTTCATAGTCCTTTTTTGTGGAAACTGTAAAAAATATTGTGGTATCATAACCACTGAATTTGTTTAGAACTCGTCTTATTTCGTCTGGTAAGAACTTAGCTATTTGTGGATACATTTCTTTCATTTGAATTACCAAAGGATATATCTTGTCATTGGAATAAAGAAATTTATTTGGATAGTTTGGTAAGTAGATACACCTTTTAGTGTTACAATATAAAGAAAAAGGCTGGTTTAAAGTATTTATGAACTCAACCAATTGTTGATTAAGACTTTTTGTTATTTCTCCACTTAAAGAAAGAGTTAGGATGTGAGGAGATAGTTTATCTAAACTAGGAATATTTAATACTTCCATTACTACTTTTTTCGTCTCGTTCCTAGATATAAAGGATAACTCTACTTTTTCTATGGTGTCTACTACATATTTTATCGTTATTCTTTCTGAACCATCTTGATACTTATGTGAACCTGTCTTTATAGTGGTGTATCCTCTTTCATCCCTTTCAGTTATATTCAAATAGGTTACAATGTTAAGCTTTTGAATCAACTCTTTTAGTTTTTCATGTATTTTTTCATGGTTACCAGAAAAGGTAAAATAACTTCTATTTATTTGTTTATCCAGAACTAGACTTACCCATTCACTGTCTGGATACTTAACAATAAGTCTTTTTATAGTTTCATAATCAAATTTTCCAGCTATAAAGATACTACTTACTCTGTTTTTTTTATAATAAATCTCAATATTCTTTGCTTTTATACTATTTTCATTTACGAGAATATCTTTTTTAGCCATATCTCTCTTTTCCTCAATATTAATTTTCATGATAAATCCTCTTTAAAACACTAGACTACAAAATTTAAGTCTTTAGGTTTCTTGCTGACTTCCTCCCCACCCTAGAAAGGACTTCCATAAAATATTCAAGAACCGTCTAGAACTAGCAGGATAAATTTTTCACAAGAGTTTATATATTTTAAAGTTGATCTTTTTTTATGCAGTTCGGGTTGTACAGATTTTTCGACATTTTAACAATGCATAAAGATTTATCTATTGTGTTTTCTTATAATGATGAAAATCCTTTTGAGAAAACACCTTGGGAATCTTGTCGTGTTGAGTTGAATAAATATGAAACTAAAAATGAAGTAGAAACAAGTAAGTTTTCAATAGTAGTAGATTATGATACTGTCAGAGATACACACTTCCAAAAAGATGGTTATATGCAAAGAGCCTTAGATTATGTTTCCAACATTGTTAATGATAAACTTGAAATGAACAGTGTAATCTATGCAATCAGAAATAAAAGAAGGTGGTTCTTGTTTAAAGAAAAACCAGTTTTTCTCTTCGTCGAACCTTATATTAGAGGAGCAATGACAAACATACTTTATCTTTATACAGATGATTACCCAAAGGCAAAAAAACACAATCCAGAAATTAAAAGGTGGTATGCTTTTGAGGAGGTTAAAGGAATACCTAAACTAGTTAAATGTTATTTCAAAGAGAAACTAAAAGACAGGGATTGGGAAGAGTATTGTGAAAAGTGGAATGACATGAGATCGACACCTACTCACATAGTAACAAAAGTAAGTAGTGGCTCATTGTTAATAGAGGATGTTATTGATGTGAACGTGGATTATAACTACAATAAAGTGAATCATAACTATGGAATTGAACAAGATGAGAAAAGGAAAATGAAGTTTTATTACCATTTCGTTGCATTCTGGGACATGGTGAAAGACAAGTATTACACCCTTGGAAAATCCTTTAATGTAGATTTGTTAAAGTTTAAAGAGGATATAGTAAGGCACCCATTAACAAGATTTATAAAGGGATTCTGGTTTAACGATATTGAAATAAAAACTAATGAGATTGTGTTCAAAGATGTTAGATTCGAGTTCAATAGGGTAAAAGAGTTTGCCATTACTAAACAAAACGATAATATTTGGTATGGAACCATTAAACTCTATTCAACAATGTCAGACACAACAGAGACGATAAACACAGATGAAGCAAAAAGGTACATAAAAGTTAGAGAGTACAGTCTAGGTTTATTGGAATATTATTTTGGGTTACACGATATACATGTGAAGCATCTCGTAAACTCATTTCTTAATCTTTCTGATGAACACTTAAAACTATTGAAAGAACGAGCAAAAGAAAAACTAAGTTACAAATGACAAATTCATAAAGACAATCTTTAGGAATAGAATTTACAAAAGTACCCAAAAAATTAATTAATAAGACAGAATTTGTTGAAACTTTCGAAAGAATTATAGAGACTTTAAATGTACACAATTTGAAGCTTGAAAAAATTATTGTGAAAGAAAAAGAGATATGTTTTAACCCTATTCTTCGAGTTCATCTTCTTGAAATTCGTTTTCAACAACTTTTGCTACCTCCTCACCATAGGATTCTCGAACGTCTCTGAGTAACACTTCTAAATCATCATATATTTCTGCAAAATTACCATCAATAGTAAAATGTATTAATATATATTTACTATCACTGGTAGGTATTATAATAATTCCTTGGCTAATATTTTCCTTTTCAACGTCATAATATCCATCGTATGTAAATTCGATTTTTAGTAGGTCTGCCATTTTTACCTCCAGTTATAACATATGTTTGAGTAGATATTTAAGCTTTTCGGTATGATTTCCTTCTTGTCCTGGAAGGAACTCTTCGTCCTTTCTAGGATGTAGAGGAAGTCAATTCTATTAGACAAAACGTGATGGATTATGAATAACTGTTGGCAAAAGTTCCTTATTTGTTATTATGTAATAACTTCCATATTTTAACAGATAATATGAGACATTAGTGGTTTCTGGATTTTTGGACTCTTCAGGATAGAAGTCAATTGCTTCTGTTCTAAGAAATTTTTTTGAAGCCTCAAGAAGAAGATCCTTTGTTCTATCAGACCTAATTGGTCTCTCAATTACTACTACTTTACGTTTGTTGTCATATACAATAATTCTTAGTGGCTTTAATATCATAGCTTTAGGGTTGGATACTAAGAAATTTAAATCAACATCTAGTTTTTCATAAGAACCTTGTATTGCTATTCCCATCATTAAAAACCAATTTTTATCAAATGTTAAATATTCAGGTAGAGGTGGATTAAGTTTTGGTAAAACAGTTAATGCTTTGGAAAGCACCTTTACATAATCTCTTTTTGTAGAAGTCCTAAAATCTATTATTGTGTTAGAACCACTAAACTTGTCAAAGACTTTCCTTAGTTCTTCTCGTAAGAACTTAGCTACTTGTGGATACATTTCTTTCATATTAATTGTCAAAGGATATATTTTGTTATTGAAATAAAGGAATTTATCTGATGTATTTAGTTGAATAAGACAAGTTTCATTCTTACAATTTAACTCAAATGATCTGTTAACAGTATTTAGAAAAGTAAGTAAGTTTTGATTAAACATTTTTGATCGTTTCCACTTCAAAGAAAGCTTTGTAATTGTAGGAGATATCTTGTCTAAAGCTCGTATATTTAATACTTTCATTAAGGCTTTCCTTGTCTTGTCAGAACCTCCAAGGGTTAATTCTACTTTTTCGATCCTGTTAAATACATAGTTTATTGTTATCTTATCTACCAAAGGTGACCTCTTATCTGATACTGACTCTATTTTAACAGTTCCAGTTATCCCATTTTCATAGATACTTAAATAAGTTATAATGTTAAGGTTTTTAATCAATTCCTTTATTTTTTCATGTATTTTTTTATGGTCACCTAAAAAGGTGAAATAACTCATAGGTATTTTTTTGTTAAGGATAAGTCTTATCCAATCATTATCAGGTAAGTTGGCAATGGTTTTTTCCACAGTCTGATAATTGAATTCTCCACTGATGACTATTCGACTTAATCTGTTCTTTTCATAATGAATACTTACAGTCTCTATTTTAATATCCTTCCTATTTTCATAAGTATCTGCATCCTTCTTTTTCTCAATAACACTTTTCATGATAACTCTTTTTTAAAACACTTATCTTCAAGGAAAAACTTTACTTCTAATTTCTAAACAACAAAAAGAATTTAAATAAGATAGATTTCGTTTCTTGTATGAAAACTAACATAAAATTTACCAAAGTAGATGTTCTAATCAGTTTTTATATAATTATGATTTTGTATTTATTTGCCTATTCCATGATGAACCCACAATTTTTCACATATTTTACAGATGAAGCATATTATGATCAGTTGGGCTTGAAATTTGCTTATGTGTTTTTACATTTCTATCCTCAAGTGAATTTTCAATTAACCTCAATATTTTACAATACTTATTATTTTAATTTAGAACATCCACCTTTAGTGAAGTTTCTGATTGCCTTCCTAAGTGTAGTATTTTTATATAACCCTGTGGTACTGAGAATAGGAGTTATTTTCCTTGATATTATATTAATAACATACTTGATATATAAATATGAAGAAAGAGGGTTATTATATTCAATTGGTATTTTCCTTCTAGGCATGGCTACAATAGGTGCTTTCAATTTATTAGATTCTTTTGAGGCAGTGTTTAGTATTTTTGCCTTGGATATGTTGAAAAACAAACATAATACTTTATCAGGCTTATTTACTGGATTGGCAATAGGGTCAAAAGAAATAGGATTATTATTAATTCCAGTTTCCCTAATTTATAACAAGATAAAGAAGAACAGTGGGACTTTAAATGCATATACAGATTTCGTTTTGGTACCATTTCTACTACTATTTTTGATGTTTATACCCTTGTTAAGTTTAACTTCCAACATATTTACATACTATGATTATGTAAAACAAAATATCCTTTTTGATTTTGAAACAGGTCATGCCAGTCCCATATACAGTCAGCTCTTTATTCAACAACTATTTTCTCTTAATACTTTTCCAAATCAAGAAGTCTTCTTTATTCCTTTAGTAGTAGGATATTTTTATGGTTTATATGTACTTTATAGATTCATAACAAAAAAGGTAACTGATGTGAGTCCGTTCTTTTTATACTTCATATCTGTGGCATTATTTTATACAGTTCTTGAATTTGTTAACAAAAGTTTGATAAGTTTTTATGTTCCTGATTACAGTTATGCTTTGGCAATATTTTTAGTGGATGAATTATTAAAAAGAAAAATAATAGTACTTAAAAACTAACCTTAGAAAAGAGTTGAAGAAGCTTCACTAACAATTGTAAACGTCCAGAAGTCTTCTATTTTTACATCACAAAACAGTTTTTGTTTAATTTTTGTAATAGCTTCTATCTCATAAGTCATTGATCCAACTGTTTTGTTTTCCAGAAGGAAGAAAATTTTCCCTTTCTTTTCTCCTACAACGAGAACCTTTATATCTGATTTAGAGATTCCAATGCTTGACACATAATCATTTAGGATTTTATTGGCTATTAAGACTCTAATTTTTTCTAGCTCAGAGAGTTTCAAGGAATCTATGGACTCAGAATCGTTTTCTAGTCTAGTCAAGTTTTTCATAATTGTTTCTTCTTTAAAAGTTACAAAACTAGTTTATTGTTTATCCTTTTTCTTTACACCATAATTATATAAAAATTGGTTCTTTTTATTGTAATCATAGTCAATTGTTACAGTATTTGGATCTGATATTCTTCTTTCAACATTCCATAAGGGTTGAAGTGTCTCTTTGATAAAAATACTAAATGTCCTCAAATCGAGTTTTACCATATAACCAAATCTCCTTACTAAGTCTGTCAAGTAGGTAATACCATAAGAAAAGATCCTATAATACTTGGCAATTAGTTTCGTTAGCTTTTGTCCAAATATTTTTATGTTATCATAATAAAAGACTGGAATGTTAAGAATAAAGTTGAGAAATTTCTCTTTGTTTGTCTTTATAGTACGTTTTGGTATTTGTGTACTAAGTTTTGAAGGAAAGATTTTATGTTTAATCAAAACTAATAACAAGTTTAATTTGTATTTCAATAAGTTCTTCCTGAAAAAGATATCAATATTCTTTATAAACTTTGACTTTGATAAAAGAATTTTTGTGAAAAGTGAAGTTGATTCTTTCTCATCAGAAAGGAAAATGATATTGGTAATATTGTAAAGTTGTAGATATGTAGAAAGCTTTATTGACATATAGTTGTCAAGAATGTCATAAACTTTGACAGGTTTAATTTCAAGAATTTTAAAAAAGACATAATCTAACATTGGATAAGAAATGAAAATTTGAAAGATGGATTTGGCATAAACATTTAAACCTTTTATGCTTAAATAATTAGGTAAAAATATATCAGTCTTTGGATTGTACATGTAATATTTGACTAATGAAAGTTTGTATTCTTCAGGTAGATTAGTTAATTCAAGATTTTTCTTTACATAATAAGTTCCACTTATGTCCATGAGTGTTGTTATTAACCTTACTGTTTTTGTTGTATCGACAATTGGAGGGTATATTTTTTCTAACCTTTTGTCATATAAAGACTTCTTTAAGGTTGTCTTCTTTCTAAAGAAAATCTTGTCATCGGGATATTCCATATCATCCAATTGATAATTTCTTTCAGTATTTTTATTAATTATAGAGATTTTTGTAGTTAAAGAAGGGCTATAGTTAGTTATATACTCAAAGAACTCATTGTAATCCATACTTCTCAATAAAGTAGAGAATTAAAAAGCTATTTAAGTTTTTCCTCTTCCTAGACAGGAACTATTTCTATATTCTCTCCCTTTCTTATGACTTTAAATGGGACATTTTCTCCATTAGTTGATTCAACAAACTCAGATGGTTTACTATATACTCTTTCTGTTTGTAATATCTTGTCTAAGATGGTTTTTGGTATGTTAATGTAACTGTTTAACAACTCACTTCTTGACATATATTTCATCTCATCATAATACTTACCAAAAAATTCATTTGAAAAAATCTCATAGAATTTACTAGTAAATGATATTAATGCTTTTTTATCTTCACTAGTAAACATTCTAGGTGTTTTGATGTTTTTCTTTTTTATTAAGTCTGTGTTTAAGGGTTTTGTTACCTCCATAATGAGAATTTTATCTGTTAAATACTCTGGTAAAGTAATGTCTCTATTTGTTGTAATAAGTAATGTCCTCATTGCCAAATATAAGCCTCTATAATTTTTATCTGTCTGAAATTTGATAACATTAGTTGTTGTCATTGTTGTTATTAATTCTAATAGTTTCTGATTTCTTGTTAGTTCTTCTACAAACATATTACCTTCATTCAATAAGGCAGGTAAAGTAGTCATTGAAAGTAATATACGTAAATTATATTCAGTAGTAGGAACAGGATCTGTTGTTTTGATACCAAACAGATTCTTTATTAAGTCGAGTATTAATGATTTCCCTGCTTCTCTATTCCCCCTTATTATCAATAGAGGGAATAAATTAAACTTATTAACAAAATAAATTTTGAAAGGTGCAATTAAACTGAAGGCTAATATCTTAACAATTGTTTCAGGATTATCATACAAGGATAGAATATTTTTAATAAGAAATGAAGCATTACTTACCAATTGATCAGATATTGTAGGCTTAAAAGTAATTCTATTGTCAATGTCTCCCAAATATCCTGGTTTGTATAAGGTAGAAGAAACTGTTATTACTTTCTTTTGTTTTTCAGACAAATAAAAACCAGGACTAAAATATAATCTTTTTTTAGGCAATTTCTTTGTTGTGGAGAATAAAAATCTTAAGATTTTTTTAACATCTATTATATCAAATCCTTGTTCAGTCAATTTATTTTCAATTTCTGTTAGAGTCCCTATTACCTTCTGATTATCATAACGTAAAAAATACAACTTTGGTTCATAGTCCAGTTGAATAAATTTCACTTTTGAAAATTCTTGTAAATTTGGTAACAATATGTAATCTTTCTCATTATGCCTTAAGACAATATTATTAGTGGGATCTTTATAGACATATGTAATACATTCATTCTCTTTTCTTACTAAACATAACATGTAAATCTTCTTAGTTGTCTCTCTATTTAAATCTTTTCTTTTTTCATATGAGTTTTCTATTACAAACAAAAAAACCTGTAGATGTTGAATTTCCCCTTTCCATGTTACCTTTTAGACTTGGTACAAGTGATAATACTTATGTTAAGTTGTCAGAAACACATGTTACAAGAACTCGAAGAGTACCTCTCTTCATCCAACAAGAAATAAGAGAAGCCTTATCAAGAATAAAAATTCCAAACATTGAAGAATATTTGAGTTTTTCTTTAACTGAAGGTTCCCTCAAAAGTGATGGATCAAGAGTCCTTATAATTTCAGAACCTCCAATTTTTGAATCTGTTGTAAATGAATATATTTATAGAACAAAACTTATCTCAAATGAAATTATAAGGGGAGAAATTTCATCAACAGGAACAGAATATTATATTGATGTAATAAATGAATATTTGAAACCCTTTAGGACTTTAATCGAGAAGAATGTTATAACATTGAAACTAAGAAGTTATCTATACTTTCTAGTTAGAAATTTGACAGGATTAAATTTCTTGACAACCATTAATAGTATACCAGATGATATTGAAATAGAAGATATAAGAATCAAGAAACTTGAGTATCCATTGATATTAAACACAAACCAAGGATCTGTAATGACCAATGTACAGTTTACAGAAACAGTATACGGATACCCTTCATATCAGTTTTTAACCACACTCTTTCAGAAACTTGCCGAAGAACATGGTAAAGTCTTTAATGAAATTCAACCAATTTCCGAATTCACATATTACTTTAACAGAACCAGTTGGAGAGTCTCAGTAAACAATAGGGAAGTATCTACAGACTTATTTTCTACTACAATAAGGAAAGTAGGGAAATTAGTTCCACTAACAATTCTAGACATAGTATGTACCAAGGAGTTTGTAGGAAGAAAACTTAGTTTGGATTTCACAAGTACTTGTACAGTACCATCAATTTTTGGAGCAATCTTACTTTATGCATTAAGAGAACTTAGAACAATTGGAATTATAGGAACTACTGGAAGTGGAAAAACAACAACCCTAATGGCTATTGCTTCAGGCTTACCAAAACTAGACATTTTAGTTATCGAAGAAGTACCAGAAATAAGATTGCCCATAGAAACTGTTGAATATTTAAATGAAAGATCAGGTTTCAGAAAAACCGAGACTGATATAACATTAGAACAGTTATTAAAAGCCTCAAAAAGAAAAAGACCAGCAATAATAATAATAGGTGAGTTAAGAGATAAGTTTGACTTTACAGTATTCTTAAGAGATGCATTAAATGCTGGTTCTGCTGGTATGTTCACCAGTCATGCTCCTAACACAAGAGGTTTTATTGCTAGACTATTATCTTATGGTTTTGATCCTTCAGCTATTGCTTCAATACCCTTTGTGGCACTGATGACACATTATCCATCTAGAAAAATGAGAAGATTATCAGAACTTATGATAGTAACAGTACAAAAAACAAAAGAAAAAGGTATACCCAAAGTTACTTATACCAACCTCTTCACATATGATAAAGAAACTGATACCTATACTCTATCTTTCAAAAATGAGTCGGAAATGTTAAAGTTTGTAGCTTCCACAGTATTTGAAGATTCTGATATATCAAAAACTATGGAAAATATCGAGAAATTGAAAGACTTCTTAAGTACAAAAGCAGAGTTCATAAGAAAACAGGCATTTATTCCAATTCAAGAAAAAAGAAAAATAATAGAAGAATTTTATAAAACAACTACTTTTTAAAAATGAGAAATAAAAAAATATACAGTTTGAAAAACAAAAATGGAAAACCTGTAATGATAGTAATAATAAAAAACCCTAAACTGGAAAAACTACTTCTAAAAAAAGAAACAAAGTAAAAAGGAAAATAGACCAGAAACTTTATATATCTAGAACTAACATTGTTACTTATGATAACTTATAATGAAGAGTATCTTAGTAATCTTAAATTCTTATATAATTTAATTCATAAAATCGAAAATGAAGTAATTTATAACTTTGACAACATCAAAGCAGAACTGGAAAACGAATTGAAAGAAAAAATGGAAGCATACCCTCCCAACTTTGAAGAATACCAATACCTTGAACCAAAATACGAAGAAATAAAAGCAACTGCTGTAAGGAGACCCAAAATAAAATATAATTTGGTTGGGTATGGTAAAATCTTATTCATTTCCATTCAAGATCCTATTTTTATTCCTAGTAGTCATGAAAGAAACAAGGGTGTTGAATTTTATATTTACATTTCTACTCAAAAATCAAAACCAATATCATTATCACAAATGAGTTATAAGTTGAGAAACATTTATTATTTTGTAGATAAATTGACTGATAATCCATCCAGATATATTATATTATTTGCTCCCAAAGTCTCTGACAGAGTAAAAAGTATGTTGTTAAATTTTAAATCAAATAAAATTTATGTGCTTTCAACTCTTGATGAAATAGTAACTTTCATAGCTCAAAAATATGCAGAGAGATTAGAAAAATATGTTACAAATCTTAAATACAGAGGGAAATATTTGTTATTGGTAAAATATTTTGAAAAAATAATAAATGTGTTGGGCTTTGAAGTTCCACAAACTATCAAATCAAAAATTAGTATGCTACCACTTACAAGACCACCAGTAGAAACAAAACAAAAATTAAGAGCCTTAACACAAGCTCAAGTAGAATTAATGGATTATAATGATCAATTACACCTCTACCAAGTGGAAACTAAGGTTGAAAAACTAAAAGAGTATATGGGTACTATCTATTATAATAAGGTCTTATCTTCCTTTACGAATGAAATCTCAAAAGCTGTTATCAAACTAAGGCTAATGTTCACTGATGATGAAAGAGAAAAAAGAGACCTAAAAAGAGAAATAAATCAATTAGACTCAATCTTTAGTAATTATATGACTACACTTTAATTAATACGGAATAAAAAACTCCTAACTTTATCAACCATTTTTTTCACATTTGTAATAAAAATTCAAAGTAACGTTTTCTATACCTGATAATTCTATTTTTTGTTTTCATCTCTTAAATATAAAATGGGTTTTCTCATTGAATAAACAAATTATTACTGTTTAACTGGGTTGATTGTTAAAAAACTTCTTTTTCATTTAATGACACGAACAGATGTCAGTCTGAATCAAAAGATATTTGAAAGATCAGTAACGTTAAGAACATCTACCATTCTTTTATGACATAAGAATAACTTGTAAGCCTAGTAAAAATTATAAGGGGAAAAAGAACGTTATTTACATCCTTGTTTTTCAGGGGTTTACGTGACTATATTCTTAATTATTATGTATTTAACAGAAGATCATATATATTTATAATAAACCCCCTTTTATACAACAATAATTAAGAATATATAGAGGCATAGTAGGTGACTACAACGACTTTTTTCACGTTCTCTACCCTGCTTTTTTAGTTTTATTGTTTCAATTTATTCTTTCCTCCAAAACCAAAATTACTTGTTCAGTCTATTGGCTAACTAAAACCAATTATGAGATATTGGTAATTTTGTAATTCAGCTAAAACATATACATAATATCCAGTACCAGAAAGTGTTATATAGATTTTATCATGTGGTGGTATTCTTAATGCTTTAATATTACAAGCATGTATGAAAACATTATTATAATTATAAATCAACCCAGTTATATAGTAGAATGGAGGAGAAGGAAGATTTCCTTGGACATGACCTGGAGGAGTATTAATAATACTATGTTTTGTTAGTTCAAATGTAGTAGATAGTATTAAATAGACATATTGATTGGAACAATTTATTAAACAAATCTGACAGGAAGTTGGAGAAATGTGCTTGATTAAATAGACATGTGTATGATAATATTCTAATTCTTTGGTGATTGTGTTTATATATGATTCTTGTTGTAAATAGGCTGATACTAAAAATGAATAAGGTATAATCAACATGATAAGTAAAACACTCATAACAATCATCATTTTCACGGGTCTTCCCTATTTTTTAATAAATACTTAAAAATAATGAATAATGTCCCCCTTTTTATTCATTGTCTAACTGGTTGGAAATACGAAAACTTAAATACAAGTTTCGACTTAAATATGCCTTGATTAAAAATGAAAGTTGTTTTAGAAATACCAATGGCTGAAGTAAAATTTATATTAGAGAAAATAGAGGAAAATGACAGAAAAGAAGTTCTACCAAATTTAGATGAATATGTTTTTATCCCAATAATAAATCCAGTAACAAATGATGTTGGGTATATATATGATGGGCAAAAACTTATCATAAGTAAAGAGGGTACAAAAATTATCGAAATTAGTGTTCCTACTAATGCCAAACATATTACTAAGATAATTCCTAAGGATAACAACAAAATTAAGATTAGAAATATTGTTGTACTTTTTGGGTATGCTGTAGATAAAGATACATTAGGTTTGGTACAAACGTTAAGTATATTTACTCATGCTGTAGGGTTTTTACTCAATGGTAGAATATCTATGCTTAATCACTCACTATCTAAACAAGAAATTATATTTTCCAAGGATAATATTCTGAACGGACTGTATTTACTAAGGAAATCCTCTAAAGTTGAGCTTGAGAACGAGGTGAAAATTAGTTTAATAACTACATCAAAAATTGTAAGAAAAATCACTTTTCATTCATTGAGAAATGATGATAATGAGAAATTAAAAGAAAAACTGAAAGGAATTAGTGATTTGTATGGGATTAAAAATGAGGAAGCTATTGAAAAACTAGTGGATAAGCTTAGTTTTTTTATCTGGTACTACAGCATATAAATTCTAAAGTGTTTTTGGCTGGTTTATTTAGGATGAGAGTAAATACTGCCTTGTAGAAAGGTTTAAATACTTGTTTATCAAGACTTTTTGTAGTGAAGCTAATGGCACTCCTCCCCAGCTTGATTGGGAGAAAGATGAGACTGTGGGAGGGGTACCTAGTAATTCTTCCTTTCTTCAAGGGGCTAGATGAAAGCCCCTTAATCAAGGGGTGGGTCTCTGCCCCACCTCTCTGCCCACCAGATGAGACATGTAAACCCGAATCGATGGTGGGAACAAT
>Ga0081474_111711_pt1 | contig 23415 bp, 23 predicted proteins | sample OneHunmetagenome_2_FD_70978 | JGI IMG/M metagenome (GOLD analysis project Ga0081474, IMG submission 70978) | Ferrous microbial mat communities from One Hundred Spring Plain, Yellowstone National Park, USA v2 (version 2) | ecosystem: Environmental > Aquatic > Non-marine Saline and Alkaline >... | reverse complement strand
GATTATAAATCCTGTTATCTGCTATGAATCGATATTATTCTGTCAGAATTATTTTTCATAATATGATTTTGGGTCTACCGTGAAGGGCGAGGCTTTCATTATTTTGTAACCGTTTTAAAATTCAGCTCTTGTGTTTAAACTTGTGGGTAGCAGAGTTCGAGGCTACGCTGCTGAGAGGTTTGTGGTATCCAAGCTCAGAGAACATGGGTTCGCCGTAATAAGGGCTCCGGCCAGTGGGAGCAAGAGGAAGGATCATGTCCCAGATATAGTGGCAATGAAGAGGGGAGTCATAATCCTAATAGAAATGAAGAGCAGGTCAGGAGAGGGTAAAGTTTACTTGGACAAGAGTCAAATTGAGGGGATCGAGGAGTTCGCGGAGAAGAGCGGCGGTGAAGGGTTTCTAGGGATCAAGATGCCACGTCTATTGAAGTTCATAAGAATAGATAAGCTCAAGAAGACTACAGGGGGGAATTACGTAGTGGACGAACAAATCCTTGAAGAAGGCCTGTCCTTGGAAGACCTCGTCAGATACGTAGAGTCGAAGTGGAGTAAGAGACTGGATTCATTCCTCTGATTCCTCGCTCATCCTAACTCTTATTTTGACGCCGTTCCTCCTCTCTATTTTGTGGAGTTGGCTTGCGATCCTCTTATTATACCTCGAAACTTCCTTCCTGGGTATCTCCACTATCAGCTCTCCGTTCTCACTCCTGACTTGAGCTTCAGGCATATACTTAGATACTACCTTCATAACCTTGTCCTCTAGCGCATTACTCGCCTTAACTCCCTTGACCGGGATTATCATGGTCTGTTCGCCGAAGACGTAGATCTCATACTCTACCTTATTGGTCATGAAGTCCTTCACCTCTACAACTGGCCTCGTTAGATCTGACTCCTTAAGGCCTGTGGGCATCTTGACTTTCATCTCTAACGTGTAGATCCTGTCCACGTTACCGTTCTTTATGAATATGACCGTGTCCACAATATTGGGTATGGTTCCTAAATCCGCTCTGTTCAAGAACCTGTGAATTGCATCTATCGGGGTAGTAGCGTGGACTACCCCCACCATACCTATTCCAGCTAGCCTGAGGTCGACGTAGAGTCTGAAGTCCTCGTCGTTTCGCATTTCGTCGAATACAGTGTAATCTGGTCTACTCAGCAGGAGTATATCGTGGAGTTCTCCTAGCTCTGCATAGCTCTTGGAGTACTGTGTAATTTCAGGTGGAAGGTGCATGTCCCTCGGGGACTCGATTGTCTTGACTATCTTACCCCTTAATGAGTAGAACTCGGAGAGGGCCTGGGCAAATGTGGTCTTCCCCATCCCTGGAGAGCCTGCCACTATTATACCCTCAGCCCTTAGGGCCAACCTCTCCTTTACTTCCTCAGGCAAATTGTAGTCCTCCAGTTTCTTCCTAGCCACTGGTCTGGTCACAGTGACCTCCCACCCATCGCTAAGGGGGGCTCTAGTGATGACTATCCTGTAGTTCTGGAGCTGTATTATCATAGATCCCTTCCTCTCGCTCTCAATGAAGGAGTCGGATCTGAGCCTTACCTCCCTAAGTATCTCTGAGACAACTCTCCTAATGTCTGTGGATGACAGGACCTTATTGGACAACTCCTTGAACTCCCAGCTGCCCGGTTTGCCTTTCTTGGCCTTAGGGGTAGTACCTTCCTTTAAGTGAACACTCATGGTGTTCTCGTCGAACATGGACTCCAGAGAGATGGATTTACTCCTGTTTTCTATATAGAAATAATTGATACCCGAGATCTCAGCTATGGAACGCTGTATTTCGTCTGCGGTCACTAGAATAGCCCCAGTGCTAGCACAGTATTTCCTTACGCTCTCGTTTACAGTCTTCCCCCTCTCACCTGAGACGACCTCTAGGGGTATTAGCATTCTCTCCGTTACTTCCTTCAGCTTCTCTAACTCCTCTGCCTCCACTATTCCGCTTATTTTACCTGCGTTTCTCCTCTCCTCTATGTCTACTAAATGGGCCTCGTGTATCGCTATCCTACCGTTGAGTGAACCCTCCTCGATCCTCTCCGATACGCCACTCAATAAAGCGGACGGATCTATGAGATAGAGCTTAGCAGAACTCAAATCAACTCCCATTAATTCTATAAGGCTATTGCTCAACTGGAAAATAAAGCTACTTCTTAATCATCTCCACGAAGTACCTGTGAACGGAGGGGACGTCCGCTAACTCGGGGTGGAAAGTAGTGGCGATCATATTCCCCTCAACTGCCATGACTATTGCGTCGTTGAGCCTAGCTATTTCCCTAGCTCCTCCCCACACCTTAATTATGGCTGGCGATCTTATGAATACAGTCCTTATTGTTCCCAAGTTCAGGGAACTGAGGTCCAAGGTCGCCTGAAAGCTCTCTCTCTGCCTACCGTAGTAATTCCTCACCACTGATATATCCATGACTTGGAGTAGGGGCTGTTTCTTCTCCCTCACCCTCGAGTCCACCGATTCCTTGGCCAATAATATTGCTCCAGCACAGGTCCCCATAACTGGCATACCCTCCAGTATCCTGTCCTTAAGCTCTTGAAGGACTCCCATCCTCTGGGCTATGGCACCTATAGTGGTGCTCTCCCCCCCTGGAATTATTATACTATCAACTTGCTTCAGGTCTGTGGTTCTCTTGACCGCAATGATTTCCGCTTCGTAGCCCGCCTCAATCAATGCTCTCTTCGTTTGAGTAGCGTGTTCCTCAAAGCTCCCCTGATAGGCTAACACTCCTACCTTCATACTCCCCTTACCTGGAGTAACTCCTCTGGCCTGAGAGTCTTTATGTCTATGCCCATCATACTCTTATGCTCTGATATCATTTTCTGAGCCTCCAACACAGTCTGCGGATCCTCCCAGTTAGCTGTAGCAAGGACTACGGCCTTAGCTCTCTCTGGAGGGTCAGAGCTCTTGAATATGCCCGAGCCAACGAAAACCCCATCTGATCCGAGCCACATCATTAGGGCTGCGTCTGCGGGAGTAGCTATTCCCCCTGCCGCGAAATTGACTACAGGAAGCCTCCTTAACTTGGCGGTGAGCTCCACTAGCTGATAGGGAACTTGCATCTCCCTGCTCTTCTTCATTCTATCCTCCTGGCTCATTGAAACCAGAGAGGATATGTCGCTGTTGACTATCCTCATGTGCTTTACCGCTTCACTCACATTCCCAGTCCCTGGTTCTCCCTTGGTTCTGATCATGGAAGCCCCTTCACTTATTCGCCTCAAAGCTTCACCCAGATTCCTAGCGCCATTAACGAAGGGTACCTTGAAGGGCCACTTGTTTATGTGGTGTTCATCATCGGCGGGAGTAAGGACTTCACTTTCATCTATCATATCAACCCCTAAGGACTCTAGTACCTTAGCCTCCATTAAGTGACCTATACGCACCTTAGCCATTACAGGGATAGTTATGGAGTTCATCACTTCCTCAATCACCTTGGGATCTGCCATTCTAGCTACACCCCCGGCTTTCCTGACGTCGTAGGGTAACTTGTCTAGGACCATAACCGCCACTGCACCTGCCTCCTCCGCTATTAGAGCTTGTTCCACGTTTGTGACATCCATTACAACTCCTCCTTTCTGGAAGACTGGGAAAGCATGCTTTACCATCGAAGTCCCCTCGGCTCTATCAGGAAGGCTGTATTCGGGCAAATACTCAAGGTAGCCACTATCCCGCAGGACATCTCTGACTTCAGCTAATCTGTAAAAGAATTCTTCAATCTGGTAAAAACTCAACTCATATAACTTCATTTCAGACCCGGGAAATATTCCACGAGTGAAGTTAAAAAGGGTTCGGAAGCCTCACCTGAGCGTAGTTTTCTGCTTTCTCTCGTCCTCAGATCTCACCTTTATTATCCCAAAGTGCACCGCACAGTTTATACAGTAGCACTTAGTTACTGGGTACCTAGTGACTATTGCACCCTTCTTCTCGAGTTCCTGAGCTAAAGCCGCGTCCACGGGACTGTACATCCTCGTCACACAAATGGCCTTGTCTTCAGGAATTCTCTTCCCGCAGTTGTCGCAGGATATTATACTTACGTGGCCCTTATCGCCTTTCCTCCTTCCTCTGTTCTCCCTCTTCTTGGGCACTCAAATCTCCTCTTATGGGCTCACATTACTTTCGTCCTTTAATAAGTTTTAGCCAGCCTAAGGGTGGATTTAGCTGTCCTTCCGCACAGGACGCATTTACCCTCAGAGGCGAAGGGCTTATCTAGGGGTACGCCCAGAACTCTGGCTTCGGTCAGCTCCTCCATCTTCATTCCACAGGAGTCTTCACCACACCAAGGCACCTCAACGACTCCCCCTTGATCTCTTAGGATTTCCTTGGCGCTCTTCAGATCCGCTTCCTGCCTCACCGTGGCATTGAACCTCTCCCAAGCGGCTTTACTCATTTCATGTGACTGCCTCTCTAAGAGATCCCTCACCTCTCTAGTCAAGGAGTCCAGCTTCACTGGGAATGCCTCAAATGTGTCCCTCCTCTTAAGGTACACTGTGGAGTCCCTGAGCTCTCTGGGACCTATCTCTGCCCTCAATGGTATCCCCCTTAACTCCCAGTAGTAGAACTTGTCACCTGGAGTCCTCTCGTCGTTGAGATCTATTGTGCAAGATATCCCTCCGTCCACTAGAGTCCTGTAGACTCTCAACGCGTATTCCTTTATACGCCTGGTCTCCTCTTCACTCCCCTTAGAGGGTATGGGGATTACCACAACATGTATGGGCGCAACGCCTGGATGGAGGACTGGGCCATGATCATCACCGTTCAAGGATACAACCGCGGCTATAATCCTGTCAGATATGCCGTAACTGGTCTGATGAGGATAAACCATGTCTCCCTTCCTATTCTGTATTCTAACATCTAACGCCTTCGTGAAGTTATCCCCTAGATGGTGTACCGTGCCTATCTGCATGACCCTGTTGTCGGGCATCACGGTATCGAAGGCTACAGTGTAAACGGCTCCTGCGAACTTGTCCCACTCTGGTCTCCTAGAGATAAGGAAAGGAATCCCCAACTCGTTGAAGAACTTCGAGTATATTCCCACAGCTTCCTTGACCTGTGATTCAGCATCTTCGAAGCTCTCGTGGAGTGTGTGAGCTTCCTTGAACGTGGTCACCTCACGTAATCTAAGAAGGGGTCTAGTTGCCTTGGTCTCATACCTGAAAATACTCACTATTTGATAGTATTTCTTAGGTAAATCCCTATACGTTTTGTGCCAAAGTGACTCCATGTAAGTGATCGCGACTTCGCTGGTAGGTCTGAGGGCGAGTTTAACATCGAGGTCTGACTCTCCTCCCTTAGTGACCCAGAAGACCTCGTCTTCAAATCCCTTTATATGCTCGCTCTCCCTCCTTAGTAGATCTTCTGGGATCAGAAGTGGGAAGAGGACTTCTTCGTGCCCAGTATCGTTTAGTAGTTTCCTTATTAAGGAGACTACTTTCTCTCTTATCCTGAAGCCATAGGGCATCCACACGCCCATGCCCTTCACTGGGTAACGGCCGTAGTCGTATATCTGGGCTTCCCTTAAAACCCAGTCATACCACTCGTTGAAGTTGGAGGACCACTTCTCCCGGCTGACCTTCATCCTTTAACACATAGCAGAACTCACCTAAAAGTTGAGCCCCTAGACCTCAAAACGTAGCAATAATCAGGTATTCACAAAAAAGGATTAGATCTTGGCGAACAGCATTAATACCGCGAACAATATACCGTAAACCGCTATACCCTCCGCTATGGCCACGAAGATTAGGATTGTTCCGAACATCTCCCTCTTCTCGGTCAGAACTCCTATGCCTGCAGCCGCTGCCATTCCCACTCCAACTCCAGCGCCTATGGCAGCTAGACCCACGGCTAAACCCGCTCCTATGTTAAATCCAGCAATTGCGGTGGCATCAGAAGAACTGGAAGCTTGAGCTCCCGCTAAAATGGGTAGCATTAGTACAGGGATTATCAAGGAAAGAACCATCATTCGCCTTAAGCCTGAGACCTTCATGGAAATCACGCTATACTCAACTCATTCCCTTAAAATCTTTCGCTTTACCTCCTCCAGCTGGGACAGTCTACTGCTTAGGAGTTTCTGATACTCCTCGTTAAGTTTAGCCTCTATACTCTCCTTTTTACCTCTTAACCTGCTCTCCAGCATTGAGAGGTAATCCCGCTCGCTCACTTTGCCTCCTCCTCTCGAGGATGTTCCTCACGAATTTAAGTCTGACGAACTCCTCCCTTTGTCTGTCCTCAAGGACCATCCTCACATACTTAAGGGAGTTCATATAGGAGGGGAGTATGGAGTAATCTATAGCATTTATGAGCCTCTGAGTTTTCCTCAGCTCCACCACTAGGAGCCTTATGGTCGCCTCCAGTTCGGCTAGCTTTATGACCTTGTCTATGGACTCCTTGATCTCCTGCTGCGCTTCCGTGAGCTCCGGGGATACCTCCACTGCGCTGAAGAACCTACTTGGGACGGAGGACCTATCTACCTGGAGTACTGGTATCCTCACACCGAAAACAGACCTTACAGAAGTGTTAACGTTGAGGGATGAGGGAGTAGACTTAGCGAAACTCTCCACCCTCTGTGTTCCCTCAGCTACTATGGCCTCCATATAGGTCGAATACGTGGAACTCAACGTCTTATTGACCTCGTTGTAATATCTCTCATATTCCAACGCGAAGTTCCTGAGGTAGAGGAGCAGGACCTCTCTCTTACTCTCAAGAAGTCTCTTTATGGACCTAACGAACCTTATGTTCCTCCTCAGGGATATCAGGTTTATCTTGGTGGGAAGTATCTTCCTGCTGCTCAATACTTACCCCTGTAGGTAGGATGATACTTCTTTATGTATTCCACTTTTATATTGGTGAGCTCCCTCTCCGGTAGCACGGATAGTACTTCCCATCCGATGTCTAAAGTGGTCTCAAGTGTTCTGTTCTCGTTTATACCCTGACTAACGAACCTGCGCTCGAAAGCCTCACCGAACATAAGGTACTTTCTGTCCACCTCACTGAGGCTGTCCTCTCCCACTATGGCCGCTAGCCCCCTCAGGTCCACGGCCCTCGCGTAAGAGGAGAAGAGTTGGTTGAATATGTCCCTGTGATCTTCCCTGGTCTTACCAGGCCCTATTCCGTCCTTCATGAGCCTGGAGAGGCTCATTAAGACGTTGATGGGCGGATATATCCCCCTGTTGTATAAAGATCTGTCGAGCACTATCTGACCCTCCGTTATGTATCCAGTTAGATCGGGAATGGGATGGGTAATATCATCGTTTGGCATAGTGAGGATCGGCATTTGGGTGATGGATCCCTTCTTCCCCTTGACCTTTCCCGCTCTTTCATATATGGTGGCTAGGTCCGTATACATATAACCTGGGTAACCCTGTCTGCCCGGAACTTCCTCCTTAGAGGCGCTTATCTCCCTCAGAGCTTCGCAGTAATTGGTCATGTCTATCAGTATTGCCAATACGTGGTAGTCCTTTTCATATGCTAAGTACTCAGCCAAAGTAAGGGCAGTCTTGGGTGTCAATGTTTTCTTCACCGGAGGCTCATTGGCTAAGGTCATGAAGAACGCTACTCTGTTGATAGCACCTGTCTCCTCGAAGAACCTCCTGAAGAACAGCGCCTCATCATATCTTATGCCTATGGCTGCGAATACAACAACGAAGTTGGACTCCTCACCCCTTACAGTGGCCTGTTTTGCTATCTGTGCTGCTAACTGATTCGAAGGTAAACCACTACCGCTGAATATGGGTAGCTTCTGTCCCCTCAAAAGCGAGTTGAGACCGTCTATCGCTGAGATCCCAGTCTGTATGAACTCCTCTGGGTACTCCCTCACCGCTGGATTGAGAGGCTCACCATTTATATTGCGCTTCTCCCCTCCAATGACTCTGGGTCCATTGTCCAAAGGATTCCCTAGGGGATCAAAGATCCTCCCTAACATCTCCTCTGAGACCTTGACCTCCAACCCTCTGCCTAAGAACCTGACCTTGGTGCCCCGAGGGGATATGCCGCTCGTTCCCTCGAAGACTTGAACTATTGCTACGCCCATACCGCTGTCAACGACTAGGCCAGTCCTCCTATCACCGTTACCCAACTCCACTTCTACTATCTCGTTATAGGAAGCATCTGTGACCCCCTGGACGACCATTAGGGGCCCCTTTATGGAGTTGACGTTGCTATACTCCCTTATTCCCGCCACTTGCATTAAGTTGACACCTCCTTTCTGAGCTCGTCGAACTGAGACTTAAGCTTACCCTCCAGTTCATCAAACTTCTGCAGTTCATCGTTCTTTATGGTCGATTTGGCCCTCATGAGGTCACCCAAATAGGTAACCCTCTCTATTATTTTCCTCACCTGAACTCCGCTTCCAACAAGCTCAGAGGCCCAGTTGTTGAAAAGATAGATGAGCCTCATGATCCTGACCTGTTTTTGCGGTGAGCTGAATGCATCCACATCGTCGTAGGCGCTCTGCTTCAGGAAAGCATCCTTAATTATCCTGGCCACCTCCAGGACTAGTTTGTCCCTCTCGCTAAGAGACTCAGGCCCAACGAGCCTCACTATTTGCCTCAACTCGTCCTCACGTAACAGGGTCCTTACCATGAAGTCTCTATACTCCCTCCAATTGGGGTCTACGTTCTTGGTCCACCACTCTGAAACTAAGTCAACGTATGCTGAGTAGCCCTGTATCCAGTTTATTGCAGGGTAATGCCTAGCCTGGGCTAAACTCACGTCTAGAGGCCAGAAGACCCTAACGAACCTCAGGGTTATACTGGTCACAGGCTCGGTGAAGTCACCTCCCGGCGGAGAGACTGCAGAGGCAATGGTTACAGAACCGAACCTTTCTGGTCTACCTATGGTTAGAACCCTCCCTGCCCTTTCATAGTACTCAGCTAGCCTTGAGGCCAAGTAGCTCGGATACCCCTCCTCCGCTGGCATCTCCTCCATTCTACCACCGAGGTCCCTCAGAGCCTCAGCCCACCTGGACGTAGAGTCAGCGACCAAGAGAGTATCGTAACCCTGATCCCTGAAGTACTCAGCCAATGTCATACCCACATATATGCTGGCTTCCCTGGCAGCAACTGGCATGTTGCTCGTGTTAGCGATCAGAATGGTCCTCTCTAGCACTGGCCTACCAGTCCAAGGGTCTTTAAGTTTGGGGAAGTTAGTCAAAGTATCGGTCATCTCGTTACCTCTCTCCCCACAACCTATGTAGATCACTATTTTCGCTTCGCTCCACTTGGTGAGGCTCTGGAGAGTTACTGTCTTGCCGCTGCCGAAAGGACCTGGGATAGCCGCTGTTCCTCCCTTTGCCATAGGGAATATGGCGTCTAACACTCTCGTTCCGGTGATCAGGGGTTCCCTGGGCTCCAATTTGTCCTTAAAGGGCCTGGGTATCCTGGCTGGCCACCTGTGCATCATGCTCAGTTCCTTCTCCTCTCCTGAGCTCTGCAGAGTAAGTATGGTGTCGCTAACCGTGTAGTCACCCTCGGCTACTACCTCCTTGACTTCCCCTGATATCCCTGGGGGAACCAGTATTTTGTGCTCCACTAAGTTAGTCTCTTGAACTGTGCCTATTATGTCCCCTCCAGTTACCTTGTCCCCCTTCTTTACCTTAGGTATGAAGTGCCACTTCGTCTCCCTTTCCAGAGATGGGACCTTGACTCCCCTCTTCACGAAAGGAACTTTGACCCTCTCAAATATCCTATCCAGGGGCCTCTCCAGTCCGTCAAAGATCCTCCCGATTAAACCCGGTCCTAACTCCACAGAGAGTAAGTTCCCAGTCCTATAAACGGTCTCCCCAGGCTTTATTCCAGAAGTGTCCTCATAGACCTGAATATATGCCCTGTCCCCTTCTATCCTCGTGATCTCCCCTATCAGCCTATCTTCTCCCACCTCAACTACTTCATACATTAGGGCGTTCCTCATGTTGTCAGCGACAACTAAAGGACCGTTTATCCTCACTATTCTCCCGTTATCCACGTCACTCACCGAAAAGAATGGAGGCTATCTCCTCTTTATAATTATCGAAGACCTGAGATATCGCTAGATCTAACGTGTAGTCCTTACTCATCCCCTTGTCTGGATAGTAAATGTAAACTCCGCCCCTCAATGCGGGATTCACCTTGACTAGGCATCTGACTCCTAATGAACCTAGCACCTGAATCACTAACTTCTCGTCCTCGGGTCTGCAAACGATCTCGCAGCTCTCCACCGCCTCCCTGAAGAGGATCTTCTGCAGGGAGTTCCTGTAGTCCATTGAATCGAGGTATGCCTCAAGCCTGGCATACACCTCTTCCTTAACTCTGTTGAGCCATGCCTCCTTTTCCAAGTTCACAGCTCGTTTCACTTCTACCTCGAGTCTAGCCCTTTCTCCCTCCACTCTTTCCATGCCCTTAGCTACTACTTCCTTAATCTTCGGCTGATAGTTGGCCAGAACCTCCTGGTGTTTCCTTTCCACTATCTTGAAAGCTTCCTCCTTGGCCTTGGACAGCTCCTGGCTGATCCTGACCTTGATCTCCTCACTTACCTTGTCCGCTATTTTACTGAGCGATGACATCCCATTCACCCGAAACCTAAAGCTTTGGCTATTAACTTTTTCACGTCCACTGGCGTGGACTGAACGAAGGGACTTGGTATCACAGTTATGATCGGTTTAGAGACTTGCAGGCTCATCTCATCAATGGCTGATTGCTTAATGTCGTAGAAGTCCTTAGTTATGAGAACCACGTCTATGTCCTCCCTCTTCCTAGTTTCCGTCAAGGTCTTCATAAGCTCGTCGGGGGAACTAACGACTCTGCCCTCAACCCCGGCCATCTGAAATAGGGAGACTGTATACCTATCCCCTATTATCATGACCTTTCCCAAACTAATCCGTGCTCTCTGCGTATTTACGCTTAAATCTTTTCTTAAAACTTTTTAGGTGAGCCCTCTACGTAATGCCGAGACGCGTTGCTGTTTCCAGAGGAGATGATAAGGGTAGAGGTGATAGGGCCCAAACAAAGGCTCAATGAGATAGCTGCGATCATCCTCAATTTTGGCGCTCTCGAGCCCATAGATCCCAAGTATCCCATCTCTCAGGAAAGAGTGGACTACGCTAAAACTAAGGTCGCGACTGTATCGGAGCACATAATCAAGGTCTCCCAGATCATGGAGCTCGGAGGATTAGTCAGGGTCCCCAGTGGGAAAATTGAGGACACGGACTGGGGCCACTTAGCAGATCAATTGGATAGGGAAGCTAGGGATCTGGAATCTAGGTACTCGGGGTTGCTGGAGGAGGTGAATAAGATAAAGGGGGAACTGAACCAGGTGGAGGCTTTACTTTCTGAGCTCGAGCCCTTGAGTAGCATCTCCATACCCTTAGATTCGCTTTACTCCTCCCAATTCCTCGAAATCTATGTGGTCAAGGGTCCCTTCGACTTGATCCAAGAGGTGAAGAACGCAGGAGACGTCTTCGTTTACGCGATCAGGCAGGGCGAGAAGATAGGCTACGGCTTAATAGTGAGCTATAGGGGGAATCAGTCAATGGTTAAGGCCTTGAGCGAGAGGGGGCTGAAGAGGATTGAGATCCCAGAGAACTTACCCAGATCTCCCTCCGAGGCTTACGCTCAACTCTCCTCTAGGAAAGAGGAGCTTCTGAAGGTCCTCTCAGAGCTCAAGGGGAGAGCTGCGCAAAGGATACAGACCGAAAAGGACCAGGTCCTCTCCATCTACGGTAGGCTCCTGACCTTAAGGGATGCCTTAAACCTGATCTCCAAGATGAGAGTATCGGACTTCTTCGCTCAGGTCGAAGGTTACACCACGAGTAAGGCCTACAGAGACCTCGAGAGGATGCTCAAGAGGAGATTGGGTGAAGATGTGGTGGTGGAGGCTGAGTGGCCAAAGAAGTATAGGGACGAGGAGCCTCCTACAGAGCTGTCCCTACCAAAGGCCCTGAGACCACTCCAATCCATAGTCGAGATCTACGGGACGCCCTCTTACTGGGAGTTCGCTCCCACCGCTTTCCTAGTGGTGACCTTCCCGGTCCTCTTCGCCCTGATGTTCCCAGATTTCGGAGATGCTCTACTACTGCTGATCTTCTCGGTTTGGTTCTGGAGATATGGACTGAAGAGGGGTAGCAATACTATTACAAACATATCAATAGTTTTAATTTACTCGAGTATAGGAGCTATGATCACAGGCCTGTTGTCCAGAGGGTTTTTCGGCCCCTTACCCGTCGGTGGATTAGACGAATTGACAGGTGGCTCCGTGGCGTCTAAGGGACCTCTCTACTCGGCCTGGCCTATTCCGCTCTGGGTGACTAGTTACCTGTCTCCGTTGCTCCCCTTTGGGGAGTTCTCCTCCCCTATCTCCATCTCAAATGCAATAATTTTATCAGTGGGAGTTGGAATAATATCCCTATTTGGGAGCTCAGTCATAGGAGTGGTGAACGCCCTGAAGAAAAGGGACTTCGAGTATTTGACCTACGAGAAATTACCCACCCTTCTCATCTACACTTCGCCCTTTATGATCTTCGCTTACGGTCTAGTAGATCTACCCAACTTCTTCTCGAGAATAGACAATCTGCTGGGTCAACTCATACCAGCACTCTCTTCGCCTATTCCCTCACCTTCTAATGCAATGGGCTACGCTGTCCTATGGGTCGCAGAGGCTGGGTTGATCTACAACTGGCTCGGAAGGGCAATGTTCAACATTAAGGTTGAGTCAATGCCCAAGGGGTCAGCTTTAGTGAACGGTTTCCTAGAAGGCGCCTTCGACGGCGCGATCCTTCTCCTATCCAACACGATCTCCTTCATAAGGATACTGGTCCTGGCCATGGCCCACTATTATGTGCTCTATGCATTCTCGTATATGGGCTACCTAGTAGCAGGACAGCCCGCCTCTACATTAGCGGTCTTAGCTAGTCCATTGGCCATAGTGATCCTGATAATAGGGAATCTTTTAGCTGCGGGGTTAGAGGGACTCATAGTTTTCGTCCAAGACCTGAGGCTTCACTTCTACGAGATGTTCAGCAAGTTCTACAACGGCTCGGGCAAGAAGTTTGAACCCGTAAGGGCCTATGCCGAGGTAAAACTTTAGGACTGATCACTTGAGAAGAGCGGGTCTCCTTCCGTTTACTTTTTCCCTAATTGCAGACAGCCTCTCCTCCACCGAGTTCTCGAAGTCCTGAGGTAATTTCTTAAAGAGCGAGTGGAATTCACCTATTCTGTGTCCAGGTCTTAACGCCAATTCTGAGATGGAATTCCAGGGTGTCTCCTCCACTTCGCCTAAGTTAAGCATGTTGAAAAGACGCTGGGCGTGAGAGGGTATAAAGGGGTAGAGCATCACAGCCAGACTCCTCATGACGTTGACTGCTATGTGTAGAACATTCCCTGCCTGCTCTTTATCTACCTTGACCAAATCCCAGGGTGAACGGGCATTCAGGTAGTAATTGCTCCTCCTAGCTAGCCTCATGATGACTTCCGAAGCTGCCTTGAGTCTAGCCTCCTCGAAGAGTCTTGTGACTTCGGATACATGCTCCTTAAGCGAAGCGATCATCTCCCTATCCTCCTCCTTCAATTTCTCCTCCACAATGGCCGGCACCTCACCGTTGAAGTGCCTTTTCAGAAGGGTGAGAACTCTGTTGACGTAATTACCTACGTCATCGTTGAGTTCCGTGTTCACTATCCTCAAGGCTTCCCTCCACGTGAAGTTCGAGTCTCTTTCCTCAGGTCTCATACGTAACAGAATGAACCTCCAGTACTCTACATCCATTAACTCCACGGCTTCATCGATCCATATCCCTATTCTCCTGCTCTTGCTGAACTTCTGACCTTCGTAAATTAAGTACTCAGTGGCAGCTATCATGTGGGGTAAATTGTAGCCCTCGCCTGAAGCCATGAGCATGGCAGGGAGTATAACGGCGTGGAAGGGAATGTTGTCCTTACCTATGAAGAAGTATGCCCTAGCCTCCTTATGAAACCAGAAGTCCTTCCATCTCTCTTCACTACCCATTTTGCTGAAGTACTCAATAGTAGCCGATATATAACCTAGCAGGGCCTCGAACCACACGTAAATCGTCTTAGACTCAGCCCCAGGAAAGGGAGCCCTTATACCCCATTGGTTATCCCTTGTGAGGCTCCTCGGCCTTAATCCCTCACTGATCCAGCCCAACGCCATGGACTTAACGTTCTTAGGGAGCTTTTCGTTGGACTTTATCCATTCCTCTATCCTCTCACTGAAACTGCTTAGGTCGAAGAACCACTGCTCTGTTTCCTTGAAGCTCGGCGCTCTGCCGCATAAAGCGCACTTGGGGTTAATTAAGGAGGAAGGCTGAAGTAGTCTGCCGCAGCTATCACACTGATCCCCTCTAGCGTCGTCGAAGCCACAGTAAGGGCATGTCCCCTTAACGAACCTGTCAGGAAGGAAGAGTTTGTCGTAGTCACAATATGGAAGAGTCTCCTTCTGAACTCTCACATAGTTGTTGAGCTTCAGTAAGAAGTCTCTGACGAAGGCCTTGTGGATCTCCGACTCGGTCCTGGTGTAGTTGTCGAAACTGATCTCCCACTCGGAGAACATTAAGGAGTCATACTGATGCGCCTGATCGGTCAGCTCCTTGGGATCTACTCCCCTTTTCTTAGCCTCTACCTCTATGGGAGTACCGTGCTCGTCACTTCCACTAACGAAAAGGACGTTGTCCTTACCATATTTCAACCTAGCGTATCGGGCGAAGACATCAGCGGATAGAATGGAGCCTATGAGGTTGCCCAAGTGTGGCACCGAGTTAACATAGGGCCAGGCTGATGCCACGAGGATCTTGTCGCCCATTATTACCGCTTACAGAACAGAATCTTCGGCTTAAAAGCCGTTGTCAACAGTTTCGGTTAAACCATGGGTTATAACTTTAAATGGAGTGCATCGTTAATTTCGATGAGGCCTGTCGCAGGATGTGGCCGGTTTCCCTACTACATGAGCATAGGTGGAGCAGCTGAGGGAGAGGGGGATCAACTGCTCGCCTGCTCCATGAGGTCTTAGCAGTTGAACGTTGATATCAAATAGTGTGAAATCCTATGAAGCTATGAAGACCGAACTCTAAGTGCAAAAAGTGTGGTACAATTTAAAGCCCCTAGAGATCCATTGATTTAGTGGTGGATCACCTCAAGTATCCTTTTCTCGTGGAAATTGGAGAATACATGAGGGAGAGGGGCTACGGTTCTCTCTCACTAATGGATATCCTATCCCCTGAGAACGAGGTGGTAAGGGAGGCCATAGTGAGGATCAGGGAATCCACTAAGGGGAAGCTAGTCCCCTACTCCTCCTATAAGGATCCAGTGATCACTTTCTACGTCGTTCTAATCCTGCTCAGCGGTGTGAAGGAGAGAGCAGCGATCAAGAGATACGTTGGAGAAGAGGCGAAGCATTTCCTAGGCCTCCTTTCCAACGAAGAGTTAGAGGACCTAATCAGCATTGCGTCGCTAATGGGAATAAGGGTTGAGAGGAGGAAACTCACATATGGTGGCTCCTTATTCGAGGTAGCGCTTAAGTTCACCGACTTCCTGAAGCTCGAGAGACCACAGAACCTGAAGCTCTCCTCTAGACCCGTAGTGGGAGGATATGTCTTCTTAACCAAGAGGGACTTGGCAGAGATATGCTCCCTGAGGGTGAAGGAGCGCATGCTGTCTTGGACTTCAGGCGCAAATTTCAGAGTGCCGGAACCACTAACGAGGGAGGTGATGAAAATACTGATCCCCCCACGGGAGATACCTCCTTGCATTAGGAACATCGTGGAGAGAGCTAGAGATCCTCTTACTGAGGAGGAGCTCAGGGCCGCGATCGTCTTCTACCTCAACATAGGCCACTCCAAGTCAGCCATATTGAGTGTCTTCAATGACCAGAACAGGGCCAAGGTCATGAGCGAAATTAGGAGAATGTCGACGGGGAGGAATTTCCGGTATATAGTATACAGCTGTGAGAAGATGAAGGAACTGGGTATGTGTATAGCTGAGTGTAAGACCTTGAGTCCTTTACAATTCTACTTTGGACTGAGGGACTCTAAATAACCCTTAATCCACTTCAGGTCCTCCTCTAACTCCTGCCCCTCCTTTAGCCATAACATCCCCCCCACAGCGTCTACAATCTCACCCTTGAGTTTAAGGTCCTTAACGCGGTCCTTCCAGTTGAACACCTTATTGGAGATCACCAGGAGGTAGATGTCTCCCTCTTTCCTCACGTGAACCTTCCCCCACATTAAGTTCCCCACCCTGAATTCAACCTCCCTCCCGAAGGGTTCCCTACCTGGCCTCTCTGACACCTGAACCCATTCCCCCACCTCCCCTCCAACGGACTTTATGGAAGAGGATATCCTTTCCTCCATGTTCATCCTATTTTCCTCAGCGATATTAAAATCCTCTGAACTACGGTGACTGCAGAGAGTGAAAGAAAAACCAGGAAAATCCAATGACTCACTAGGGGATTCAAGAGACGGAGCAGGATGACGAGAAAGACCATTAGGAGCCTCTCTCCTCTCTCAATTATACCCCTACCCTCGAGTTTGAGACCCAAGGACTCAGCCTTAGCTCTTATGTAAGAAGTAGTGAGAGATAAGCCCACGAGGATCGAGACGAGGAAAGGAGGGAAGCCCAAGAGGTAAAGGGAGGAAATGAAGAGAGTGTCCTCTAGCCTATCAACTGTTGAGTCGAGGAACCCTCCACGAGGGCCTTGCTCGCCCCTGATCCTCGCTACTTCCCCATCTAAGGCATCCATGAGGGAGGAGAGGGCCATGACTATGAGGGCAGTAAGAGGGTGCTTAAGGTAAATCAATGTAACGAAGACTACTGAAAGTATTAGTCCGGCTAGGGTGATTTGATTCCCACTAATTCCTGCTCTGGCCATTGAGTAAGCTACTGGCCTCACTATGGACTTGAAGTACTTCCTCATTCCAGCTAGCAAAGGAATCACCAAAACTTTTTATGTGGTGCTACTAGGCAAGGGGTAATGACGCCTAAAAAGTTGATATTAGTAACATCGAGTTCCCATCCACTGAACAGGGTATTCACGGAACTCACCGAAGAGCTGGCCAAGGAATTGGGAGTTCAAAGCGAGCTCAAAGAGGAGGACTACGCTTTCCTGGCAGATCACGGAGAAAAGGACGAATTCGGAATGCCCTGGCTCCCTCAATTACTAATGGAGACCGACGATGGAAAGGTTTCCCCTATCCTAACTCAGATGCCCTTCGATAACTCCCTTAAGCCGGATAAGGCAATGGGGAAAGAGGAGGCTTTGAGGAAAATTAAAAATCTGCTGAACATGAACTAGATGATGTGAGATCTTGAGCTCCTATCCGAGTGTTCCATACGTCCCATCACCAGATAAAGTCGTAAGGAGAATGTTGGAGATAGCCAAGGTGGGACAGGAGGATATAGTTTACGATTTAGGGGCTGGAGACGGTCGCATAATAGTGACGGCAGCTAAGGACTTCAGGGCTAAGAAAGCGGTGGGAATAGAGATAAACGATGACAGGATCAAGGAGGCCCTTAAGAACATAAAGGAGAACAACTTGGAGAATAAGGTTCTGGTGAGGAAGGAGAACTTCTTCGAGGCTAATATAAGCGAGGCAACAGTAGTCACAATGTTCCTTTTATCCAACGTGAACGAATTACTGAAACCCAAACTGGAGAAGGAGCTAAAGCCTGGGACCAGAGTGGTTTCGCACGAATTCGAGATGAGGGGGTGGATCCCTAAGGAGGTAGTGAAAGTGGAGGACGGGAATATGACTCATACGGTTTACCTTTACATAATAGGGGAACATAGATGAGAACTCTTGCCATAAGGAGTGAGAACGGGAAAGTTACGGAGGAGGTAGTCCTGGAGGGGAACGTCTTTGATAACGTGAAGAAGATCGCTACTAAGGCGTTAGAGGAGTGGGCCGACTCGTCGGACTTCTATATAATGCGTGACTTCCACGAGTTAAGGAAGAAGATGCCTCTAGATCCTAAGACATATGAGGCCTTAAATAAGTTCTTGGACAGGAGGGAGGGAAACGAGGCGGTAATAAAGATCCCCATGTATATCATAAGTTTCGAGAACGTGTGGATGGAGAACAACTTCCAAGATCGTAGGATATACCTCATAGTGCCCTATTTGGACGAAGAGTTGAGACAGGAGTTAAGGGAGATGGCTATCGAGGCTACAAGCGAGGACCAGGGTATGAATGAGGAGGAGAGTAAGTCCTATAATAGTTAGGTACTTCAACGTCCTATGAAAGTGTTAGAGTCTGAGAGAGTTCAGAGTTGATTCGGAAAGAGAGAATTTAGAATAAGTTTTTATAAAATTAAAATTTAAGAGAGTAGGTTCAACCACACTAGAGTTATACCCATACGGAGTTATATCCGGTAAAACCGAGAAGTGCTACAAAGTCATAATCTATATGGAAGAAAGTTAATTTGTGTTACCAAGCGTATTTCTGACTTCCTCCCGCCCTGCGAGTGCAGCCTCCTATTCCCGCCCTGAGGGGCTTAGTAAAGACCTAGGGGGACCGTATAGGGGAAGTAATAGGGGAAGGGGATCCTTACTAATTCGACCCGGTGTAGAGAGCAATGATGTTGCCCCTCACCCAGTCCCTTTGCCCTAGAGAAGGGTCATCGCTTGGCTTCTATAAGGGGTTTCCCTACAAGGAAATTGTCCCTATACTTTCTGAAGCAAGCCCCACCCTTTAGATTGAAGGAAGCATGAACGGGCCCTTTAGAAAGGACGATCGAGGTTTTCAAGATAGTGAAGCAAGATAAGGGTATGGAGTATACCCTTTACGGACCCGCCGGGATTCGAACCCGGGACCACCGGCTCCGAAGGCCTAGCGAAGAGCGCTGAGCGTCGTAAAATTGCCTTGGTTGCCAATTTACGCCAACACGCGTCGGAAGGCAACGTGAAGGCGTTCTACGACTACCTCGTGAACGAACGCGGAATAACGGAGGAAACGGCAAAGGCCTACGTCTCCTTGATATCTAAGCCGTTCCGTGAAACTAGGAACGCCCAGAAAGCGTTCAGGTTGTTCGCGAAGTTCTTAGCTTCACGCGGCGTAATAAGTGACGATTTCGCCGAGAAGATACTAAAGGTAGTTAAGGTGAAGAGGACTAATGCCGATATTTATATCCCGACAATTGAGGAAATTAAGCGGACGCTCAATAAGGCGAAAGACTATAGCGAAAACGTCTATCTCATTTACCGTTTAGCGTTGGAGTCGGGGTCGAGACTGAGCGAAATACTACGCGTTTTGAAAGAACCGGAAAAGGACGTATGTGAAGTGGGGATACCCCACACCCCAATGCTATGTTACTACCCGTTATCATGGCAACGCGGTTACAAAGGCGTTTTCTATGTATTTCACTCAACGCCCCTGAAGAAAGTAGACATAACAATGTGGGCGATAAGTGATTTCGAACGCCGGAACAAAGACGCTATCGCGATAAAGTACTTCCGCAAATTCGTCGCAATGAAGATGGCGGAACTTTCGATACCTCTCGACGTCATTGACTTCATCCAGGGGCGTAAGCCTACACGCGTGCTGACGCAACATTACGTATCGTTATTCGGCATAGCGAAAGAACAGTATAAGAAGTACGCGGAGTGGTTATATACAAATTTTCGATTATCGGATTAATTTATGAAGACACCTCTAAGCTTTGTGAATTCGTCTCGTCTCAATTCGATAAGTTTTTCTCCGTTTTTTTACGATAAAAAAAAGGAGAAATTCTCCATGTTTTCTTCTAATTTCGATGGAGAATATTTTTCAGAAGAGAAATTTATTAACCTCTTTTCAAATTGTTATATGGGCGAAAACATGCCCACAAAAAGATCCGCACTACTACTGCGATTAAGAGATGAAGATAGAGAAATGGTAAGACAATTAGCGAAATACTACGATATCGCTGAGGCAGACGTGATAAAGATACTAATACACGAATATATGAAAAACCACAATATCGGGGTGACCTCTTCATAAGTTAATCCGTTTTTTTCCGTTTTCGTCACAAATCGGAAAAAAGGTGGTGTCCATGGGTCTGTTTAAATCTAAGTCTAATTCGAATAAAAAAGATGACGGTCGCCCAGAAAAGGGCGATCGGAAAAAGGCAAAGTACATATACCTATCTTCGAAAAAGGCGGTATTCCTAGTAACGGGCGAACCACGTGAGTCGAAGTACTCGTATAGCGTGCCGATAATACCATTGCACGGGTTTTACTATTCGTCAAAAGATAAGCGTAAATATAACGCTAAGGAGTTAGTCGACTATTTTGTCGTGCTGAATATCGACAAAGAGGACGCCGACGTGTTAAGAGGCAAAAAGATCGTCGTGTTAGGCTATAGTGAACACGAAGCGTTATTCGTACCAAACGACGAAGGGGGTGATGACAACGATGATAATAAGGCGTAACGACCTCTTTAGACCCAAATCGAAAAAATCTCAGAACGACAAAGAAAAATTCAACATCAACAAACAATCGTCTACAGAAAAACGCTCAGTTCGCTCAGTTCGCTCAGAAAAATCTGAGCAATCTGAGCAAATCGGTCGCTCAGAAAAACCCGGGAAATCTGAGCAATCTGAGCAATCTGAGCAAACTTTTGTAGACAATAGGTCAAAGACGAACAATAATTTGCAAACCAACGAGATTATTATCAAAGACAAGAGCGTAGGTACAAAGGTCTATGCCAAAGTAGAGAAAATAGACGAAACAGCAATGGTCGTTTATGATAAAGTCGTTGTTTCGCCGGTATTGAAGATAATGCTGAAGTATAAGAACGTGACCCGCGAATGTAAGGCGACAGTCGCGGAATATGAAGGTTATTTAATCGTAATTGGTTGCAACAACGAGATACACGAAATCGCGGAAATAACGCGTAGACGTCCGCCCAAAGCTGATATCCTCAACGCTATAAATGAATACGTCGACGCCCATTTCGATATTGAAAGCACGCCGTTGGTCGACTACGTCAGGCAAAAGTACGCCGATGGGTTAGCCGAGATAGAGAGAGACCCCTTCGCGTGGATATTATCGCACACTAAGGAAATCGTAGGCTATGATAGACTGAAGTTGTTAACGTTATTGTCCGTCATTTCGTCGAGAATGAAGAGAGTCATGGGGATATCTAGGATTCACATAAACATAGTAGGACAGTCAGGAGCGGGTAAATCGTCCGTAGTGAAGAGCGTGCTGAAGTTCGTCGACGATAGAATGAAGGTGGACGCGACTCGTTTCACGGAAAAGGCGTTAGGATATCTCGTTATTGACACTTTCGACGGTAAGGTCGTCTTCTTGGAACAAATCGATAACCAAAACGTCGCGTATTTGAGAGAGGCGTTAAGTGAAGAGAAGATATGCACATATGTAACTGAGAAAGACGCGTCTGAAGGCGGGGGCGAAAAACTTGTAACGTCAAAGAAGTGTATCGACGGTCAGCCCGCGTTCATTACGACGTCTGTTTCTGATAGAGTCGATCTTGACAGAGAGCAAATTGCGAATAGGATGCTTAACGTTTACTTGAAGTACACATATAGTCGCGATATAGCCAAATCGATATTGGAGAGGGCGGAAAGCGAAGTTTCGGAAGTCGACAAGATGGTGTTCATGGCGTACCTGTTGTCAAGACCTAACGTGGCGGACATAACGCCCGTCGAAGATAGGATTATAGCATTCGTCGATAAATTAGCTGAATTGACGCGGTCGCCCGTCAATAGGACGGTCGAAATAATCCGTAATTTAGTGAGGGCGGTCGCTATTGCCCGCGGTAAAACGAAAGTGAGTGATGAAGACTACAATTTCGTGATGCAGAACTTTCAACTCGATATACTATACAACGGTCTCGGACTGACGGAAAGAGATATCGAAATTATAGAGGCGTTACCAGATGAGGGCGGTCTTAAGTCGCAAGAAGTTGCCGACAGGTTGAGGGTGCCGAAACAATACGCGATAAACGTACTGAGAAATCTAGAGCGTAAAGGCGTAGTCGACGCCACGAAAGAGGACGGCAAAACGTTTACGTGGTACCTAACGGCGTTAGGACGTAGGATTAAGGCGTTAGTAGGTAATATTAACGTCGTCGACGAAAAAGGCGAATTGATAGGGGAGGTTGACGGTAAATTTTGCCCTAACTCTAACTCCGGAGATGATAGAGAGAATACCGTGTCAGGGAATGACGGAGGCGGAATGTCGAGAGGTGACGAGAAAGATGATCGAGATGTTGAGGCGTATCTAGGCCTGTTATTGGAGTATATCTCCTCGAAGTTTCTAGGGAAGAAGGAAGTGACGGAAGAGGAGCTAAGGGGCATATTGGAGAGGACGACTCAGGTTACAGATCCAGAGCTGCAGAACGTGTTGATCGAGGCATTGGAGGAGAAGGGTATAATAAGGAAGAGCGATGGAACGTGGAAGGTTCTGGATGATGGTCCTGATTTGTTGGAACTGTACAAACGTTACAGTGGAAAAGTCAGGAGCAGAAAAGATTTAGTAGATGAACTGGGTCTTAGGGCTTACGAGTTGTTAAACTTCTGTGAAAAGAGGAACGTGTGCCATTGGATTGATGGGGAACATGTGCGGTTTGATTGAGTGAGAGTTAGTGAGAGTGGGTGAGATTTTTTTGGGGGGGGGTGAAATGGGCAAAATGACGTAGCGGATCTATACTAAAAAATTCGAATAAGTAGCGTATACGTAACAAAAAACAACTTCAACGTAACTCCGCTATATCATAATATAATATGACAATATATCAGCAAAGAAAGTCTAGATTAATTGATAAAATTACAGAGAAGAAGAAAGCTCTCAAAATACAAATAATTGAAAAAATTGAAGAACAGAAAAACGAAATCAAAGATGAACAAAATTTGGGGAGCCCTCCCCAAATTTTACCAACAAATACTGATAAAATTTCAACAAGACAAGAATCTAGAGAAATAAAGGAAGAATTGAATAGACGATTCGGTTGACAATTTGTGTTTTTCTCTATCGCTCTGAGATTTTTTTTCCGATTTCTCGCATAAATGAGGAATCTTTGCCGTCTTCTTTCAATTCGACATGAATTATGGCAAAAATTGACGGGTTGCCAACGCTTATAAACGCGTTTTGGCAACTACAATACGGGGCGTGAAAATGACGGAGAAGCAACGTCGTTATAAATTCGGCAACTATATTTTACGCGAAAGAAAAGGTCGGTATTATGTTTACAAATTAGAGAATGTGAACGGTGAGGTAAAGGAACGTTACGTCGGTCCCTTAACTGACGTAGTCGAAACTTACGAAAAATTGAAAAATAGCAGTGGGGGTGTGGGGGTACCCCCCACAACGGACCCGCCGGGATTCGAACCCGGGACCATAGGCTCCGAAGGCCTACGCTCTGTCCTGGCTGAGCTACGGGTCCTAACAAGAAATAATTATTTGGTAGAATATTTAGATTCGATGGAGG
>Ga0081474_112893_pt1 | contig 23515 bp, 29 predicted proteins | sample OneHunmetagenome_2_FD_70978 | JGI IMG/M metagenome (GOLD analysis project Ga0081474, IMG submission 70978) | Ferrous microbial mat communities from One Hundred Spring Plain, Yellowstone National Park, USA v2 (version 2) | ecosystem: Environmental > Aquatic > Non-marine Saline and Alkaline >... | reverse complement strand
GTAACTTATCATTAAGTAAGTTAAAGACGGCCATCAGGCTTTATAATCTGGTGGCGTTATTGATGAACTCCTGCAATAGGGAGGGGGTTAGAAACTAGCAAATACTTAATTAAGTCCCCCCATAATCATTTAGGTTGATGAAGATCGATGACTTACTAAGGGCTTATAAACCCGTATGGGCCATCGACCACGCAAGATCTCTACTTGAGTGGGATTTGGAGGTTAACATGCCTACGGAGGGCGCCTCCGCACGTGGTGAGGCGTTGGCGCATTTAACGTTAATACGCAGAGAGTATCTACTCAGGCTTAAAGATTTGGTTGAGAAGTTCGAAGGTTCAGGGGATCTCAATGATGTTGAGAAGGGGATCATAAGGGTTCTAAAGAGGGAGTTGAAGTACTACACGTCGATACCCCCGGAGATACTTGAGGAGTTGGATAGGACTACGACAAAGGCCGCGGTTGTCTGGAGAGAGGCTAAGAGGGAATCGAATTTCGATAAGTTTAAGCCGCACCTAACAAAGATTGTTGAGCTGGAGAGGGTTATTGCGGATAAGCTCGGTTACGAGGGACACCCTTACAATGCGCTCCTGGACCTTTATGAGGAGGGTTTCACGGTAAATGACGCCGACGAGGTCTTCAATAAATTACTTCCCAACCTAAAGTCGGTTCTAGATAAGATCAGGAGTGAGGGTAGGTACCCCGATAAGCACACGCTTGAGGATGTGGCTTACGACGTGAACGTCATGAAAGCGGTCAACGAGGAGTTATTGAAGATCCTGGAGATGCCCGTGGGCGCCAGATTTAGGATTGATGTTTCTGCGCATCCATTCACCATAGGAATGTCGGTGAATGACGTAAGGATAACTACCAGGTATGAAGGTAAGGACTTCAGGGCGACCATGTTCTCGGTAATACACGAGAGTGGTCACGCAATGTATGAGTTAATGATCGATCCAAACCTCGAAATGACACCTGTTGGGCGTGGCGTCTCGATGGGTGTTCACGAATCGCAATCGAGGTTTTGGGAGAACGTGATTGGTAGGAGTAGGGAGTTCGTCCACATAATATACCCACTACTCAGGGGGAGGCTTCCGTTCCTTAAGGATTATGGCGAGGAGGATGTGTACAAATACTTTAACATAGTTAGACCAAGTTTAATTAGGGTTGATGCTGATGAAGTGACGTATAATTTCCATATTGCTCTTCGATACGAAATTGAGAAGGGATTAATTGCGGGTAAGCTCGATGTGTCTGACTTACCATCCCTATGGGATGACTTCATGGATAAGTACCTCGGCGTTAGGCCTAAGAATGATGCTGAGGGTGTTCTCCAGGACATCCACTGGTCCCAGGGATCATTCGGTTACTTCCCAACGTATACCCTGGGTAACGTTATCGCCGGCATGATCTACGCGAAGTTGCCTGGGCTTAGAGATAAGGTGGCTGGTAGGAGGTTTAGCGAGATTAAGGAGTTCTTGAGGGACAAGATTTGTAGGTACGGTGCGATATACTCACCCAAGGAGTTGCTAATGCGTTCGTTTAATGATACCTATAACCCCGATTACCTACTTAATTACCTACGTGAGAAATACCTGGGTTAAGCAACCGCATTAAAAGGGAGTTTCAACTTTCAATTTAAGTTTAGGAGGTGCGTTCGTGAGTGAACGTAATGTTAATGCATAGGTTAGTTGGGCGTTAAAGGGGAGGTTGCAGGTTCGTGAGGATTCACGAAAGGCTTAAAAGTTACGATTACTACTCGATAAGGTATGAAGGTTGATATTGAGGAGTTGAAAAGTAAGATAAAGCCAAGGTTAAGGCCAATAATATGGCGTGATGAGAACAACACACTAATACTGCTTGACCAGAGGAAGTTGCCGTTTGAGGAGTCTTACGTGGAGTTGAGGGACCCTGTATCCACTGCGGATGCCATTAGGCAAATGATAGTTAGGGGCGCACCCGCAATAGGCATAACCGCCGCCTACGGCATGGTACTCACCATAGCCCACGGCAGTATCTCATCATTAGATGAAGCCCTTAAGGAGCTGGCTAGAGCTAGGGATATATTAAACGCAGCTAGACCTACGGCCCAAAATCTGTTTTGGGCAACTGAAAGGATTTACCGCAGGGCTGAGGATGCTGTACATAATGGTAGGGCAAAATCCATTAAGGAGTTACTTGAGGAGTTGAAGGCAGAGGCTAAGGCCGTGTTTGATGAGGAGTTTGAGGCTGAGCTTAAGATGGGTATTTACGGCCTTGAGAAGATAAGCGATGGAGATGTAGTACTCACCCAATGCAATGCGGGCGGTTTAGCAACAGGCACGGGGATAGGTACCGCAACAGCACCCATTAGGGTGGCACACGCATTGGGCATTAGGGTATCTGTAATAGCCCCTGAAACAAGGCCGTGGCTTCAAGGTGCCAGGTTGACGGTTTATGAATTAATGATGGATAACATACCGGTCACCCTAATTGCAGACACGGCTGTTGGTTACGTGATGTATAAGGGCATGGTAAACAGTGTTATGGTTGGTGCAGACAGGATATTGAGGGATGGTCACGTCTATAACAAGATTGGCACATTCAAGGAGGCGGTAATTGCCCATGAGTTAAATATACCATTTTACGCAATCGCTCCCTCATCAACCTTTGATCTCAAGAGTAGGGTTGAGGATGTGAAGATTGAGGAGAGGGATCCTGACGAGGTTAGGAAGATCAGGGGTGTACCAATAACGTTGGATAACGTTCCTGTCTATAACCCCGTATTTGATGTGACACCACCTAAGTACGTAACCGCGTTAATAACCGAGAAGGGGATAATCTATCCACCCTTTGAGAAGAACGTGCCTAAGGTATTAGGTGTTCAATAGCCACTTCAGTGAAATTCCAAGCCTACTTGCATACTCACGGTAAATACTCACTAACTTACCATACCAACTTGATAAGCCACTTGGATCTGTTGGGTAGCTCTCATATAGTGATTTAGCCTCATTCATATACCTCAATGCTAGCCTTAGCTTAGCTGCCACGTCGGGGACCTTCATTAAGCGAAGACCAATCTTTAACTTATCAACAAGGGAGAGCTCTAATGAACCCTTCTCCGAGATCTCCAGAACCTCATCCTCAGTGAGTAAACGTGCTCTTAAACCCCTATTTAATTGATCATTAGTTAGTGTCTGAAGCATCAACCTAAACACATCCAGCATTGCCTGCTTTATACCGTAAGCCCTTAAATACTCAATATTGTACCTCCACAAACCCCTCATTGAGTAATCACCCTTTTCGAAGGCCTCGATTACGGACTTTGACGCAAGCTCGGCAGAAAGTAGGGCAGGACCTATGCCGCCACCATGAACAGGGTTTACGGTTACAGCAGCGTCACCCACCGCCAGGAATCCATCAGCCACAAGTGAAGGTAATGGTCTGCGTGTCGGTACAATACCACCGCTTGCATGTATTATCTTTCTACCTTTCACGTACTGGCTTGTGGCTAGGTACTTATCGTAGTTATGCCTTGGATTTAACCCCTGTTCCTCACTAAGCTTACCCCAAAGCCCTAGGCCTATGTTCATGGTGTTGCGACTCTTTGGGAACAACCACCAATAACCACCAGGTGCTATGTTCGTATCTAGGTATATCCTTATGTATTCAGGTTTCTCTATCTCATAATCAACCTCTATGATTTCCCTATATGCATTCGAGGCATCCTCAGGCAATAACGGCTCGGAAACCCACCACTCACGGGGCAACCTACTCCTAACAACCGCACCAACCCCACTTGCATCAATAACAACCTTTGCTCTGAACTCCTCCACAGTACCGTCAGGCTTCAAAACCCTAACCCCTGAAACCTTCCCATTCTCTATTATTGGTCCCTGAACCTTATACCCATCAAAAACCTGGACGCCAGCGGATTCAGCCTCACCTATTAGCCATTGAGCCCATTTCGCCATGTCAAGCCCAAAACCCTTACCAAGTACTACATATCTCACGGAAAGGTCGGGACTGTATAACTCAGCACCCTCATACCTTATGGTGAATACTTGGCTTGGTGGCTTAATAACCATCCTCTCGATATGGTGTATGCCTATTGCGTCACCGGTTGTTTTGAAAACCTTATCTCTTTTCTTCATTTCCACGAGGGCGACATTAAGACCTGCCTTGGCAAGTAAATAGGACGCATAAGAACCGCCGGTGCCGGCACCAACAACCACAACATCGAAATTACCCATCCTGTAACGAAGCAGTACTAGGTATTTTAAAGATTAAGGGCTTAGCAGTAATTACTTACTTGATTGGTAATTGTAAAACCTCACCGGGCTTCAATATGTAAACCCTCACATCAGGGAGCATGGATTCTGCAAACTCCTTAAACTGGCTCGGGTCCTGCTTAATGTCAGGGAATGTGTTGTAATGCATCGGTATTACAGCCCTCGGCCTCAGGAGAGTCAATGCATAGGCGGCTTGTCTAGGATCCATTGTGAATAGGCTGCCTATTGGTAGCATGGCTACGTCTATCTTGAATAATTTACCCAACAAATCCATTTCGCTGAATAAACCAGTATCTCCCGCGTGGTATATCGTAGCCTCAGGAGCCTTTATTATGAAACCAACAGGAACACCCTTACTTGAGCTATGAAGCGCTGGTGTTACGTAAACCTCAATCTCACTTGTAAGCTTAACCGAGCCACCAACATTCATACCTATCGTGTTCTTAACACCCTGTTCCCCAAGGTAATTCACAAGTTCGAAGACGCCGATAACGGTGGCATTGGTCTTCTTGGCTATATCCACCGTCTCCCCAAGGTGATCGAAGTGGTCGTGAGTCACCAGGATATAGTCGACATGTGTTATGTCATTCAGAGTTATTGGTGATAGTGGGTTGGATATCCAGGGATCTATCAGTAACCTCTTCCCACTTAACGAAATCTCAAAGGCAGCGTGACCGAGCCATTTAATGTAGGACTGCGCACTCATCAAACCAAACCTAAGTATACGCATAAATAAGCATTACATTATCGTAACCTTCGAAATTACCTCTTTAACGTGAAGAGGAGCTTGATAGCCCTCGTGTGTGGTGCGTATATCATGATGTCGCTTGGTGCTATACCGTACTTACTCGTTAATACCTTGATTACTTCGGAAATACTGTTAAACCTGATGGGCGACTCGAGATAAATCTTTATGGAAACCTCTAGTCCCTGCTTAGAATCCCTAACACTAACCCTGGTGTACCTCAACGATTTAACCTCAAGGCTCTTAAGTACCCCATCAACTAAAGCCTTTAATTCACGCTGTATTAATGATGATTTCATTACCACAATTATTAACTGGACATATTAAAAATTAATCGGTCTCTGACGTATCACTCAATCCTAACCTCAGGTTAATGTGGGGTGTGGAATCCAGGGAGACGCTGAGGCTTACTAGTTATATTACTTATTACTTAAGGAAATCTAACAATGATCTATTAACGTACTTACTGATTAATTGCTCGAGCGTGTAGGCATTGTTTAAATCGTCAGGCTTGATCACGATGCTCGATTTGCTTGTGACTGGTATGAATCGCCAATCATCACCCTTAAATTTAACCGCAATGTAGGCATGACCCCTAGCCCTCTCTGCAAACTCAAGTAGCTTTGACACCTTCTCCTCCTCAATCCTTATTGAATTCCTCTCAGATCTATACTTGACCTCCAGGACTAACACGAAACCTGGTCCCATGGCAACAATGTCCGGGACAAACCTCTTCCTAACACCGCCACCGGATGAGCAGCCCCTAAGGACGGCTAAACCCATATCCCATAACTTATTTGCCAGGTTTCTCTCATGTGCGGAGCCCTTTCTCTTGGGTATGCTCATCTAATCAACCCTTAACTCCCTAATGATATCAACATTTGGGCAAAGAAACATGCATAGAGGACTTTGTGAAGAAGTACAAAGGTCGCAATTGGATGAAATACTAACTTCACCATTTAAGCCACCCTTCACTATACTATTGTACATCTCCGCTAACTTGGCATCGTACGTAAATACCAATCTAGAGCGCATTAATAAATCAATGCTGCTTATTGAGCGATCCCTAATTAATACGTACAAATCCCCACCAGACTCTATATAGTCCAAAAGCCAATTAATTACAGGTTTCGGTAGTTCCTTGGGGACTACCTGTGCTTCATCATTAATAATAGGATCTATGAATAACTCACTGGGTAAATCAAGCAGGTGGGGTTTTACATCAACGAACTTCATCAACGCATCTAGGGTAAGGCCAACAATAGTGTTTGAAAACTCCATCACGTATTTAAGCCATAATATGCCGAATCGTGAATTCATTATTATCACGACCCTATCGAAATTATCAGAAATCCTTGGAATTCCCGGGCTCGTCCTATCCCGGGTTCTCACTATACCAATTACCTCCTTACCCAAGGACTTAATCTTTCTAGCAAACCTTTGATCAACCTCGCCGTCTAACTCAATTGCAAGTTTACTCGTGAAAACCAACCTAGGTAGATACCCAGCACCCTGGTTTATTATCGGAACCGCCTCGGGCAGCATTGTTAGACCTCCTCCTCTTCCTTACTAACCTCCTCCTCGTACAAAGCCCCTATATCCTTAAGGACATCGTGTATCTTAAAGACCGCGTCCCTAACCTGAACCTCCTTTTTGGCACCCGTGCACACTATCTTTCCTGAACTAAAGATGAGTAGCACGACCTTAGGATCGTCCATCCTATAAATCAATCCGGGGAATTGTTCGGGTTCGTACATGGAATTCTCAAGCATGAGTGCGGACTTCTCGATATCAACTTCGGCGTGGAGATTGCCTGAGGCAACTATGTTTTGTACCTGGATCTCTGGGGTTAATGGTACGTCAGCGCCATGCTCATTGAGTAACCTAACGAGCTCTTTAACAGCCCTCTTAAGCTCATTCTCACTCTTAGCACCCGTGCACACCATCTTACCCGTCCTAAATATTAGGGCTGAGATCTTGGGCCTTTGTAGCCTGAGTATTAAACCGGGGAATTGCTCGGGGTTATACTCAGCCGCCGGGAGCCTCTCGGCGAGTTTGTCCAGGTCTAAATCAACACCAAGGTTAACCGTGGCGACAATATTCTCAATGCGATATGTGGGATTTGGCATTACTCATGATTTAAAAAACTACTTAAAAAGTCTTTCCAATAGCAATATAATACTAACTTCTAATAATATATGCGATGGTAGAGACTAACCCAGCCCTGGAAGGGCGAGGCTTCCGTTAAGTTTATAAGGAATTATGTGAGAGGCTGTATTGACCTATATGGGTGGTAAGAAGAAGCCAACCTTATCCCAGTTAGCTAAGAAGCAGGAGAAGCAGCAGGCGGCGCCAGCGAAACCTACGGGTAAGGGTAAGAAGGCAGCGGAGGAGAGGCAGGTAGTTAAGGCGTCCTTAGTCGATCCTAAACTACTTAGTGATGTTGAGAAGGAGGTCACCAAGTGGGAGTACGTTACACCGTACCTCGTAGCCAACAGATTTAATACTAAGATGAGTGTGGCATACCAAGTCCTGAGGACCTTAGCCAGTAAGGGATCGCTGGTGTTGATCTCGAAGGGCCACAGGACCGAGGTTTATGCGCCACCAAGCAGACTCAAGCAACTAGGTATGTAATCATGAGAATAGGGTGTCAAGCCTAACTTTAACGAGGTCCTTAGGTAAATCCTTAACCCTATTAACAACCCCAGGTTCAACGATCTCTATTAAACCAACCCTCCTAAGTGCACGCAGGACATTATCCTCAATCCTCAAAATACTCTCATTAACACCACCGAACTGCTTCGCAATATCCAACTTAAGTCGCAACTCACCAACGCTCCAATACCTCGATAGGTACATCAACATCGCAAGGGCAACCTTCAAGGCCTCCTCCCTATTTTGTGAAACCTCATCATAAATTGCATTTCTTAATATTGATAAGAAGTTGTCTGCGGTGACTGAGGAATAATCGATGAGTCCTTCACTCTCAATTCTATCTTGTTTTTCTACCTCCCTAGTCCCGCCTTCCTCCGTTCCCTTAGCCTCCTCGATCTCCTCATGGGTCTTACCGCCTTCCAATTCCTGGTCTTGCTTAGGCCCTGTCTTCTCTACAGTAATCTCTATCCTCTCCTCAACCTTAGCCTCACCCTGCCCCTCCTTAGTACTGCTCTCCTCGCTTAAGGCCTCGAGGATATTCGTACTTTTACCACGCCTCTGCCTAACCTGGCGCTTGGTTGTTACTGCGGTTTTTGTTGACGCGCTTACCTCTATGTAGGTTGGTATTGTTAATTTAACATCATTATTACCAACCCTCAAAACCCCAATCACATACTCACCTGATGTCTTAAACCTCTTTTCTCGAATTAACTCCCTAATTAGGAGGTAAAGTAGGGCGTTTCCGACCTTATTGGTTGATGACCACTTCAATAAATCCTGGTGAGTAACCCTCTTACTCTTCATTATGTATGTCCCTAATGACACCTTTAAATCCTCAAAACTAACCACAAGTACTTCTTCGGAAAGAACTCTTTTATACTTACTCCCAAGGTATTAGGATTAATGGGTGAAGGGTTTGATGATTTTAGTAACATATTAATGAGGCCGAGAAGAGTTCGGATACTTAGGTTATTGATTGAGCAGGGCACAATGAAGATATCCGACATAAGGAGAATGCTGAATGCGCCAGCCTCATCTGTGTATTACGACATTGAGATTCTAAGGGCTAATGGGCTCGTTATTAGGGATGGATCTTACGTAAAGATAACGAGTAAAGGGAGGGAATTGGTGGAGAGGTTAGACGGTATTCTAGGTTCTATGCAAGAGAGTAGGAGGAGCAGAACTGAGGAGTTGGCGGATATTCTACTTATGAGGCCAGTAGTGATAAACATGTATAGGCTTGGTCCCACCATGGTCTTTCTATATTCAGTGATAATAATAGTTCTAGGATTAGTCATGGCCTTCATGCAGGGTTATGAATTAATGCTGCTCGTCTTTGTGGAAGGCATAGGTTTCATGCCTGTCAGCATAACGGTAATTTCCGTGTTGGCGTACGTGGGTATAGCATTATTTATTTATAAGTACCTGTTAGGTAATGAGATTATTGATTTAAGATTACTGAGTGGGGTGTTTGTCTCGTTAATACCCACGTCAATCTACCCAACAATAATGGCATTAATAACGCCCTGGATACCACCCCTACCGCTCTCAATAATCGATGCATTACTAAAGGCCCTACTACCACTGGCGAGCCTAATTATTCTAGCCACCGTATTATCCATGCTCTCAGGAAAGCCCATGGAGTACTCACTATTATTCGAAACACTCCTCCTCCTAATACCCTCGGTAATCATATACATAGCGATCTTTAGGTAATGGCATGAGATTGATAATCCTAGGTAATGTATATCCACCGGCTGAGGACTCTTGGCAAACAGCGGAGGTGCTTGGGTGGGTTTTGGAGAATTACGTAGGGAGTAGTGGCGCTCTGAGGATCATCGATGTTGGGTCTGGGACGGGCATCCTGACATTAACCGCGATAGAGAAAGCGGTGAGTAGGGGCATTAATGCGTGGGTGATCTCTATCGATTACGATGTTAATGCATCAATAAACACGAGGCTAAACCTGGTCAATAATGGGCTGTATAGTTATGCCGATGTCCTGTCAACGAGAACATTAGATGCGATAAAAAATAACGCCCGCCTTAAAGTAATTGTAAGTAACCCACCCTACCTACCTGGTGATTGGTTTGAGGATTGGAGGGTTTTTGGTGGTCCTCAGGGTAACGAAGTAATTAAGCAAATCGTGAATTACACATGTGGTAACAGGGTTGATATTGTGGTTTTAACGCAATCGTCATTGTCTAATTGGGAGGAGACTGTTGAATTAATGGGTATGTGTGATTATAAGTTGGTGGTTGTTAAAACAAGTCATTACTTTTTTGAGGATATTATAACGATGGTTTTTATTACGAGCTGATCTGCTCGATTGCGAGGTTGAGTAATGCCTCACCTACGTCGGATGCGTACTCGGCAATTCTATATATGCTATCGAGGATCAATCTCGCAGAGGCAGCGGCTTGCGTAGACATGCTGTAGTTTGTTAAGTTTGTGTCTAATGAGTCTACTGCTGACCGTACCTCGTACTTCACGGCATCGATTATGTAGTTAACCTCCTTAACGTCAGGCTTCTCCATCATTGCCTTACCCACGTTATTCATTATCATGGAATCCTTACTGAGCAACTCACTAAACCTCTGCCTAATTTCCTGCGGCATTAACAATACATACTTATCACCAATATTCAGAATCTCCCTAGCTATCTTCACGGCATGGTCGGCAGCCCTCTCGAGAGACTTATTAATTATGGCGTACTCAATTATACTCCTTGGGTCCTGTAAGCCAGAGAGGCTTAGGGCATGCTTGCTAATCAGTATCCTCTTTAACTGCCTATTTAGCAACCAATAGAACTTATCAACCTCGTTGTCTCTCTCCACGATGTCCATGGCGATTGCCTTATCCCCATTCTCTATCGGGGTTCTTAAGTCATCGATCATGCCGACAACGGTCTTCACGAGCTTCACGAGTATATCCCTAATGTTTATGTCTGGGACGTTGACCAGGTTCTGTATTACTAGGGAGTTCCTACCCTCCTCAATAATCTCGACGCCGGTTAGCTTCCTCCGTACTATATCCTTAACCTGCCTCTTAAGGTCTAGTGTTGTTATGTCGAAGTTGAGCTTGAATATGTCGTAACCCGACAGGTAATGGGCTAACAAAACCCTCTCCAGGTGGTCAATGTTTGAGAGGTCCTGGTTAACACTTATTGATGACTCAAGCAGTGGTGCCTTAACCATCTTCTTAGGCACAACTAGTAATGAGAGGTCTGGCTGTGGTATGACCAAGACCTCATCACCAGGCTTTAGATCTACCTGCCTAGTCCACTCCTTGGGTAGCGACACTATTAAGGTTGCGCCACCGGTTAATTGCACCCTCCTGGTCTCCGGTTCAAACTTCACTATAGACATCAGGGCATAATAATTAGACCCCTATAAATACCTTATCCTAATAAATTAATAATTACTAATCATAATTACTTATTGATTTTTAGAGGTGAAATATTCATACGCATGAGCATAACTATTCTATTGAAACCTCCGTCTCGGCTATACTACCTAATTTAGGAATAATTACCTGAAGCACCCCATCCCTATACATTGCCTTGGCTCCATCAACCTTAAACCTAACACCAAGCTCCACCCTCCTATAAACCCTGAAATTGCTCAACCTCTCAATCCTAGCCGCCTTACCCACCGTAGGTGTTGGTTGAGGTTCAGCTGCGATCTCTATATAGTTGCTACCAACTCTAACCTTGATACTGTCCTTCTTAACACCAGGTAGATCAACCAGTATTACCACTGAGTCGCCATTATCAAAAATATCGATGGGCGGCTCCCTAGTCATTAACCTCGGATCTATCACGGCCGCTAACTTACTAATTAGCTCATTCACACCAGTCTCCACCTTACCTAACCCAACCGCCACATCTGTTGCGTTTTGTTCAAACGTCATGATTAGGAGGTATGCTATGTTTAATAATTACCCAACGCATTAATTAAGTGGTACTCCATAAATAAAACACAAATAAATACGAGCCTAAATAACGAGTGCCTCCTTAATCAAATTACCCGTTACGAACCTCTGGGGTAGGAAGGGCCTCATCAATGAATCCATGACTCCGTCCACCATGTACTTCACAAGCAACTCGGCGGCGTAAGGTCCAAACATGAAGCCATGTCCAGAGAAGCCAGATAGTACATACACACCCTCAGGCCAACTATCCAGTCTACCCATTATGTGGCTATGGTCTGGCGTCATTTCGTAATAGCCGGACCAAATCCTCATGACCCTGATATCCCTGAGACTCGGTATTAACCGAACGGTCTCCCTAGCCCAGGCAATGAGCCAGTTGAGCGTGTTTCCGTAGGGCAGAAAGCCCTCGCCATCCTCAAGCTCCACACTACCCAACACCTCACCCCTCATGGTCTGCCCAACGTAGAAGTTCGTCTCCGTATCTATTACGTAGGTGTTTATCAAGGGTTTTATTGGTTCTGTAATCCCTATCTCCCTCCTCACGGGCCTTATTGGGACATCTATATTCAACAGGGACTTCATGAGCTCACCAGTCCATGCACCTGCCGCGAAAACAATGCTCCTAGTTCTCACGAATGCGTTACTTGATGAAGCATTAACAACCTTACCTGACTCAATGCCCACGCCCCTAACCTCTGAATACTCAAGTATATTAACGCCGAGATCTAGGGCTTTTGTGTAGTAACCCATGACTATATAGTCGTGATGAAAGGCGCCATCCTGCGGGCCAAAGACTGCACCAACTATACCCTTGGTATTTATGTACGGGAATCTATCCTTAATCTCATCCACGGTTAGTATTTGCACAGGTATGCCCAGGGGCTTCCACAGTTCATTATTAAGTTCCTCATACCGCTTAAGGACTTCCTCACGCCTAACTAGCCATAAATACCCAGGTCTTTCGAAGATGCCATTCCAACCAAGCTCACCACTGAGCGACTCTAGCCTCTTGATGGCTTTGATCGCGAACTCCGTGTTCTCCCTATTCCCAAAGTGGACTCTATACCTACCAGCGTTCCTCGTGGAACTACCACCGCCCACGTAGTTCTTCTCGAAGACAACAACAGATAAGCCTCTACGGGCTAGGTAATAAGCCGTGGCTAAACCAACAATGCCTGCACCAACAACCACGGCATCGGCAGATAGGTTTATTAATCCACGACCCTCGCCCATCACTCACCACCTGCCAGCGTGGCCATTGGTATTGGCGTCTCTGGAAACCTAATCCTTGGAATACCAAACTCACCCGGCTTCTTCTGATAAATGAAGCTTAGTATTAGGTTTGTACTCACAAGGCAGAACTTGCCTTGGCACGGGCCAGTGCCTAAACCAACAACTCTCTTAATCCTCTCCATACTGGGTAGCTTAAGCGATTTGTATTCCTCCTCCTCACCATGAAGCACCTTAACCCTCACCTCCCTACCATGCATAAGCACCTTAATCCCCTCGAGAACATCACCAAGAGTTACATCTTCGCAGAAGCAAAGGTACTGTTTATCCGCACCCTTTATGGCTCTCTCAACATCCTCTGTGGTGCCTGCTGCGGCCCACATCGGTACGTGGGTAACGTTGGGCTCTGCGTAATAGCCTGTACCATGAAGTCCCTGCTCAAATCTAAGCAACACGTTGTAATAGGATGAGTTTGTATTAACGAGATCCTTCTTGAACTCAGCGACCTCTCTATCTAAGTCATCCTTCCCAACCAACCCCTCCCTAGCCCCAATACTCAACGCGGTAACCCTTGCCTGTCTAATCACCAGGAATTCCGGTAGTAATCCGCCGGCATCACCAACCACGTAGACATTACCTAAACCTAAATCGCCAGTGAAGCCCCTCCTTGGAACTAAGCCTCCTATCTCTGGGGCATACACTATGGAGGCGCCTAGCTGGGCTGGTAGGTCTATCACGGGTAATCTAGCTGCACTAACCACAGCATCGACAACAACCTCCTCCCTCCTCCTAATCTTAGCCTTCCTACCCCTAAGGTTCTCAAGCACGATCCTTAAGCCATCCCCTGTATCCTTAGAATCAACGATATTCGTACCAATAAGCACCTTCACATCACTCGAACCAACCCTATCCCTATACAAGTCGCTCCTGATTATTGCAGAGTTATCGCCAAGGTAAACCTCAATACCCTGCTGGGCAAGGTTCATTGCAACCCTAACACCCCAATCATCACTACCCCAAACCAACAACCTCCTCGGCCTATAACCCCACCACTTAACAAGCTTAAGTGCTGATAAGCCCGTAATCATGCGCGGCGTGTTATTGCCAGGAAAGACAAGGGGTACCTCCCTAAAGCCCTGGGCGAGCACTAAGTACTTATAACTAAATATGTATAGTTTAGTGAAGTCCCGAGAATGACCTGTAACGGAATCCTCAAGGAACCCATCAAACACAACACCCCTATACACAGTCACTAGATTCTCAACCTCCCTACCCAATTTGTTAACAAACTCATTACCGCGTCCTAACTCCCTGATTTCCACATCATCAACTATGAGGTGACCACCAAGGTAGTCCTCACCCTCAACGAGGACAACCTTAAAACCAAGCTTCGCCAATTCCCTAGAGATTGAAAGACCTGCCAAGCCTCCACCAACAACTAAGACATCACTATCAACTTTCACGTACTCAGTCTTTGCGCTAATGGCTGGTAATTCATCTATGGAGGATCTATTAAGGGATTCACGAACTCGCTCCCTTATAATAGGCCACAGCAGTATCAATAGGCGATTCCTAGGGAAGGAAGATGGTTTTGCCAAACCTCTCAGGATTGAGGGAACACTTGTGGTCTTCCTCGGCATTGTTGGTTTATCACCACATAGGTTGTAATAGCCCGAGGATGCCCAATAACCCTCACACCACCACTCACAGCAGAGGAAGCCCCTCGGCTCTCCATACCTGGAACTCCTCATGACGCCATAATTACCGCGACCAAGCTCCTCAGCGACCCATGGCCGCTTACTCATCATGTGGTTGTGGGTCTTGGTAAATTATAAGTTTTGTCCATACACGAAGTGCAAATTAGCATCCCTAATCCTTAATTAACGCTGGGCGTCCAGGGAGCCCAGGATACTCCTCACCCTCGCTATCAAGGTATCCACAAGCCTTTCAGCGGTTTCATCGTTAGGAACCTTACTCCTTATCCCCTCGGGATCCGGCCCATTGTACTGATACTCATGTAATTGTAAAGCCAGTGTTGTTAACTCGACAACCTCGGGCACCTTATTGGCTATTAAGGTGGAAACCTCCGTCATCCTACTCGTGGGCATCACCACAGCAATCCACTCATGGAGTGGTATGGAATACCTACCAACCCTCTTATACCCCGTGTACTTACCCCTGAGCAATTCAAGGTTGTTTAGAGCTAGGTAGGACATTGCGGACTTCCAGGCTTGGAACGCCTTACCTGCAGCATTCCTAATCAACCCCTCCTTCAAGAAAACCTCAGCCACGTCAAGCTCCCTCAAGGCCTCCTGAAGGCGGGACCTCGCTATCTCGGCGGTATTGAGTCTCTTGATCTCTATGATGCATCACCTCGAATTCAACACCACCGAACTATTTAATGCTTAGTTTTTCACCGTGACTTGGGTTGTAAACCTTTTACGTACTCATCGCACTTGCTTCGGTATAGGCAGTAGTTGCATGACGGTGGTGATTCACCACTCGTTCTACGCCTAACCAATGGGCAGTGCTTGACGTAGTACTCCGGGTAACAGCTTTTGCATATGACCAGTGAATTACCTATGTATGCCACCTCCCAAAACGAAACCCTCCTACCACAAACACTGCATGTGAAACTCACTTTCACCCACCCCTCTACCTACACCCTAAGTAGCTACTGAGTCATTAAATTAACTACTACATATATTAATTTCCCCCGCGATTGTGTAATGTTTGGTTATGACGAATGTGTTCGTTGATTGCCTTAGGATTGATGGGTCAATAAGGTGCCCTGGAGATGGTGGGTTCAGCGATGTAATGGTGTTTGGGAGACATGTTAAGCTTAGGAAGGATCACCCAGCCATAGATTTGATGGGTAGGTTAGACGAGCTAGAAGCCCTGGCCGAGTGGGGGCTTACGGAGGTTGGTGGTGAGGAGTTCAGCAACATCGCCCTAATGGCCACGGCACTGAACACATACCTAGCCACCGGTGATGGGTCATGGCTCACCCCAATTAGGGATTTGATAAATAAGGTGTGCGAGGTCGATAGTAGGGAGTTGGGCTGGTTCATACCCAAGGATAGGAAGACGGCGTTCTTAAACCTGCTCAGGGTTAAGGCCAGGGAGGCCGAGAGAACCGCTGTTAGGCTTTTGGATGATGAAGATCTACCAAGCAGTAATGTGCAAGAGCTCATAGGTATGCTCAACCAATTAAACAAATACATAGCCCACCTAATATTTCTCAATCACGTGTTGGTGTTTAAGAATGTGAATGAGAAGATGAGGTCCTTTGGGGCGATGAGGTAGTATTTTGCAGTAAGAACCTTTATATAATCTAACCCAAATTGGGAGGTTAATGAGGCATACCGTGTTAATATCGATAGTGCTATTCGTAGTAACAGTCATAGTGTTGATTTATTACGCGGTTTACATAGATCATGGGCAATTCCTCATTGGTAATACAAATAAGGCGTTAGATATCCTAATGCTATCTCTCGTAGTGATTGCGGGGGTAATCACGGGCATAGTGTATTTATTTAACTCCAGAGCAGGTATTAGTGGTGATCATGTTCAAACCGTACAGTATTGAGGAGGGGAGGTTCCTGGTTAAACTAGCCAGAACAGCCGTGGAGGAGTACCTACGTAGTGGTAAGGTAATACAACCACCGCAGGATACACCACCGAGACTCCTCAAGGATAAGTATGGCGTATTCACCACGATAGAGGTGTTCATGGGTAGGGACAGGAGGGGTGAGCTAAGGGGTTGCATAGGCTTTCCAGAGGCTGTATACAACACCGCAGGCGGTGTTATTAGGAGTGCCATAGCGGCTGCCGTTGAGGATCCGAGGTTTGAGCCGATGAGTATTGATGAACTTGATAGGGTGACCTTCGAGGTGTCCATACTAAGTCCTCTGGAGCTCCTCGAACCCGGCAACCCGAGGAGTTACCCAGGTAGGATTGTGGTTGGTAGGCACGGTATTGTGATACAGAAGGGTTATTACTCAGGGTTATTGCTGCCGCAGGTTCCCGTTGAGTATTGCTGGGACTCAATGACGTTCTTGAATGAGGGTTGTATGAAGGCGTTCCTACCACCCGATTGCTGGCTTGATGAGGATACCTCGGTGCTGATTTACGAGGCCCAAATATTCAGGGAGGTTGAACCTAGGGGTGAGGTTGTTGAGAGGGATTTGGTTGAGGAATTGAAGGGGTGCAAAAATGCCAATTCAGGTGAAGGCTGACCTACACACCCACAGCACATACAGTGACGGTAGGGGAGACCCGAGGGACGTGATAATAAACGCGTTAAATAGAGGGTTAGGTATACTCTCGATCACAGACCACAACACATTCAGGGGCTCACTAAGGGCGTTAGAGGTCCTGAGGAGCCGCGGGCTAGCGAACAATGATTTATTACTTATTGTTGGTAATGAGGTCAGGACATACGATGGGGACGTGCTAGTACTATGCATGGATTACCCAAACACTGACAATCCACCCAAATCAATACCCGAATTACTTGACTGGGCCTCCTCAAACAACTGCCTAGCAATACCCGCCCACCCATACGATATTCTTAGGCAGGGTATTGGTGATAAGGTGAAGCTATACAAGTGGCACGCAATCGAGGTGTTTAATGCCGGTGCATTACCAATAAGCAATTGGAGAGCCATGAAAACAGCACGTGGGTTAGGAATAGTCGGTGTAGCCAATAGTGACGCCCACATACCCGAACTCGTTGGCGTGGCATACACAATATTTGAGCTTGAGGATTTAACCGTGGAAAGCGTGTTCAAGGCTGTGATTAATGGGCGCATTAAACCCATTGGTAACTACCCAAGCCCAAGCTTACTCCTGAAAAGGTTCTCTTGGTCCATAAGGCGCAGGTTGCACCTCTAACTCTGTTGTTTAACGGCCTCGTCAATAAACCTCCTGAACAATATCTTAACGAGACCACCACTCACGGGGTCCAGGTAATCCTCCGTGATTAGCATCAGTGAGTAATCATTATACCTGGTCAGGTAAAGGTACTTATCATTGTAGTACATGACCACGAAATCCGTGTTATAACTAAGGAGGGACCTCACCAACTCGTCACTAACCACCTGCTCGCCCGTGTACTCCACCACCTCACCATTCTTCAACAACCCAACAAACGAAGCCCTAAACAACTCCCTAAACTCGGAAATACTAGACGGCACATAACCCACCTGGGAAAAGGGTGGATATTGGGTAGAGCATTGCCTAATCAATTGGTCAATGTATTCCCTCAATTCACCAATCTTAGAGAGCAATAAGTCAGCCGTATCAGCCGATGACTGCTTAATAACCTTAACCAACTCACCCTCAATACCCCTAATCAGCCTCTCAATCCTATCAACATCAACCGGCCTCTCAGGGCTCTGCAACGGCCTAACCTCAACGGGCCTAGTCTCAACAAGCAAAGCCCTACCCCCCTGCCCAACACTCACCTCACCAACACCTGACCCGCTCTGCACACCTTGCTGGTTCCGCTGCAACTCACTAGGTGCTGGCTGAACATACTCAAGGCCCTCGCTTCCCTCATTACCCTCATCACGCCTGCCCCTAGCCCCTCCCCTAAGGTACCCAAACCTGTACAGTAGGGCTATGACTATGGCTACAGCAACAACAGCCACTATGATGACTAGGGGCATGTTTTGGAATACTCCAACCTGGATGAACGGCATTAGTAATGATTTTCACGAATTTATTAATAAAATTAATGCTTAATTGGGAATTGAGTGTGATCATACAAAACGCAGGATCTCCCTCAACTCCCTAATACTAATTACGCGGGGATCACCAAACACACCCTCACCCAGGAAGAATATTGTACCAACACCCGCACCCCTAGCCATATCAACATCATACCTAGAATCACCAACAACAACCACATCACCAACACCCAACCCCAACAAACCCAATAACTTAAGCAACGGCTCAGGGTCAGGCTTACCCCTACCAACATCATCACCAGCAACAAGAGCATCGATGAAGCCAAGAAGCCCGGTGACCTCGAGAACCCTAAGGGCAACATGCCTAGAGCTCGACGTAACCACACCAACCAACAAACCCCTACCCTTAAGAACCCTCAAAACCTCAGGCGCCCCACTAACAGGCCTAGCATCATTAATTAGCGATAAGTAAACCTCATTCTTAACCCTAAGCGCCACCTCAGCATTCTCACCACCACACAACAACCTGGCAATATCCAAAGCCCTAAGCCCCATCAAGGAATACACAAACTCAACAGGAGGAACAGGCAAACCAAGTCTCCTACAAGCCTCAACCCAGGACCTTGCATGTAACGGTACGGTATCCACAAGCGTACCATCCAAATCAAAAACCACACCCCTAACCACACAAACCATAACAAACACAACAAATAACAATTATCCCCATCGATAGAGTCGCAAACCCTCAACAACACGAATTCCTGATCAATGATCTAGAATACACAACGAGTTAGGGGGCAGTTTTCTTCGTTTGCTTCGTGAGGATGAGGAGTTTAGGTTGGCTGTTATGGGTCTCCTTGGTTATGCCGACCTCAAGTCCTCCGTTGATAGGCTTGTTGAGGCTGTCAACGAGTTAACGAAGCTAGTCAAGGCACATGAAGAGAGGTTAGCTGGGGTTGAAGGCAATCGTGGAATTGAGGGAGTTGGCCAGGAAGGTGGTTAGGGGGTACATGGAGTACCGAGAGGTATGGCAGCTATTGAGGTACGCGAGCATTGCGGTGGCGCTCAAGAGAAAGGAGACCAGTTCACAAAGTTCTAGCTCTGGCTGACAATAACAGTCAACTCGTCCTTTAGGGCGGGGAGGAGGTCAGAAAAGGTATATTAATTGCATTAATGAGCTACATAATGTGATTATTGATGAAACCACGATATATGTCATTGGATTCTCCATAACCATAATTGGCATGCTCGGTGGCGTCGTGTATTGGCTCGGTGGCAAGTTTAAGGAGATTGAGATGAGGTTTGGCATTATTGATGAGAGGTTTAGGCAGATCGATGAAAGGTTTAGGCAGATTGAGGAAAGATTCAAACAGATTGACGAAAGGTTTAGGCGGATTGAGGAGAGGTTTAATCAAATTGATGAGAGGTTTAGGCAAATAGACGAAAGATTCAGGCAAATTGATGAGAGGTTTAGGGGCGTTGATGAGAGGTTCAAAGGGATTGAGCAGAGGCTTGATGAGCTTAGGAGATATGTTGATGAGAGGTTCAATGAGTTGAGGAGCTACATAGGCCGTGTTGAGCTTAGGGTCACTAGGCTTGCGGAGGCTTACTCTAGCTACCAGGAGTTCTTCGTTGAGTACCTAACGGCTGAGGGCTTAATTAAGCGTGAGAAGGCTGATCTCCTGAGGAATGAGGCTAGGAGGATGATGAGGCTCGCGGCGTTGGCGAACCCGTTGACGAAGGAGGAGTGGGAGAGGTTGAAGGAATTACTCGATAAGGACCCCGACAAGGTCACGCTCGAGGAGGCGTTGGAACTGAGGGAGTTGGCTAGGAAGGTGGTTAGGGAGTATGGTGAGTACCCGGAGGCCTGGAAACTGCACATATACGCCAGCATCCTGGTCGGCGCTGCGATTAGGAGGAAGGCGGAGGAGTCAAAGCAACAGGGCCAGCAATGACGCGGCTCAACCCCTAACGCCCTGCCTATTGAGTAATGCCCTCAACTCCTCAAGCTCCTTACCCAACCCCTCATCCCAAACGTCCCTGAACAAGCCCTTTATCTCCGTAACCCACCTAATCACTTCGATAATGTCGTCCCTAACCTCATCCAAATCCCCATAATCGACTAGGTTTGGATCCAAGCCGTTGTAGGAGAACCTATGTAGCGATAACGCAATCCTCACACCCTCCGACCTCTTCCCCGCCTTTAAGGGCGGGTTTCCCGAGGTCTCAGGGGTTACACCCCTTTTACGGGTGCTACTTTGTTGTGGTCCACAATAAAGGAGAGTGGCTTCTTGATGGTTAGGGGTATCTTTCCAATGGCTCTTCTCATTATGTTCAATGCCCCGTTTAGGTCTGAGTGGAGCTTGTGTCCCTTTGGGCAGTGGATTACTCCCCTTGGTTTCCTCTTAACTTCCACACCGTGGAATGCACAATACTTTGAGGTGTTGTACTCAACAACCTCAAACACCCTCATCCCATACTCCTGAGCCTTTAGCTCGATTGCTTCCATTAACTTGCGGTATGACCACATGTTTACCGTGAATTTATTGCCTTTTTGTTGTGCGATGTTGAGTGGGTAGCCGAGGTATATTGTTGAGACTCCCAGCTCGTGGAGTTGCTCGATTAGGTGCTTCGCGAGGTTCCTATATAGGTGGAGCAGCCTCCTCATTAATTTACTATAAAGTCTCCTTACTTCGTGGTTCAACTCATCAATTGCGTCATCAAGAAGCTTATCCTTGAGGGAATCCCTCAAGGATTGGATCTCGGCAATCCTCCTTTGTAGGTAGAAGTAGTCCTCCTTTGTTCTTATGCCCTTGTACAGAATCCACGTACCATCACTTACAACCACGCTGGCTAGGTTGTTGATGCCTAAATCTATAGATGCGACCTTATTACCTTTAGGTGATTTAATTTGAATCACCCTCCTCTCCCCCTTCACAATGTGCTTGGTTTTCTTTCCAGTCCTTGTTTCCTCAACGCCGACCTCCACAGGTATGTGGGCATACCAAGCATTCGTTGCATCATCATAAATTATCTCAAGCCTACCTTGTTTACCAAACCACCTCAACCTCCCAGCGAACTTTATCTCCATGCCAAAGTCCTTGAGGATGATAACACGTCTCTGTTCATCCACAACATATCTGTCTTGCCTAATTACGATTATCAGCTTCCTCTTCTTGGATTCCCTATCCTTCCAATAGCCTGGCGGTGAAACGTGGTTCATGTGCGGTGGTAGTTTTCCTTGTTTCTTCATGTTGAGGAGGGTGAAGAACGATGACCAATCCTCATTGTTCTTCTGCATTACGGCTTGGGCATTAACACCAAGCACACCCCTGTACTTCTCGTAATACTTGCTCCACGTACCCCTGAAATCAACACGCTGATGATTGAAGAATTGTTGCCTCCTCTCGTAGTTCAGCTCGTTCCACAGCTTGGCTGAGATGTTTGCTAATCTCCTCAACCTCCTCTCCTGCGCACCATTAGGAAACAACCTAACGACATTGGTTCTCCTATTTTTGTACTCGACAGGATAGACGCCCTCCCCCGGTATTGCGGGAGTAGTCGGCTCCCGCTCCCCACGTCTAGAGAGTTCACCGAGGGAGGGCACAAACAAACAACAAAGCCAAGGTTAATAAACACACCGCCCAAAAACCCACGAAGCAAGACAACCCCACCCTAAAGGACGAGGTTTGCCGCTCATTATCGCGTGGTCGTCCATAGCATGTATTGCTTCACCTCTCCGCTGTTTTCCTCTAAATAAATACTATGAAGTTATCAAAGAGCCAATTTTCACCAATTAATTTCAGCGTGCAGCAAAAACACATACATCACTTACTAGGTTAATGGCTGGGCTAGTTCGGATGCACTATGGCGATATAAAACAATGCTCAAATATTAGATTCAAAATAAAAACATGAAATAAAGTTCATGGTGGGCCCGCCGGGACTTGAACCCGGGACCTCCCGCTCGTAAGGCCTATGCGGGCGTTATGCCCTGGACATCCTAACCAGGCTAGACTACGGGCCCGAAGTCAAATTATCATAGGCGCTTAAAAGTTTAGTGATTCGTCGGGCAGGTACTCTATTCTTAATGGCTAGCCTTGGAGATTTAACGGGGGAGGCTTCCCCGTGGGTGTGGGTTTGTGGGGCCGCTTGAGCGAGCACATATACGGCGCGATAACGTTTTGGATCATTAATGCCGTCATCGTATTTTAACGGTTCATATAGATATTGGTAATCTTTTACTGTTAGTTCCTTATCGTAATACATTAGGTATAGCACCGCACGTAGTCTTTTCATCGGATGCCTTATGTGCGGTAGCATATACCTAACCAGTTCAACTGCATGAGTACCTCTGAATTGCAATATACTATCAGTTCTCTGTACTTTTACTTTACCAATGATGCCCAGTTTTTCGTGAATTTCATCCTTTATAAACGTTAAAAAATCTTCGCACTGCCTGCATGCAGCTATTCGCACATCAAGTCGGTAGTAACTCTTGTTTTCCTTCGCTGATGCAATTATTCCGTCAGAATCGAATAGTCCCGCAATAAATTTCAACAGGTTATCCTTGTCAAAGCCGCTTATAGCTCTGTAGTCCATGTTGTACCATGGCCAATATTTCAGATATAGATAGTAAAACACCCCTAACCAAGTTATTCGGTTACGTATCCATGCAATATATATGCTTGGTATCGCTATCGTTTTCGTTAACATTGCAAACAATATTGCGTCAATAGGATTTGTAGTACCTAATTCTATTTCAATGCGTTGATGTACTTTTCTTATGTACATATCACCTTCTTGCAATCCGAACCAATACGCATTGCCTGCGGTGAGACGGTACAAAGCATCTAACCACGTGTTAGGGTCTATGCCATACGCGATATATTCATCCACGTTGATGCCGATGTACCTCCACATGATGTTGCTCATCATAATCTCATTCCAACCGAGTCGCCTCTTCAGCATTTTATCGATTTCCTCCACGAC
>Ga0081474_122650_pt1 | contig 23801 bp, 21 predicted proteins | sample OneHunmetagenome_2_FD_70978 | JGI IMG/M metagenome (GOLD analysis project Ga0081474, IMG submission 70978) | Ferrous microbial mat communities from One Hundred Spring Plain, Yellowstone National Park, USA v2 (version 2) | ecosystem: Environmental > Aquatic > Non-marine Saline and Alkaline >... | reverse complement strand
TAGGGACAAACGGTAGGGCGATTCAGGACTCCATTGCGATTTCTATTTGTTTCTATAGAACGAAAGTGACTTAATTGATCCTACATCAGTAACACTAAAAAGGGGACGAGCGCTAGGTCATACCATGAGGTGTTTATCCAATCACGTGGTGACCGCGCTCGTCCTTGAGGCAGTTGGGGAGGACGCGCCATTAAATGAATGAGATCGAGAGGAGGGCCCTGGAGGAGGAGAGGAGGACCTCCCCCAGGTACGCCAGGTACAGGTTCCTGAGGGGGTTCAGGGTCTCCCTCCGGGAGGTCGTGTACGGGCTGGAGTGGGTCACGGTGAGGTTGCCCGTGCTGTACAGGGGAGAGGGTGAGGACTGGAGTGGAGGAGTTGCTCATGGAGGAGAGGCTGGTGCTCAGGGCCCTCCTCTACTCCATGTTGGGAGGGAAGTTGAACGCCAAGCTCTGGACCCAGGAGCTGGAGGTGGGGGGACTTCAAGTACTTGATCGTGGACGGGAAGTACGTGAAGTTGAGGGGAGGAAGGAAGGGGGTGCTCCCGATCGCGTTGGGACTCACGGAGGACGGTGTGAGGGCCGTGCTGGACGTGGTCCTGACCGGGGAAGAGGACGTCGTGAGCTACTGGGACCTCCTGGTGAGGCTGTGGAGGAGGTACAACCTCACCCTCGTCGTAGCTGACGGGGTGAAGGCGGTGGAGGAGGCCATCTCCCGTTCCGGGATCCAGGTCGCGAGGCAGACCTGCCTGGTCCACCTCAAACGAAGCAGGAGGGTGAGGGACGCACTTGACCCCTCTCCCTGCCCCACCCGGGTCTCTCCTACCTCTTTGCCCCCAGGGAGGCCCCTCCTCAGGTCCAACAACCTTACCAGCCCTTCAACTCCCTCCCGGAGAGTTCGGCAAGTGCCACTCCCCCTGGAGGACCGGATCGCCCGGGCCATAGCCCTCAACTACAACCTCTCGACCTGTTATCTCATTCTTGTAATAATATTACAAGAACCCTTATTTCTTCGTGAAATGATCAAATATATTCAGTAATTCCTCAATTGAATAAGTCCAAATCAACAGAGATATTACAATTCGCAAAGGAGCCCTGAATCGCCCTCATCCGGTGTGATCACATGTTTATTTCTCATTGATAATATAAACTTTAGGATTTGTGGGAGACTGCCGACAACGGCGTTAGACCACCTAAATAATCCAGCGTATTAGACCGCTCTCTGACCTACCAAAGATCTCCCAGGTAGCGAATGGGATCTCCAGTCTCCCCAACGTGACGCTCTTAATGATCTCCACCTTAAAGCCACCCTTAGTCCTGCTCAACTTCAGGATCGATCCAGCAGAGTGTGCACCGAAGAGCGATCCTTCCCTCTCCCTATCCATGAAACTAAAGATATATTTCCTGGAGCCGTCAAGCCTGAGGTATTTCACTATGTTTGAGTAGCACTTCCTGTGCTGATAGGGGTCTACAATCACAGCCTCCCCCCTTACTACCTTCAAGACTTGACTCACGTCCTCCACCTTAAAGGCCCTCCTTACGCGTATCTCTCCAGTAACTCCATAGATCCTTTGGAACCTCTCCACCATATTTGGGTCCAGTCCACCCCTTTCCCCAACCAAGACCACCTGAACTGGAGAAGAGACAGCTATGACCCTATGGTAAAAGAGTGTCAGTAACTCCCTATCCAGAGAGTAGAACTCCACTATCTTGTCTTCACTGATCAAGGAGTCGAGGAGTGGGAACCCAGTGGTCAGAGCCAAGGGTATACCACCCTCACAGTTCTACTCAGGTATTGTCTATAATACTCCAAGTCTCTACCTAGAAACCCGTTCCTGGCGTCGTAGAACCCCCTCACTCCCCTGACGTACGGTATCCCCTTGACCCACATGACGTAATCCCTAGGTTCACCTGAGATTACCCTCTCCAGGTAACCTCTCAAGAGTCTCATAACCTCGGCCCTCAGCGTCATCAACTCCTCACAGTCACTGGCAGAACTCATCAGTTTCCTTAAGTCTTCCAGGAAGTCCTTCACCAAATTAGGCATATTATCCCTTATCACTCCCTTCATCTTCACCCCGTCACTAGTCCTCCCGAAATACCTCATGGGATAGGGGTTCCCATCCCTCCTGGAGGTCAGCACTACCCAACTCATGGGCTCGGCCTTGAGTTTGAACCCGGTTCTTTCCTGGACTTCCCTGACGAAGTCGTCCACGTCTCTCCCCTTGACCATAAGTGAGTCCACTATACCGTGTATAACTTCCAGTCCCCTCTCGGAGGCTATCTCCAATGCGTTCCTGAGCGTCTTCCTGGCGAAATGGGTCACGAGTTCATAGGCTTCAATCTTCCCGAACTTGGAGTTCCTATAACCTAAGTACCCGAAAGATGCTACCAATATCCACTTCACGGCCTCGGCCCTCTCTGGGTCCACAGACTTGAGGTATTCCTTCCTGTTCACCAGCCATTCCAGAGCCTCAGGGACTATCCCTTTCTCCTTGTAACACAGGTCATGTCCTATTTCGGTAACTACGTCGTGGCAAGCGTCCACTGTCTCGGCGGATATGTTATACTTAATGATGATGGACGGATAGAGGGAGGAGAAGTCCACCTGCACCACGTCGTTAAAACAGCCCAATTTGGGGAAGAGGACGAGGCCTCCCTTGTCTACGGACCTCAACTGCTCCAGGTTCCTCTCCTTCTCTACTCTCGGAACCACATCAGGTATTATTACTCTCCTCTTGAAGGCCACCCAAGCTTCATTGGTTGTGAGTGCCTTACCTATGGTAGCTCTCATTAACTCCCTAACAGGCGTCCTGCTCACGTAAGACCACTCAATCAATCCTTTAACTGATACTGGAGCCCTCTTCTCCTCCATGTTGAGCTTGACCGATGCCCTGATCTTATGGCAAGCCCTACCCATGCATTCAGCCACATCTGCCCTCAAGCTGAGATCGTCAAGATCCCCAGTCATTTCTCTCCCGTTCAAGTTTGCCCTGAACTTATGACCTGTGGGAGAAGGGCCGAACCAATCCTCTGTCACGACTGAGGCTATGCTCAGCTCGGAGAGATCCAGCTCGTCCTTCACGATCTCCACTTCCCCCCTCCTAATGCTGACCTTCCTGAAGGGGAGCGCCCCCAACCTGAACAAGGTCTGAGAGAGAACCGTGGGGAGCTCGTTCAGCACCCTATATCGCTTGGATAAGTGATAGTAAGCTCTTAAGTCCCTCAGCTCAAACCTGTAGAGGGTTACCTCCCTTCCGTCGAGGTACCTCCACTGCTCGCCCTCGTAATAAACTACGTCTGGATGTTGTGCTACCCTATCTGGATCCCGAGTCTCTATGTAAATGGGGAAGGTCGTCTTGACTTCCACAGTTTTAAACCCGTTGAGGACCAGAGTCGCACTTCCGGCCCCAGGCAAAATGTCAACTACGTACCCCTCCATCGCTGCAGAACCCCTCTGCAACTGCAGAGATTAAGGCCAGCATAACCAACTCCTGTGGGCTCATCATCTCGTCGTAGGAGGCGTTCTGAAAGTATCTGACCCTCTTAGACGCCTCAGTCACAGCCTGCCTAAGACACGGGAGACCTACCCTGTCGGCTATTCTACTCAACTTTTCTATCTCTGAGTCCACAGATGCGGTGAAGGAGGGTTGTGTTCTACCCATGAGTGAACCAACGAATGCACCATAAAATTTTTCCAGAGAGTTAACTGAAAGTTTTATTTAACCTAAGGGTAAAAAATTCAGGGTAGTACCAGGATCTGGGTATTATCTCATGCGCCTCGTAGCTCTCTCTTTAATTCCTCCACAGCTCTCTTTATATCCTCCATGGACGCCTCGTCTTCTATGGTGGTCAGATCCCCCAGGTTCGCTCCAGTCATGACGGCCTTTATCACTCTCCTCATTACCTTACCTGACCTAGTCTTCGGTAACTTCTCCACGAAGTGAACCTGGGGAGAAACTATGGGCCCCATCACTTTTCTGACGTGAGCTTGTATTTCCTTCCCCAACTCATGTGAAGGTGAATAGCCCTTCTTGAGCACCACGAAGGCGTGGACCTCCTCTCCCTTGACTGGATCCGGAACTCCTATCACCGCTGCTTCCGCAACTGCAGGGAAGGAAGTTATGGCAGACTCCACTTCCCCAGCTCCTATCCTGTGGGCTGCTATCTTTATGGTCTCGTCTGCCCTACCCAAGACCCAGACGTAACCGTCCTCGTCAACCATGGCGTAGTCTCCTGGGTAGTAAAGCGAACCGAACTTACTGAAGTAGGTTTTCTTGAGCCTTTCACCAGTATCGTTCCACATTCCAATCATCATGTTCGGGGGGAACGGTGGCCTCATGACCAGATAACCTCTCTCCCTGGGCTTGGCTGGGTTTCCGGAGTCGTCTAAGACCTCCACGAAGTTCCCAGGTAACGGGAATCCAGAGGCAGGACCAGACTTCATGGGCAAGTATACCACTCCTGGAATGTAACCCAAGTTAGGTGCCCCTGTCTCCGTCTGCCACCACTGATGAGACATGTAGACCTTCCCACCGCCCAATACCTCGAGCCCCCACTTCCACGGGGAGTAGTTGAGTACCTCGCCGTTAGTCACTATTATCCTCAGGGAGGAGAGATCGTGGGTCTTAACGTATTCGTCGCCATACTTCATGAAGTACCTCAGAGCTGTGGCAGAAGTACCGAAGGTCGTGGCCCTATACCTCTCTATGATTTCAGCCCACTTGTCTGGGTAAGGATAGTCTGGGGCACTCTCGTATATCACGACGGTCCGCCCCATGACCAAAGGGGAATAGGTTATGTATGAGTGTCCCACTATCCAACCTATGTCGGAGGTATTGAAGAGCACGTCATTCTCCTGGCTGAGGCCGTAACTCCAGAGGAGCATCAAGGAGGTACCTGTGAGGAAACCACCGGTGGAGTGCACTATACCCTTAGGTTTCCCAGTCGTCCCTGAGGTGTAAAGTATGAAGAGAGGATCGTTGGAGTCCATCCTCTCCGGCTCTACGTACCTGTACTTTCCCACTTCGTCGAAGTACACGTCTCTTCCCTCCTTCATATCCACCTCAGTCTTCATTCTCCTATACACAAGGACTTTCTTCACTGGGCTCCTCTCACCCAGACTCTTGAGGGCCTCGTCTACGGTCTTCTTGAGCTCCACGACCCTTCCCCTCCTCGGATAAGCGTCAGCAGTCACGATAACCTTGGCCTGAGCGTCTTCGACCCTATCTGCTATAGCCTGTGAGCCGAACCCGGCAAAGACTACGCTGTGTATAGCCCCTATCCTTGCACAGGCCAACATGGCGGCAACACCTTCTGGAATGAGGGGCATATATATGGTCACTCTATCTCCCCTCCTGACTCCGAGCTCTAGCAGGGCGTTGGCCCATCTGTTAACCTCGTAGAACATGTCCTGGTAAGTTACTATTTTCCTTTCGCCAAGCTCGCTCTCCCAAACTACGGCGGCCTTGAACTTTCTGGAGGTATTCAAATGTCTATCCACGGCATTATAAGAGGCGTTTATCTTACCCTCGAGGAACCACTTGGTCATGGGATTCTCCTGTCTCATAGTCTCTTTCCAAGGTTCGTACCAATCTAACAAATCTTGAGCTAGAGAACCCCAGAATTCACTGGGCTTCTCCTTGCTTAGCGTGAAGAGGTGTTTGAAGTACCTCATGTTGTAATCGGCCTTTTCCTCCAGTTCCTGCTGTCCCATCTTCAGAGGTTGTTCCTCGGTCATAATAAACCGCTTAAATTTACTTATACAGTATTAAAAAGGATTACCTTCCCTGACGAACTTCGTCAAAATTTTAAGGTACGCTGTAACCCCTCAGACAACCAGATGGGATTTTCCCAGTCTGGGGAGATGGTTTGCTCTCTAGACCTGGGGAACCCTCACCCTCAGAGCTGGGAGCAGCTCAGAAACCGCAAATCCCGTGGAGTAGTGCCTTAATCCGACGTAGTTTACGCTTATGATGTCAGCTAGAACCCTCATGAAGCAGATCCAAATCCACTTGGTCAATGAGATTGGCATTAAGGTTAAACATAACCTATAGACTATCTCATATTTTTTAAAAACAACGAACGTAACACATGCAGTTACTAGAAAGATTTTTAATTACATATCTCGCCATGAAGATTGATATGTCTGGATCTGGAGAGAAACCCCAAAGGGCAGGAGATTTAGGAGCTCAATCAGATAAGCAGTTGAGAAAGGCACTTGGCAAGTTCGAACTTTTGTACCTGTCCCTGGGAGGGATAATAGGATCTGGGTGGTTGTTCGGAGCCCTATACACCGCTGAGGACGCTGGAGGCTCGGCCATCCTCTCCTGGATAATCGCGGGGATCCTAGTACTTTTCGTGGGACTGACCTATGCAGAGCTAGGTTCAGCTATTCCCAAGACAGGGGGAATAGTGAGGTATCCCCATTACACTCACGGAGGAGTGGCCGGATACATAATAACCTGGGCCTACTTCCTCTCTGCATCGTCGGTTCCCGCCATAGAGGCCACAGCCACGGTGACTTACCTCTCCACTCTAGTGCCGTCCCTCACAGTGAACGGGATTCTGACGCCCTCCGGGATATTAGTTTCCTACCTCTTCCTAGTATTCTTTTTCTTTCTGAACTACCTTGGAGTTAACATCCTAGGTAAGGTAACTCACGGCGTTGGATGGTGGAAGTTGTTAATACCTGGAGTTACCGTTGTCATATTATTAGTGACGTATTTTCATCCGGCTAACCTCACTGCAGGAGGAGGCTTCTTCCCAGCAAAGGACATGGTGGCAGCTGGAGCCTCTGGGATATATGGCTTCTCTGCCGTCCTTTACGCTATTCCCACTACTGGAGTTATCTTCTCTTACTTGGGTTTCAGGCAGGCGGTAGAGTACGGAGGTGAGGGGAGGAGCCCTCAAAAGGATATACCCTTCGCTGTGATAGGATCATTGGTGATCGCCCTGTTCCTTTACACTCTCCTTCAGCTGGCTTTCATAGGAGGGATAAATTGGAGTAACCTCAGCATAAACGTCGGTAATTCCACAATGCCGGTCACGTATGGCAACTGGACTGCGTTGGGTTATACGAAACTTTCCTCAGGACCTTTCTACCAGCTATTTGAACTTGCTGCACCTCTAGGTATACTCGCCCTCATATTCAGTGGTTGGGCCTACATACTCCTCCTCGACGCAGTGGTGTCCCCCAGCGGAACTGGGTGGATATACTTGGGCACTAGCGGGAGAACCCTGTACGGTTTCGCGTCCAATGGCTATCTACCGGGACCGTTCTTGAAGCTAGGTAAGACTAGGATACCTGTCATCTCCTTCATCGCTGCAACAATAATAGCTGCTATATTCATGTTACCTTTCCCCTCTTGGCAGTCTCTGGCGGGATTCATCAGCTCAGCCACGGTCTTCACGTACATCATGGGAGGGATAGGATTGGAGACCCTAAGGAGGACGGCGCCAGAGCTGAAGAGGACGTATAAGCTTCCTTTAGCCAAAGTGGTAGCTCCCATAGCTACGTTAGCTGCAGGCCTCATAGTCTACTGGTCAGGCTTCGCAGTACTGTTCTATGTGGTCACAGGAATATTCCTGGGCCTTGCCCTCTTCTTCGGATACTATGCGTATAAAATGATGGGGATGGGCAAGAACTTGTCAGTGGTCCTGGGAGTAGTTAACATAGCAGTGGTGCTCGCGGACGCGTTCCTCCTCTACGATTCTACCTCAGGGCTGACTGCGGCAAACAACGTAGGCTTTATGGAATACCTCTTAATCATGGTGGGCTTGGTTGCGCTGGATATAGCCCTGCTGTGGTCCGAATCTAAGACCCAGGATGCCAAGACTGAGATCAAAGCCAGCTACTGGCTACTCGCCTTCATATTCGTGATGTCGATAATATCCTACTTTGGAGGGTTCGGCCTAAACCCCGTAATACCTTTCCCAGAGGATACTATAGTTGCGGCCATAGTTACCTTGGCTGCACACTACGGAGCAGTATACAGCGGGTTCAGGACACAGGCGATAGAGGACATCCTGGAGGAAACTAGGGAGGCATCACCCACATAATCCTTTTTTAGATTCCTCTACCATTTTCAAGCTCATGTGCACTGGAATACACGCTATACCCTCAGGACCTTGGGAGTTCCCTGAGGCTGTCTACTCCTTCGTAATATGTGATGAGAAGAACGTGATGATAGATGCCGGAGTGGCTAACTCTGTCATGGATGTGGGGTTCTTAGATAGGTTGGACTACGTGGTGGTGACACACCTCCACATAGATCACTTGGGCACTTTGGCCGAGGTCGTCCAGAGGTACAGACCGAAAGTCCTAGTGTATCAGGGCTACTCAAAGTACCTTAGAGACCCCTCAAAGGTGAATCAGGGAGGGAAGAGTGTTCTTGGAGAGGTCGCGGACATCTACGGTGAGGTCGAACCAGTGAATGGGGAGATACTGGAGGTCGGTGGAGGGGAAGTGATAGACCTTGGAGATAGGAAAATGGAGTTACTTTACACTCCTGGACACGCCAAACACCACATTTCAGTGCTCATAGACGGCATCCTCTACGCTGGTGACTCTGCTGGAGGAAGATACAACGGTTTACCTATTCCAACTACTCCACCACCCCTGAACCTCAGGGACTACGTAAATAGCCTCAGGAGGCAAATATCTTTAAGACCGAAGGCTGTGGGACTAGCCCACGGAGGATTAGTAAATCCGTCCCATATGGGGGAACATTTGGAGCAAATACTCAAGGGGAAATATAGGGTAGACGTTAACCTAGGAGGGGAAGCAGAAGTGATCCTTAAGAAACATCTTGAGGTTAACTATAGAGGTATTGAGGAGGCTCTCCTAAAAGAGAAACTAGACTGTGACGCTTCTACGTAACTACTCGTTATTTTTAATCATCTAAATATCGTTTTGACAAGTTGTGTTTATATAGTATCACCGAAGTACTTCTTATTGATCCCCCCAACTGATGACAGGCACTGCTCACGAGGTTTGGGGAGCGATAAAGGTGTGGATGGGAGGGTATTGAAGTTTCCCTCGACTAGCCCCTATGAGTTAAGGGTGACCCTGTATGATCCCTAGGAGGGGTGCCCGTGGCGGAATTAGGAGTAATTAAAGAAGGTAAGTTACGCCACGGGTAAACACTAGATGTTGAAGGGAGAGAAGGTGTCCCCATATCTCTGTATGTCCTTGTCTATCCTTCCTATCTGTTCGTCTAAGATCTCCAGTACCTCCCTAGGTGTGTCCTTCACCCTGGAGTAGAGCTCTCTTATTCTAAGATACTTGTTCTTATACTCCTTCAACCTTATGGAAAATTGTAACTCGTATTGTTGTTTCATGTATTCCTTGTTCAACACTTCCTTGAATAGCCTCCTCAAATCCTCATATGTGGGAATGAGCCCCACAGCTGTCCTCAGGTGGTCAGCCCTACCCTCTAACCTCTCGGTTATCCACCTCAGCCAGACCCTCTTGTCCTCCTTGGAGTTCAAGTATCTTCCTTCCATGTCCTTAAGGAAGTAATTGGCCCCATATATCCTAGGTTGCAGCCTCAACTTTTTACCGAATTCCAGGTAGTTGCGTAGGTACTCTCCTAGTGACACTGAAATGAAGTCCAGTAATGCCATGGGATTGAACTCCATCTCGTCGAGTTTACCTACTACGGCACTTGTCCTAGCGGACTCCATGGAGGCCCCCATGGTGACAACTCCGTGGGCCCAACTGAAGGCCTCAGCTATTGGGACTACGGTGGTGTAATCCCTTACCCCGAATATCATTGCCTCTATTTCCACACCTCTCGGATCGTCTATCCTGGGATCAGCGTTCCTGAAGGACTTTAGGGGAGCAGTGAACCTGGCGTTTGGATGGGATGGGGGAATCTCTACGCCCTCAGAGTTAGTCTTACCAGGCCACCATTCGCCGGCATAATTAATCCCCTTACGAGGGACAGGTTCTTCGCTCCCCACCCAATATACTTCTCCCGACTCAGTCATGAGAACGTTAGAGAAGATAACTTCTCCAGGAGTGTGAAGCACCTCCCATATTATGGGATCGTCCCTCTTGTTTATTCCCTGAATTATCCCAAAAACTCCTATCTCAGGGTTCACGGCCCTCGCTATACCTTGGGACTCCCTAATGAAGGCTAAATCGTCACTTACCAGCTTCCCCATCATAGAGGTACTAGTCTTACCCGAGCCTGAAGGGAAGGCAGCGGTAACGTAATGTGTTGTTTCCTTCCCCTCCAGACCCACTATGGCCATGTGCTCCGAGAGCCAACCCTCATTAACTGCCCTCCTCAGTGTCAACCTCAGAGCTAGCTTCTTGAGGCCTACGCTGTTACCAGCATATGTAGTGTTCACACTATAGACCGTCCCGCCGAAGTCTATTACTATCCTCCTCTTCTTCACGTCTCCGGTACCCTTCGAGTGGACAAACCTCAGGAATTCAACGTTACCCCCTACCTTTACAAACTCATCGTAAGCGCTTCTGTATAGGATGTTCTCACTATGGATGACATACGGGGAGTCAGTCACTTGGATCGCCAGGATCTGAAAGGGAGAGGATTTCGGACCCAGGGCATAGAATCCCACGAACATTTCCCTCCCCCTCATGGACCCCCTCAAGAGCTCCATGACCTCATTTAGACCCTCTTGCCTGGGTTTCGTGTTAACGAAGGGAATAGGCTCGGACAAGATGAAGGTATCCTCCCTTGCTCTGGCCTGATCTAAGGGCTTGTCAAAGTGTATAGTATGTCCAGGAACCCTGAGGGAGACCTCCTCTCCTGTCTCCAGAGCCCGTCTTTTAACATACTCCTTGTCCTCACGTGTGCCCTTCAAGACATAAACTGATTCGGGATCACAGTGCCCCACAACCCACGATAGAAAATCCAATACACTCTCGTTCTTTAACTCCATGAGACGTAGGAACATCTCATCGGTCAACTTTCCCTTTAGGAGATTGGGTATCTCCATATACTATAAACCAATACTCAACTATATATTCACCCAATAATTCCCTGGTTCAAACATATTAGAATGTAATCAAAGAATCATTGAAAAGTTAAAGTAAAGAATGGGCAGTATCGTGTCCAAGAGACTAAGTGAGAAGTATGGCCTCCTCACGGAGGGCGTTGTTTCCACAGGTATCAGGCTCCTTATAAATAAGGGAGTTCAGAAAGGGCGAAAAACATCGCCTCCCTGAAACGTGGACGGATGGCCCTCTTGCAAGGTTTTAAGCTTCGGAATCCCTCTTCCTTCATGACGTCCCATCCTAGTCAACTTCTCGTGGGTGAGGAGCAGGAGCCGACCTCTCCTGTGATGCCGTGAAATACCATGGGTGTGGGTAGGGTTATCCGCTAGAGGGGCTGAAGGGTATGAATGGAGCAATATCCCGGGACTCCGGTGAAGCCCAATGGCTGAGAATTGGATATAAATTCATGAAAATCCAGTGAAGCCCAAGCCCCTGGGATATCCGCGTATTTTCCGACGAGTGTCCTCAGGAGCGAACGAGTTTTACCCTCACCCTTTAAACTCCCTTTTCCAATAAGTACTGAGGATGGAACTCATAGACTTGAGTGACTTAAACGTCGACGAAAAAGTTAAGGAGGTGTTGAGAAGTAGGGGGATCGTCACACTTAATCCAGTACAATCAGAGGCGGTGAGGAAGGGACTGCTGGAGGGGAAAAGACTCCTCTTGACCTCTCCCACAGGTTCTGGAAAGACCTTGATTGCGGAACTGGGGATGATATCTCATCTTCTCAAGGGAGGAAGGAGAGCAATATACACCACACCTTTGAGGGCTCTCACCTCGGAGAAATACCACGAGTTCAAGGCGTGGGAGTCTCTCGGAATAAAGGTCGGCATGACCTCAGGAGAATACGACACTGACGACGCTTGGTTAAGGAACTACCAATTGATAGTCACTACCTACGAGAAGTTGGACTCCCTGTGGAGACATGGGCCCTCTTGGTTGTTCGAGACAGACTATTTCGTCCTTGACGAATTCCATTACATCAACGATGGCGAGAGAGGCCCTGTTGTTGAAAGTGTAGCGGTAAAGGCCAAGAGAAGGAACTTGCTGGTTCTCAGTGCCACCATAAGTAATCACTCCGAGATAGCCAAGTGGTTGGAGGCAGAGGCTGTAACAACCAATTGGAGACCGGTACCCCTGAGGGAGGGTGTTCTGGTTCCAGATAGGGGAGGTTTCGTGGTTTCCTTCGCTGACGGGAGTTCGTATAAGCTGAGGGGAAACGACGCTATCCTGGCGTTCACAAGGAAGGTCGTGGATGAAGGGGGACAAGTGCTGTTGTTTAGGAACTCCAGGAGGATGGCCGAGACCACAGCCAGGAAGGTGGCAGAGCTTGACCTGGAGGTGAAGAGGAAGGAGATCGAAGACCTCATAGCCAAACTGGAGGAGGTGGATGACGCGGGGAGCAACGAGAAGGAAGCTCTACGCGAACTCTTGGAGAGAGGTGTAGCGTTTCATCACGCTGGGCTCTCCAGGGGATTGAGGGAGGTGATAGAGGATGGATTTAGGAAAAGGATAATCAAGGTCATCACTGCCACTCCAACCCTAGCTGCTGGGGTAAACTTGCCTGCTAGGGCTGTGATCATAGGAGACATCTACAGGTTCAACAGGAAGATCCTAGGCTTTCAGGAGGAGATGTCTATCATGGAGTACAAACAGATGAGCGGGAGGGCAGGAAGACCAGGATACGATAGTGAGGGAGAGGCGGTGATCGTTGTGAGGAATAGGAGGGATGCAGAGAGGGTTTTCAAAAGATATATTCTCTCCCCACCTGAACCCATTCAGTCCCGGTTGGGAAACGAGCCAGCCTTCTATTCATTCCTCCTGGGCTTGATATCTGAGGGGGAGAGCACGGTAGAGCAGATAAGGGAGTTAGCTCGACAGACCCTGCTGAGCAGGGAGTTAGTTGACAGATATCTAGATTCCGGGATCCCTTGGCTTGAGGATAACGGCTTCATTGAACTTGATGAAAAGTTATTCCTCACCAAGTTGGGAAGAAGAGTGGCTGACCTCTATATAAATCCCTTCACTGCACAGGTAGTTAAGGACGTTCTCAGGAAGAACGAAGCCGTAGAGTGTAACCTGGCCTATCTGCACCTTTTGGCCTGGAGTCCTGATGGTCCATTCGTGGGCGTGAGCAAGGGTGAAGAAGACGAGTTAATAGAGAATGTCTCCTGTCCCCCGTTCCTTGATGAGCCGGAGGACGAGGATGACTTCTACAAATACGTTTCTGCCCTAAAGATAGCTTCCATACTCAACGACTGGATTGAGGAGATCGAAGAAGATGTAATCCTCGGTAGGTACGGTATAGGCTCAGGAGACCTCAGGAGCCTGGTGGAGACCATGGATTGGCTAACCTATTCTGCCTATAACGTGGCTCAAGTCCTGGGCTTAGAGGAACACGCCGATGTCCTCAGGAGACTTAACGCGAGAGTCGAAGACGGAGTAAAGGAGGACCTGTTGGAGATAGTTAGAGTACCTGGAGTTGGGAGGAAGAGGGGTAGAGTCCTATTCCAGAACGGTCTAACTAAACCTGAGGACCTAGTGATGAACCCTGAGAAAGTGAAGGCCCTACTTGGCGATAAGATAGGTGATAAGGTTGTCAAAGAGGCTGCAAGAGTTATTGGAGGAGTTCTTTAGGGCAAAGGACGGAGAGGAGCTCCTATTTCGAGGAGACCCAGAGTCCGTGAGGAAGCTCTCACTGGTCTTAAGGGCACTGGGCCAGAACGTAACCGTGGAGATGGGTGAAAAAGGGGAGGCTACTCTAAGATGCACCAAAAGGAGACCTTAGAGGGGGATGTTCCCGTGCTTTTTCGGGTATCTGAATTCCCGCTTGTTCTTCAACATATCTAGAGCAGACACTATGACTTTTCTGGTGTCCTTGGGCTCTATTACGTCATCTATGAGTCCCTTCTCCGCTGCCCAGTACGGGTTAGCGAAGAGTTTCTTGTACTCCGATATCCTCTCCTTAATGAAGTCATCAGGCGACTTACTGTTCTGGATCTCTCTCCTGTACAGGATCCTCACTGCTCCCTCAGGACCTGTGACCGCTATCTCTGCAGATGGCCAAGCGTAAATCAAATCTGCCCCCAGACTCTTTATGCTCATGGCTATATGTGCCCCTCCGTAGGACCTCCTAATCACCACGGTTATCTTTGGCACAGTGGCCTCAGCAAAGGCGTAGAGCATCTTAGCTCCGTGTCTTATTATTCCCTTGTATTCCTGATCCGTTCCCGGCATGTAGCCTGGAGTGTCTACGAGGCTGATTAGCGGGATGTTAAAGGCGTCACAGAACCTTATGAACCTTGACGCCTTGTCTGCAGCGTCGATATCTATGGCGGCCCCCAAGTGGGCCGAGTTGTTGGCAACTATCCCTACTACGTTTCCTGCCATCCTCGCGAAGCCCACCACCATGTTCTGTGCCCAATGCCTCTGCACCTCCATAAACTCGCCGTTATCCACTACCCTGTAAATTACTTCCCTCATATCGAAGGGCTTCACGGTGTCAGTGGGTACTACAGACTCGACGTCTTTAACCTCCCTGTCTGAGGGGTCGCCAGTGTCGAGGAAAGGCGGATCCTCCATGTTATTTGAGGGAAGGTAGGATAACAGCCTTTTGGTGATGTTTATGGCGTCGTTCTCATTCTCAGCAACGAAGTGCACTACGCCAGACTTAGTGGCGTGGATTATGGCACCTCCAAGGTCTTGGAAAGATACATCTTCTCCCAGTACTACCTTAGTTATCTCCGGACCCGTGACGAACATGTAATAGGCGTCTCCCTTTATCATTATGATGAAGTCCGTGAGTGCTGGAGAATACACTGCCCCACCTGCGGCTGGACCAGCCATTATGGTTATTTGTGGTACCACACCTGAGGCCATCACGTTGGCCTTGAAGACGGCACCGTATCCCTCTAAGGCTACCGCCCCTTCCTGTATCCTGGCTCCTCCAGAGTCGTTAATTCCTATCACTGGAGCACCTACCTTGAGGGCCATCTCGTATATCCTAGTTATCTTGCTTGCGTGAGTCTCACCCAGTGTTCCGCCTATTGAAGTGAAGTCTTGGGCAAAGGCAAAGACTGTCCTTCCCTCCACCTTTCCCCATCCTGTTACCACACCGTCCCCGTAGACTCTGTTCTTATCTAGGCCAAACTCCGTGGCCTTTGTTGTGGCGAACGTCATGATTTCGTTGAACGTTCCCTCATCGAAGAGTAGTGCCAACCTCTCTCTGGCTGTGAGCTTTCCCTTACTGTGCTGGAACTTTATCCTGTCTTCTCCTCCACCCTGATAGGCCTTTGCCTTCAGAGATCTAAGCTCTTCAATCAATCTACCCATGTCGGGCTTCTCGTATGTAGTTGCCATAATTCTTCCCGATACATGTAAAGTCTGGTCTTAAAATTTTTACTATATAAACATTAGACTAATGATAATTATAAATAAGATTTAATGGTTTTAAACTGAGACCTCAGCGTTCGCGTAGGGAGACCTCACAGATCGGTTCCCGGATTCCTCATCACAGGTGAAGAAATGTTCCAGTTCCATAGGCTTAATTTTTTTCTCACCGTGAGAGTTACTGGAACTCACCGGTGTTAGAAGCTTGCTCAGGGCTACGCTCCCTCGTCCTGAAAGATGAGCTGTTGCTAACGGTTTCGATAAGCTGTGAAGTTTATGTATTTTGAAGTTAAGCAAAGTGTAGATTTTCACTGTTTAGCCGTCCGACTCACCATTGAGGAACTCACGCAGCATATATACCCTCTTCCACCACATATTTCTCTCTTGCTAGGTCCATTAGCCTCCTAGTGAAGAGTACAGAATAAATTACTACAATGATACTGAATATTAGGGAAAGCCACCCCACTACGGCTAGATTCCCCTGAGCATCCGCTAGGGCCAAATACTTCATGAGCCCTGTATGAACTTCAAGCGTCTTAGCATCGTATATATCAGGCCAATACTCACCTATTGCTAACCCTCCCCAAGCACTGTTTATGGTACTAGTCAACCCCGACACTATGTAAGGGAAGGTAGAGGGAATTACGATCTTACTCATCCTCTGCCAAAAGCTGAGGTTCAGGTTGTCCATCACCTCCCAGTACTCGTGAGGCATATTCTTTATTCCTAACCAGTAGCTGTAGAAGACGTAATAGAACGTAGAGATGAAGCCGAGTAACAAAACGTAAAACTCGTCTGTGAATGAACCGAACGCTCTCTCAACTGCCGGGTATGTGAATGCGAAGAGAAGTGGGAAGTAGGCAGGGGCAGGAAACGCGGCCAACGTTTGTATTATTGGTACGACGGCCCGTTCAGTTTTCACGTGTAAAGACAACCAGTATCCTAGAAATAATGCTATGACCAGGGATATCACAGCAATAATTCCTACCCTAAGGTAATCTGCCCCCACTAGTATTAGGTCGTACGGCGTCGTGGAGAGGAGGTAACCCCAAGTTTGATCTGGAACCGAGCTGATCACGGTGAAGACCGAATACGATATTCCGATCAGGAAGACGAAGGCTATTATCTGACCCAGCGTCTTCAGGTGGTGACTCTTCTCCCTCTCCTCCTCAATTTCAGCCTCCTGCGCCCTACTCCTGATTGCGTACCTAGCCAGCTTAGTTACTGGAGATACGGCATTACTGAGTCTACTGGAGTACCTTATCCTGAACCTGCCTCTCCTGACCGCATTGCTCGAGGCTTCGGTATCTAAGCCGTACCTCTGAACGGAGTACTGTGCAAACTCCCTGAGGAGAAGGGCCAAGACCACGACGACTGCAGCCAAAACCCCAAGCGAGTATAACGCATAAGTGTACTCCCCAGCCGTGGTGAGATCATATATGAGACTACCTATTCCAAAGACTGAATACGTCGAGTTGCCCACACTGAACACCTCGCTCACAGTTATGTAGAACATGGCGTCGGCGAAGCTGGGGATGAGATTTGCAGCTATCCTCGGTACGGAGAACGGTATGTACAACTTCGTCATCTTCCCCCAGAAACCGAGTCTCAGGTTCTCGGAGACCTCCCTCAAGTTCTCTGGGACGGTCTTAAAGGCCTGATAGATCCCCATCCAAACGTTCCAAACAACGGCGGTGAAGACCAGAAATATTACCGCAAGTTGCGAGCCGATTGTCCCCCCAATATCTGTCACAAAGAAGATAAGTACCACGGGGAAGAAGGTGATTACAGGAACCGACTCTAGGACTTCCGAGAGCGAGATATAGATGTTCTCGAACGTCCTATTTTTCAAGGCGACGTAACCTAGGAGCCAACCGCTCAGAACGGAGAGGAGAATTGTAAAGAAGACTCTCCCAGTGGTAGCTCCCACTGCCTCCAGGGCCAGGAATAAATCAAACGTGAGCTCATCCCTCCTTGACCTTCTTTTTGACTGGAGTAAGCAACTTGTAGAGAAGGTCCAGGTACTCCTGGAACTTCTGATCCCTGGGACTTCTAGGCCTCTCCATCTCTATGGTGACCTCTCCCACCACAGTGGCTGGCCCACCGTTAAGCACGAAGACCCTGTCTGACAACTCCACTACCTCGTTCATGTTGTGGGATACTAACACAGCAGCCTTTAGGGAGGTATCCTGACTGAACAGGGTGGAGTAAATCTCCTGTCTTAACCCCTCAGCGGTCAGTTCATCCAGATGAGCGAAAGGCTCATCCATTAGTAACACATAGGGGTCAGCCGCAAGAGCCCTGGCGATGGCAACCCTCTGTCTCATTCCACCGCTCATCTGCTTGGGGTAGAACTCCTCAAAACCCTGAAGACCAACGAGCTCCAACATCTTCCTCGCTATCGAATCTTCCTCCTCCTTAGTCAAGTTTCTATACTTGAGACCGAGCTTAACATTTTCCAACGCAGTGAGCCAAGGAAAAGTAGCTATGGATTGATGTATCAGTGCAATCTTTGGGGTAGGCCTAGTGACCTTCTTTCCCAATAGGATGACCTCTCCCTCAGTGGGTTTAATGAAACCGCCCAATATCCTCAGCAGGGTAGACTTTCCCACTCCCGAGGGACCCACTATGGCTATTAGCTCGTTGTCCAAAGCCCTCAGATTGACGTGCTCAAATACCCTATACTCTGGGCCGTACTGGAAGGCCAGATCCCTGCCCTCTAGGATTGTTCCATCTTACCAGCCCTCCCGAAACTCCATTGCAGTTCTTATAAGCTTTTCACCCTTCTTTCCCGCCCGTTCATCTAGATTACGCAGTGTTAACCCATAGTTTTCCTCTGTCGTCTGCGTATTTCTTAACGACTACTTTACCGTCCACAGCTAGGACTCCAGTTCCATCATGTCTTACCAGTGCGTCAAAGTATTCCCCCACAGCGCTATCTATAGGCCGTTCGGGTTTCCGTTGTGCATCACTTTATTGAATGAATATCGTAGCAAATAAATGTAGAACCACGTTACTTTATATGAGGGACTAGGTGGATTTGTCTTATAAACGGTAGAATAATACGATTCGTAAAGGAGACCCGAATCGCCCCTATCTATTCTCTTCCTTTGAGTTCTGTCCATGACGTCCCCGAAATTCAATATGAGTGATTTAGGAGAGGAAGTAGTTCAGGTCAAGATATACAGTCAACAGATAGAGCCCTATCCACGTCCCCGGAAGGAGATACTGGTAGACCCAATTCCTCTTCACTCCTTTCAGGATGAGAAGCGACCCTAGCCCAGAGACCGTATGAATCACGAAGAAGAGGGCCAATGGAGCTATCAGGGCTAGATGTAACTCAAGGGAGATCCCTCTAGTTAGGAGTCCTAGGGTCAAATCGGTGACGAAGCTTGAAGTTTGGGGACCAGCACCGAAACCCGTTAAGCCTTCCAATATGGCTAAAACTAGTAGTACGACCGAAGTCTTTCTCCTAAACTCATGTGAATATATGGACGTCCTGGAGGTGGGATTGAAAGCCTTAGGATAACCGGCCATCATTACGCCGATCACCCAGGCCTGAGGGAACAGGGGCAAAAGCGTCACTACAAGTGACGCCAACCATACAAGTAGAGAGGTACTACTTCCTCGCAACGTCAGCATACCCCAACGACTCCCAATAGCCTAATACATTCCGGGAAGTAACGTAGAGCCTAGTTACCCACTTGGCGTAGGTGTAACCCCACCACCTGGGCACTGCAAGCCTCACAGGATAACCATGAACCTGAGGCAAGGGCTTCCCGTCGGCCATGTAGGCCAGGACGGTGTCAGGTTCCATAGCCTTCCAGATAGGTAGGTCGGCCGTATACCCGTCCGCTGAGTAGCTCAAGACCTTTATGGCTGAGGGTGAAGGTTTAGCCATCTGGAGTATGTATGAGAGAGGGACGCCAGTCCAAACAACCTCCGCCCTGAGGAAGTAAGGATCAGACACGCATTGTATGGTATCCTTAACTTGTACGGAGGGCATGCTCAGAATGTCCTCATACGTGAGCTGGAGAGGGTTCTCCACATCTCCGTCCACGGTGAGAACGTAATTACTTAGATTGACGTTAGGTGTACCTCCTATCTGTACCACGTACCACGATGAGAAGGGAGTCAGTCCTTTTGGGGCGTGAAGCAGAGGAGCTAGTTGGTCAGCTCCTAATCTGCCCAATGCAAGTAAGGTAGTGGAAGAGACGAGCAGTTTGAGGAAGGTCCTCCTGTCGCTTAGAGGTTTCACATGTTGAACGGCCTATCACAGGCTTTATATACTTTTACCATAATCTCCTTTTATTAGAGAATAAAGAGAAAAATACATGGGAATATCTGTTATATTCGTTTCGAACACTATGTTTTACATATGATCCTGACCTATCAGCAGATAAGGAATTCCCTAGGGTCCATGATACTTAACTTCTCTGAGGAGAGCGTAAGGGAGAACGGGTACGACCTCAGAGTCTGTGGGGACAAATATTGGAGAATTCTTGGTGGGGCCTCCCTCCCAGAGAAGAAAAGCGAGGTTGAGGAGTTTCCTTTTGAGGAGTATGCGGATCTGGAACCGGGCAACACTTACCTCCTGGAGAGTTGTGAGGAAGTCAACATGCCGAACGACGTCATGGGGATAATGACCTTGAGGAGTACCATGGCCAGGAACGGCTTCTTGGCTCCTCCCACAGTGATAGATGCTGGATACAAGGGGAAAATAATAATCGCGTTGAGTACGCTGAGGGGAGGGAGGATAAGAAGGGGGTTCAGAGTCGTGCACCTTATTTTCGCCAAGCTTCAAGAGCCTACGTTAAAGGTTTACGAGGGCTCCTACCAAGGAGGAAAACTCATATGATGGTTAGTCAGACTGTAACTCTTTTACGTGACTACTGGTTGTTTTCAATTTTATAAATAACGTTTTGACATCGGTTATGTTAGTGAAGTATTACCCAGAAATCTCTCTTGGTGATCTCCCAACTGATGAAGGGCACTGCTCACGAGGTTTGGGGGTGATAAAAGTGGATGGGTATTGAAGTTTCCCTCGACTGGCCCAGTGATCTGGGGTGACCGTTATGATCCCTAGGTCTTGCTAAGGGATCTAGTGAAAGGGAGATCCTGGTGAACTCTCCCGCAACCATCACCATACGGTGAAGGTCGTCACTGAAGAGTAGTTTAGCTGAACTCTAAGTGAACAGTTTCATCTCCGAAACATCGCTTATGTAATTAAGTCACATCCCTTTAGTCTGGAGGCGTACAATAGGGCCCCATACTCTGGGCTAACCTCTGTCCTCCTAGTCTCGAGATTGAAACGACTTAGTACCTCTCTAAAGGAGTTTGTGTAGGTTGTGGAGGAGAACATGCCCCCTGATATGATTACCTGGTCAACGTTAACTATCCTCGCCACATAAACCGCGGCCTCGGCTAATAGCTCCGCGCCTCTCCTCAGGAGTTCCTTGGCCTTCATGTCCCCTGCCTCAGATGAGGAGTCTACTACCTTAGCTATACCAGCCACTCTCTCTACCCTGTGTCCCTTATGATAAACCCAGTAGATAATGTCGTCAAGGTCCTTCGCCCTTATGCTTCTCATAATCCTTTCGACCATGGGAGATCCTTCCTCTCTTCCTTGAAGGACTCTGGTGACGTATCGTAAGGCCTCCCTCCCAACCCAGTAGGCTGAACCTGTGTCCGACAAGAACCATCCCGCACCCTCGGCCCTGATCTTGTTGGTACCATCGTACCCCAGAACTACGCTACCCGTGCCGGAGATTGTGACGGCTCCCTTACCGCCCTTCACGTTGCCGTAGAGCACGAAGAACGAATCATTATCCATGACGACCTTACCGCCCAAATCCTTCAACGTCTCACGTAATACTATCTCGTCGTATTTGGAGTCAAGGCCAGCTATACCGAGGACAACAACGTCGGGTTTCCTGTCCCTGGAGACCTCACGGACGGCAGTAGCTATCCTACTGTAGGCCCTCCTGAGACCCACGTTATGGAAGTTAGCTCCCTTAGTCACGTATCTATTCAAGATCTTGCCCTTCCCACTCACACACTCAGCTGAGACGGAGGCTGTCTTAGTGCCTCCTGCATCTACTCCCACGAGGAGCATGTAGTCCATAATTATTCTACGAATTTAAACTTCCCACGTAGTGATTTAGAGGAGGTTGGTTACCTACGGACGTGTTCTCGGAGATCTCCGGGTTCGAGAGGAGGAGTAGAGATTACGTCACCAAACGAAGGATAGATCGCTCGATCCCCTTAAGTGAAGGGAATCCAGAGTTGGCCTGGACTATCATGATGAGTTTCCCGGAGCTCGAGGACTTCTTCCATCACCTGGATACCGCACAGCGATTGATCTCCGAGGCCTTAGGAGAGGTCGGAAGGAGAGATCCCCGTAACTCAGGTAGGTTCTGGATGGCTCTCGAAGAGTTGGGTTCGCTAGAACACAAGGCGGACGATCTCAAGACAGTGATCCTGGGGTTCCTCATAACTGGGTGTTCCTCTTCACGTATCCTTTTGGATCTCAAAGCCTCACTCCTCGAAGTAGTGGAGGAAGTTGAGGGGATCTCCTCAATACTTGGAGAGGAGTTCCCAAAGGTTCGCGAGACTGTGAGACGGGTGAGACTCCTGGGAGAGGCCATCAAACTTAGGGCAGAAACTCTCTACAGGACCATTAGCCCTGAGTCCTCGTCCTCGCCTCATTGATCATGCGTTCTAACGCGTTCTCTGTGCCCTGTCTGAAGTGCTCTTGGTTCCTCGACTCCAGGGGCCTCATGTACAAGGGCATCTCCACCTCCCAGGTGGACTCAATCGTCCTTTCCCCCACCCTTACCTCGTTGAACCCCTTAAGTATGCCCCCAAGGAAGTGAAAGAGGAGTTTCCTTTCGTTTTCCCGTATTTCCAACCTCACCTTGGACGTGGAAGGGAAGGCAAACTTTACTTCCCCTTCATAAATCCCAGGTGAAATTTCCTTCACTCTCAACTCCCTTATCCCCTTCCAGTAGTTCGGAATGGAGGTCACGTCCTTGACTACTTCCCACACTACGTCGGGGTTCTCTATCTCCTTGGATACCTTAAACCTTATCATGTCCTCCTCTTTGAATAGTAAATATTATCTTTTACTTAAATAGTTGAAAGTTACCGTGTAACTTTAGCGTAGCCGTCATCAAAAGTTACCGATAAACCAGAAAGTGTTTACCCGTGGCGTAACTTACCTTCTTTAATTACTTCTAATTCCACCACGGGCACCCCTCTCAAGGGATCATACACGGTCACCCTTAATTGGGGCTAGTCGAGGGAAACACCACTACCCTCCCATCCACCTTCCTTGCCAAGTTAAGGGGAGCAATGGAATCCCTCTCCAAAAGAACTTCACCGCCTTCCAAGTACCTAGCGTTCACCTTGAGTACTTTTACACCCCCACCCTCGTGAGCCCGTCATCAGGTGGGGGTTAAAAACTGATAACTCTCTCAACTACCTGCTTTCTCCTCTTCAACTTCTCACCGTTAAACGGGTTGATGGAGGAAGTGTAGGACTCAGAAACCTCCGCAACCTCTATCGGCTGAGTTTTCAACATCACGAATTTAACAACACTCCACTGGTGAATCCTATGCCTAAGCTTATCATTTTTATTGATCTCCATCTTATCCTTAGACCTTGAGGAGAACTTACCAACAATAACCTTAGCCTTTAAATCCCTAGCTAACTCCACGACTCTCTTAACAGTCTTCCTCAACACGTCAATTTTCCTCTCCCTCTCCCTTAATTTCCTCAACTTCTTCTTAACCAGTTCTTCCTTAGTTGAGTGCCCCTTAGTAATCTCTTCCCTCCTCAAGGAGTAATTAACCACGGCTAACTCTATTAACTTCTTTAACCCTCCCCTGTCCTCTTTCAATCCGGAACCTATATCCTTCTTCTATCACACCCACTTCACCGAGAGTTTTCCTATTCTCTCAATGCGTCCAACTGCCTCTCCAATTCCTCCTCTTGCGTTGGTGAAACCCTTGCATATCGCCACTTGTTTAACCCTTCCACCGCCGGACGACAATCAATTTCGCTGTAAGGTATTCTCCACCTACCGTCAACCTCAACAACCTTTATCTTCCCCTCCCTTACTTAATAACACCACTCCTACTCACGCCGAATATTTCAGCAACCTCACTAGGTGTTAGATACCTCTCCACAGTAATTAAAAGTAACTAGAAATATTTAAAAGTCACGTGAAAGTGCTTATAGTCTGACCACGATACTCCAAACGCCGTCGCCCAATAGGAAATTTTCCCCGCGTCTCACCAAGAGGTATAGATACTTCAATCTCTTTCGGAGCTCATCAGCGTCTCCTACACCCTTTTCCATAAGTTTTGACGCTATTTCCCAGGCTT
>Ga0081474_120798_pt1 | contig 23874 bp, 24 predicted proteins | sample OneHunmetagenome_2_FD_70978 | JGI IMG/M metagenome (GOLD analysis project Ga0081474, IMG submission 70978) | Ferrous microbial mat communities from One Hundred Spring Plain, Yellowstone National Park, USA v2 (version 2) | ecosystem: Environmental > Aquatic > Non-marine Saline and Alkaline >... | reverse complement strand
CCCAGGGGCCGTGGCCAATACTCACACCAACCCCCGACTAGGGGATATGTAAAAAACAAACACCAACAAAAACCAAAAGAACCTTTAATGAGGCCCCCCTAGGAATTTACCCCACCACCTGACCATTCACCATTCAATTCCTGCCCATCATTCCCCGTTTCACTACCCGTAGGCTCAGGTTCAATACCCGAAATACCCAAAGCCTCCTTTAACTGACCTTCCTCAACCAAACACTCCCCATAATACCTATGCGACGCCTTAATATCCTTCCCAATCACCTTCCCACCAATCTCACTACACAATACCTTGGCACTAATCCCCATAACCCTCTCAATATCCCGAGTAATCCTATAGGCGCCATAATCCCTCTTAATAAACGGCACAAACCCACTATCAATCACCTTAATAACACATTCATCAAAATACCCCACATTACTATCTGACCTACACACAAACTGATAATCCTTAACATAGCGTTCTAAAGTAGCCCTAAACAGGAATAAGTGGTTAGGCTCCTCACGTGGCTCAACGGTTATGTTAAGTGGGGTTAAGCCAAGGCTCTTTAACACAATATTAAAGTAATCTATAGCTGACTGTTCCCAATCACTCCCCAAGACAATACCCTTAACATTATCCCAATTATCAACCGCATACTGTAAATAATACTTACCGAAATAAACCAACTTATCCTTAAGCTCCCTAATTAATGGTGTACCCAAGCTTTTCTTTTCCCTGGGAATCGGCTTAGCAAAGCTTACCTTAATTACCTTATCCTCAAGGGCAGGGTCAGTTATAGCTAACTGATTAGCCGTTAAAACCACCCCACTAGTGGCAGGTATCTTAGTACCCGTGGCAGTAACCCACGTATATTTCTGAGTCACATAATTCTTAAGTACATTAGCCGTATTACCCTCTAGTTTAACCACATTACCCTCAAACGTAGTACCTGCCTCATCAAACACCACGGGTGATGTGATAACCGCATTAGTTAATAGTTCAACACCCCTCCCAACCCTGGCAGGGCTAAGTAAAACACTGGTTGGCAGGATTACATCAACCTTAGGGCTAAACATGTGGTTAAGTATGAAACCCACGGTAGTCTTCCCACTATCCCTAACACCAATCAACGCCACCATTTTAGGCTTAAGGTTAAACAGCTTCCACGTTAAACTAAAGTTAGTGAACATCCCGTAGATAATTCCCCTAAGGTATGAATCCGGCTCAGGATGATAATTATTAGCCAACCCAATAAGTTGAGTAATAACATCTGCCGCTATAGCCCTATCAACGGGTACATTAGCTAACCCCACGTCAAAGTAATCACGCACGGCACATGAATACCCCATATCAGGTGGTGGGCACACTATCCCACTAACAATTATATCAACCAACTTTGGCTTCACGGCTTGAAAGATAACATTCCACTTAGGTATGGGTTTAATCAGGGCATTATCTTCCTCTAGTTCTTTCTTAAGTTTATCAACCCTGATCATTGAGTATTTCTTAGTTAGACCCTCTGTGTTTGTGACAACCGCATTGGCATAGGTAATATCAAAGTAGGGGTCATAGTAGGTTTCTAATTTAGTGAAAGACCACTTAAGTAACCCAACATCCGTCTTTTCAATAACCCGTATGGTTTCACCATTTTCCTCTTTCTCCTTAATTTTCTTTTTACGGTACACTATGCCAAATGACGGGTCATTACAAATATACTCGGTAACACCCCATGGCCTATGGTCTTCCCCAATAACCTCACTCTTATAGCGGGTAATGGGTACGCAAAACACGGTATCAGGGTGATACCCAATAAGGCTAATAATCTCACTTAGCCATTCATCCGGCTCCAGAGATATTGCACCCGCATCATTGGCTTTTTTAACAAACGGTAACACGTATTCCCTTACTGATTTAATACCCCATAGTTTGGCATCGGGGTTCTTATAGACATGATCCACAGTTTCCCTAATGTGAGTTTCCTCAGTCTTCCTTAGCCTTTCTAATTCAGCATCAGTCACCTTATTGGATATCTCATTGAGGCCTGTCTCAATGATGCTTTTAACCACCTTTAAGGCAGCTTCATACTTTATACCGGCACGCCTCATTAAACTACTTAACCCAAATAAAACCTTATCATGCCCATGTGCGCCTTCATCATCCTCAACCCACCACATAGGGGCAATAAGGTTAACTAGCCTTTCAATCTTATCATCAGGTAAATCAATTGATGGTTCACTTAAGTGTAATTGCTGGGCAGTGGCCATATCATCTTCCCCTAAATCCTCAAACGGGTTACCTGACTTATCACTCTCAATTAATTCCCTTATGGCAGTGAATTCCTCACATGTTAACTTAACCCCAGGCCCAATATTATTAACTGACGTGTGAATCCACCTAAAGCTATTACCTGATTTCTCAGCCCTTACAAATTCATATGGTGCGCCGCTTGGGTGAATACCCCAAACTACTTCAAAGTTAGACACAATCATTTCAATTATTGAACTCCTAATGGTTGACAGTGGCGCACAGTTCTTAGGCGCCCTAATAACTATGTACATTCCCCTAGGCATGTCAAATAGGTTTTTCTTTTCACCTGTTTCCGTGTTCACGCATTCACAGTTAAGATAGTTACTATCACATTGGCATTTCACCTTTCCCTTAGGCCTTGGACCGGTTAATCCACAGAACCCATCGGGTTCACTACACAGTTTAATAGCCCAGTCATCCCCAAGGGCTTTCCTCAATATCTCAATACCCTTATCTGGGTCATCCATATCTAAAATTACTAACCTATAGTTTTCATCCTCAGGCGTCTTTGGCTCAATATAGGAACCCGTTATAGCCAAACCCGTGGCCATTTTAAGTACCTTATATAGTTCATCAATTGCCTTACGTTTCTCAGCATTCCATTTCCCTATGGGTTTCTTCTCCTGATTAACCGGTATAACATTATACCCGAATTCATTATAAAGCCGGTTCAACACCTTAACTTTTTCCTCATATAGTAAATCCTCTGATTGAACCACATGATCCTTTCTAACCACTCACATCACCTTATTGTCACTATCTCCCTTTACGGGAATCATGATTTCAATCGGTAACACTCCCTTCCGGTAAAGCACATACCACGTGGTGTAAAGTGGCTTAGTCAGATGGAAAAATAGGTATTCCTTGGTTTTATCTTTTTTAAAACTTGGATGCGTGTCATGAATTAAAGGCATTGCGTCACCCCATATTACCACTTTAACAGGGGTATGCCTATTAGCGACATTCTTAACCTGTCTTATAACATCATTGTCTTTTACAGCTAATACGTATTTATGCCCACCCAAGCGCCATATTTTCCCATACGTGATAATCCTTAAATACCCCGTCTTTGTTTCCCTATTTGGGTTGGTTTCGGGTTCTCCCATGCTTCTCCCCCTAGCGGTGGAGATCTCAGGATACGGCTTTTTATAAGTTTCCTCATTACAATCATTTTACCTTTCTGTAGGGCACAATAAAACAAAGTTAGGGTTCTACTTTTTAGCTATACACTGGAAATTTGTGCCAGCATTGCGGCAGTGATTTTGACTAAAGCCAATGTCTTTCAATAACTCATGAATAGCATCAATGGTGAAAAACGCCTTATGGGTATTCTCGGGGTAATCTTGGCCACCACCAACCCAGTAACTTATTGTTTCAAACCTATATTTAAAGTCACCACGAAAGTCACGTTTCTCAATGATATTATGATAAATGGCGTCCATGTCAGGCGATTGAATAAATACCCACCCACCACTCTTTAGTTTATTATAAACCTGCTTCATAAACCCGGCTACCTTACGCCACGATAAATGCTCTAGGAAATCTTTCATCACTATAAACTGAACCGTGCCATCGGGGAAAGGTATTGAGTCTTTTTCCAAGTCCCTAACTATGTCTATATTGGGTAATAAACGGGCATCAATATTAACCACCCCTGTGTGGACGTCACCACCTGCCCCCAGGTTCAGTCTAAGGTGGTTTACATCGGCAAAATTCCACCCAGCATTTAAGGCTTGGGTAAAATCGTGCGGGGTATCAGCAATATAGAGTGAACCCCCGTTAACAGGGTATTTCTGGGCATAATCCCTTAGGCAATCGGCTTTAGTGGGTTTATCAACCCCGGCACAGCATGCATAACCTAAACCAAACTCACTGGCCACGTTATGACAATCCCCCCTAGTTGACACTATACCCACATGTGCGGTCTTAAGGAACTCCTCTATGGCCCACTTATCTATGATTCCCCCATATCCTGATAATGTTCCGTCAACATCTAAGGCTATTCGGGTTACTCTATCCGGCATATGGGTAAGGGGTGCGTTAAAGTTAAATAGTTTTTCTTATGGGTTAATTTATGGGTGTATTAGATTCCCTTAAGGGTAAAACCGTGGCAGTTAGGGCCAGGGACCTGCCCACTATATCGGGTACTTTGGTTGATTATGATAATGTGTTTATTAAGGTCCAAACCAAGTCAGGTACATATGTCATACCCATTTATAGTGTTGACTATATTCAGGCTTAGCGAGGGGTCATTATTTTCGGGTACCCCGGGTTGATGGTGGGTTACGAAAAATTTAAATACCTGTGGTGCCCCTAGGGTACACATGGAGAGTGAAAAATCCACGTCAGGGGAAACGGTAGTGTATAAAAGGGTTAAAATCCCAACCACGGCTTATGAGTATGTTAGGGAACGGTCTAAAGCCCGTGGGATGCCAATGTGGCAGTACATTCTACAATCCGTTAATTTCTATGAGGCATCCCTTAGGAACATTAGTGTGTCAGATGCCACAAAGGCACAAAACGCCAGTTACTATGTGATTAAAGCCACTATGGCAGTAACCGAATTCATTCATAAGCCTAAGAAAGATAATTATGAAAAGGTGGTTAAAATACTGAACCAAATTAAGGAAAGGAAAAAGGTTGATATTACCGTGTTACTACAGTTGATTGAGGCTTATTATAGTAAGCGTAGGAAAAGCCTAATTAGGGTTATGATACAGGAATTAATTAAGTTGAATATTGAGTTAATGTCCAAGGCTTAGTGGGGTGGGTGGGTATGGAGATAAGTGAGGCTATTACTCTACTTGGGAAGTTCATTGAGGTTAGGCGTGGGATTACCCGTGGGTGTACTCACTTTCACGTTAAGGATATTGTGAATGAGTTATATAAGCGTGGGTTACTTACTGATTACCTTTATCAGGTTTATTCTAACCCACCATCATTACACACTATGAGGTATGTGTTGATAGCCTTAAGTTCAAAGGGACTATTGTCCATAACAATCAATTCACATGGCCCATTGTTCATACTTTGCAAAGATTCACCATTATGGCAAAACCCAGGGATGATAAGTGACGCGGTTAGGGAGTTTGAGACTGTGACTCACGGTAGGTATTGGATTAACTTTACTATAAAGGATGGGTTGGTTACCTTTACCACTAATATAGTGGACACTAATGTGTTCATGTTTATTAGTAGGGAGATTTATAGGGGGATTCAACGTGGTTTTGACATTGAGGCATTTGCTAATAGGGTGAATGGTTACTTAGATGGTAATATTGTTTATTTACCCAAACCAAAGGATCCATCTAAAAAGGTGTCATACACGTATAAGTCTTTTAGGTTGACGAGCTTTAGGAAACTTATATTAGCATGCGTGGCTAAGGGTAATTCGGATTTAAGTAGTATTATTGATTGCTTAAAAGAATTCGGTGTAGTTAGCTCAAGTGGTCATTATACTTATGTGGCATTTACCGTGTGGTTCATGTGTTATCATAAGGTTCTTTCATGTGATGGCTCAACATTTAAAGTAGGTAGGGGGTTTGAAAATATTGCCAGGCGCACCCTAGAGGAACTTAGTGAGAAACGTGTCAAGTGACCCGTATTTAGTGTACATGGTGGTGTCAAATGACACTATACGGGTTTTTTCAGATGGCTTAATTATATAGTTTAAAAGGTCTACCGGTAGGTTCATTACGTGAAATAATGCGTCTTTATCTTGGTGTATGATCCCTAGATATTGGTGTTCAATGGCTCTACGGCATTTATAGGGGTGTTGAACACAGTTAATGATGGTTAATTGCGGGTATTTAGTTGATGTGGGTAGGTTCAGTGCCTCTATACCGTATAGGCAGGTTATATTTAGTGACCTTAACCAGGTACATAAGTGGACGTAGGGGTCTAGGAAAACGGTTCCGAGTATCGGTAGGATCCATACGTGTCTTTGGGCAGTTTTTAGAATATTGGGAGAGCCGTTTAGGGATGATGTGAATAGGTTTAGGTATATTGAGTATGTTGACTGGTCAGGGAATAATGTAGGCAAAGTAAACACGCATAAATTGCAATAATGCATGTATTTAGTTAGCATCCTCAGTAAATTGAGTGGGGATTCAACCGGCTCAGTAACCTTAACCATTAGGGTATCCCACGTGGTGTTAGGAATCTCCCCAAGGTAGAAAAAGGGGTATATATTAAACCTAATACCCTTTACCGTAATGTGCCTATTCGAAATATCCTTTTCCCTAATATAGGCATCATATTGGATAGTCATGGCTTATCACCATCCCTCTTAACCACCTCTACGAGGCAATTAAGTAACATTATATTAAGATCTCTATCACTCATTGTTGATATTACATTATGGGGTAACGCCACCACCCAAGTATGCGGGTTACGTAATGTAAACCCACCTGTCTTATTAGCCACGCATGTTAATATTTCATAAACACCCCTAAGTACCTTTGGGGAAACACTTGAGCCATTACGTTTCTTATAATCCCTAAATAGCCTCATAACCTTAATGGTACTTATGTAGGTAATATTCCCCTTATTTGACCTGTCAAGAATTCGGATGATACCAAACGCTAAATTAACTGCCCTAACCATGGGGTCCTCTCTCACGGAAGTCTCCATAATACTAAAAACCTGAGAGGGCTTTTAAATTTTCAGAAATATCTTTCATAAACCTGCCACAGTTTAGTCTTAATGGCATCCCAGCTATAGTTAGCCTTAACCCAAGAAACCCCCTCATTGGTCTTAGCCCTAACCTCACTATAATTATTATAAATGGTGATGAATTTATCACAGGCATCATTAGGATCCCATTCCGCACCAACCCCATCATGAATAGTGTTACCCGGTAACACGGTAACCATCTTAGCCGTTTTAACCCACAGGTATTTACTAAGGTTTGGTGGTGTGTATTCGGTCCACGGCCCAACATTAGGCATAAGCACAGGTATGCCCCTACCCAGGGCCTCTAAACCACTCATTTCAAAACTACCACCACGGGACGGTAGTAACACCAAGTCAGCAATATCATAAAGATCAATTAACCAATCCCTAGGTAACTCCCCCTCAACTATGAAAGTTCTAAACTTATTAAGTAACATAAGCCCAGGGTCAGTGACATCCATTTTCTTAACCACCAACATGTAATTAGCCGTAGTCTTTTCAACACATTCCATTAACTTAGCCACTAAGTCAGCTCCCTTACGCCACCCACTATGCCATAGAAAGTATAGTATCACAAATGACTTATGTTTTTCCTTAAGATCACTAAGAAACCTTATAACAGGGTGAACCGGCTTCTGACATTCCCTAAACCACTCACTTTCTAACCCGTGAGGAATAACATAGACAGGTACTTTTACCCCACTCTCAACATAGGCGTCATAAGACCACTTTGAATTCACAATAAAAGCCGTAGTAAGATTAGCCACATCAACTGCCCACTTCGACATGTGGTTACTATCTGCCACATCAACACCAATCATAACCTCAATCTTATCCAACCTACGCTTAAGGATGGTTTCCTTAATCTCCCCACGGGCATCCAACGGGTAGAAATAAGGGTGGATAAACCCGTTAAACCTACTATAGGTGGTTACTGGTTGAAAAGCCGATAGGTCAATCGGGGTTATAGGAAAACGTTCCCTAAGTAGGGAAACATGTTTCTCAGCAATATAGCTAAATGAAACCTTACGCTTAACAGGGTACATGTAATAAACCAATTTTAATTGGGCACTCACATGATGTTTAAAATAATGGCAGATTTAAGTCTTTTCTCAACCCTTACCCTTAGCCGATACCATCACCCCAAGTCCACCTCTCTCAACCTGCATCTTAATATCAACATCATTCCCTAGGAAACCTGCCAATGCCTTACCGAGTTTCTGAGGATCAATCCCATCTAACTTTATGAAAATGTACCCATACCTCAACCTAAATATGTTAGCCAGAAATGACGCCACCATGTTGGTATGCATATCCTCTATGATTGAGTTTATATCCGTTGCCATACTGTTCCGAATTAGCCAGGCATATATTTATTTTTAACCACCTGCCTGAATCTTATCAGCCACATTCTTAATTCTCACTATAATAACCACATCATTATCCTCATAGTATTGGGAAACCTCATAGTCAACGGCAATAAGGTACTTTGATATATAGGATATCAATCCGGCTACTAAGCTCCTATATCGGGTAATCTGGCCACCGAGAACCATAACTCCCTTATTCTTAACATTGGTGTCATTATTTGTCTCCACAATAAAGAGAGATGGGGTCTATATTTTATTTTTAACGCTTTACGTAATGTGAATAAGGAAAGGGTTAGCATCCGGGTTAGGGTTGGGGTTATTCACTTATTACCTATGACAATATATGATACATAATGACTATATATGATTCATAATGGGTATGGGTATAGGTACACCTGTCAATTGATTAAATTAAAATAAAACCTTTGCGTACCCCCACCCGACCAATATGGCCAGAGGTAGGGGTCTCCCTAAGCCAGGAAACTCAAGGCTCGCCAAGTGGCAGGCTAAGTACGACCCTGCCGTAGTGCAAACTAGGTTTAATGAGGTACAGTCAGTGGCAGTCTCCAGGGCACAGGAAGGTATAGTAAGCATAGCTAATATCCAGTCCCTGATTGGTAGTATCTTAAATCAGTATGGTGTGGCAGGTCCAACCAGAGCCGTTTACATAGCCTTTGGTGAAAAGGTTTGGCATGTAACACAGAGGGTGACAGGTGCCACACTCGCTAATGAGGTGAACGGTCTTACATCATACTTCCAAACTGCCTATGGCGCTAACCCGGCTATACTTCAGGCTATAGCGCAGGCCCTTGGCGTCAGTGGGCTAACATACTAATGAGTTAAACTAATCCCAATACCGTTAAAAATTAATTTTTTCTTTTTCTTTCCTCTTTTTATGAAAATAATGATTGTACACGCTAAGGCCTCAAGTATATCGATAGTGGCATCTCACATAGCTAAGGTAGCCAGGGGAATGGGTCATGATGTAAAGGTAGTGGGAGATTATATTCATAGTGAGTTTCTTTTTTATAAGCCGAATGCCGTGATTTGGATTTTCCCTGTTAATGTTACTATGTCTAGTAGGTATGCTGGGCAGTACTCAACTAATAAGGTTTATGGGAAGGGGCTTAAACAGGTGTGGTATGGGACAGCTGAGGGTACACCTTATGGGGAGCCTGCCCGATACCCTGTGTGGTATAATATTGATTTTGTGGCTAATTCAATGTACACGGCTAATAAATTGAATGAGGTGGGTTACCATGTCTTGGATATTGTCCACCACGCCTATGATCCCGATGAAAATAAAGAGGCCATTGAATACTCGGAAGTGTTGCGTAAAAAGATAATGAGGGATTTCCCTAATAAGGTGATCTTTGCCATAGCTGAGGGGGAGCATTTACGTAAGGGTTGGGGTATGTTAGTTGAAGCATTGAAACTGATACCTGACGATGTTAAGGATAAGTTTGTGATATTGGCAGTGGCAGGTAAGTCAACGGTTGAGAAAGTGTTACCTAATGCCCCTGAGGGGGTTATTTACACGGTTGGTCAGTTTGGCCAGTTAAGTAGGAAACAGGTCTTGGCCTTATTTAGGATTGCTGATTATGTTTTAGTACCGTCAATGGCAGAGGGGTTCGGGTTACCGGTTCTTGAGGCTAATTCCCTGGGTAGGTTAGCTATATTTGCGAAAATGGAACCGTTTACCGAATTTGCTGACGTTGAGGCTAATATTACGTTCCCTTGGGATAACGTGAAAGAGATTGTTGATAATGGGGTAGAATTTGAATTACACGACTATGACCCACAGTATTTAGCCGATGCCATAGTTGAGGCAGTTAATTTAGCCAGAACCGGGGAGTATGAGGAAAGGGCTAAACGTGCCTATGAGGCAGTTAAAGGCACGACAATAACAAACTTATACCCCAGGTTACTGAAATATATTGAGTGAGGCCCAGTGTCAACCGTGGGAACCTATGACCTATTCGGGTTACAAAGGATTAGTTCAGCTAAGGTTACCTTAAATAATAAAGAGGATGCCACAGTATTACCGTTCCGTTTCCCTAATAGTGATTTTCAGTTTAACTTTGTAATGGAGACTTCCCTACTTTTAGATTTCCTATTTTACATAAACTTTAACCTGGCTTTAGAAATAAACCCATTTACCCTAGAGGGAATCCAAACACTAATACCGCAATTCACAATACCGTCAATATCCCTGCCACCAACTGAGATGCTGAATAAGTGTTATTTCGGGGAGTCAACATTCGATAACTGTTACTATGACCCAGGGTTTACAATTGAGAACGTTAGGAATTACCTTAGATCAGCTATAAACAGGATAAGTAGGAACATTACTACCCCAAACTTCCTACTTAACCTCAACTACCCACAGTGGTTTAGTTACTACGCCAATAGGTTACTTAATGCCGCTATGCAGGCCATTGAGAAAAACACCATATTAGATTTAGCCATTTTCGATTATTCGGAATTTAGCCCAGAAACCCCAGAGGGAGAAACCTATCTACCATTTCAATGGTTAACCACATCACCTGAGTTAAACCAAACCATAGAAACACCTCACTTTGACGTGGTTGATGATGTATTATGGGGGGTGGTCTTGGATTGGACCTTATTGGATTTATGCATTTTCATACCCGAGGGTGAATCCATACTTGGCCCTCAGTTTGCCCAACTAATGGACGCCATTATCACGGCTATCAAAATGAACTATAGTGTATTGAATTCAACAAATAAATTAGCGTTTGTAGACCCATCAATTCCCGATATCCCGATACCACCAACGTTAACTAGTTTATTTACTGAAGCGTTCCCTAATATTATGGAGAATGCCCCATTTGCCCCACTGACTAATAGGGCAGAGAAATGGGGTATGGCTATGATGCTTATGAGAACTATTAGGAATATTGTAAAGCGCATTGTAGGGAATAGTGTAGGTAACCCGTTTATGATAAATGCCTATGAGGATGCTGGGGTTGAGTATTGCATGGCGTTTCACCATAATCACGATAGAGAGCGTTATAAGGCATGGGCTAATGTTGATGTACAAACATTTACTAATGCGTGGGTAAGTAAGTGGGTTAACTTTGGGTTGGACCCGCAAACCTTAAATACTTTGGCTAATATTCTTAGCCCCATATGTCAGAGCCAGATGCCAGGGTTCAGGGGAGTGGGCAGCCCCTCATAAGTGGGGTTGTGCCACCTCAAATACCACCACAGGTAATTCAGCAAACACCACAGCAAACTGTAATAGACCCCAAGGCTAAGGCATTTACTGATAAACTACTGGAGTTGGTAGGGGAAGTTTATACTTTAGCGGTTGAGATAAGCGCCATAGATGACCCCAATTTACTTAACCACCCCGTGGTCAAACAGGCCCGAAAAGTAGTGGCTAAGGTTAAGGAACTTAAGGATGCATTGGGTACAAAGTAAACCCTTAACTACCGGTTAAAAATAAATAAGTCTTTTTTCCTTTTACCTCACTATGAGTGTATTCGGGGTACCTACAAAGGCTCCGTTTCAAAGGCTTAGGTCCAGTGATTGGAATGCCATGGTGGCGGCATTAGATTACTTATACTTAATGAATATGGGGAATATAAATGCCCTCATAACGGGTACTTTTTCCCCTTACTTTTATTCGGTTTATGCGGTAGATGGTGGATTTTTCGGGAGTGATATTTACGTGAATGGGTATAAGGTTTTACACGACCAAGACCCGATATTTATAGCCAGCTTCCTACAGGATGCCTTAAACCAAATCTATAACTACATATCAGTTTACCTAGTAGGTATCCAAAACACGGTTCAGCAAACCCAAACATTTGTTCAGCAATTAAAGCTTTACGTTAGCCCCACGGCATTAACGTCATTTGTCTTACCCGTATTACAATCACCAACCCCATTAGTTAGCGCCAGTACCCCGATTAAGAGGGCTTTACTTTACGTGACTAATGACACAACTTACGTGGTTTATGTTGGTGGGCCAAGTGGCCAGCACTTCCCGGTCTTCCCAGGTACACAGGTTGAGATTGACGTATGTGATGCAATCCAAATATACCTTAGGTCAGAGAATTATAGTTACGTGAGGGCGTTACTTGAGTTAACGGCTCAATCAACATGTAACTAAGGTGACTAATAGTGGGAGTCTTTGTACCTGCCCCAATATTTATACCACCCGTTATAGTTAAATGCTCGGATAGTTTCCTTACTCTTTCTAAACTGTCAGGTGGCGTTACCCTAACCCTACATTGCCCAGGTGACTTAATAGAAACCTCACTTTGGACAAACCGTAATACATGTATCCAATACCAATTGTGTTACCTTAACCTACTCATTCAGCAAATAACACAGGTAAATAATGCCGTGGGGGATTCACTTAACACTCAGTTAAACTACCTGTTAAATGAACTCAATGCCCTACCCCAAGCCATATACGGCATGCCTGTGCCACATGATTATTTCAACGCTATTTGGGATTACATCAACTTTGCCTATAAGGTTCTCACTAACTTTTTCAGTATAGTGTGGGGATATGGGAGTTCCCAACCATTCCAAGTTTCAAATTATGAGAACCAATTACTATACGTGATTAATAATGTTCCTAAACAGCAAACCATGAACCTAATGAAATCCAGTGATTGGAACGCCTTAACCCAAGCCTTATATGCCATTGACCAGATTCTACAGTTCATTAAACAAAATTGGTATATCCAAGCCATACAGGGTACCGTTCTTACTACCCCGGCTATTCAACTTATATCAACCTCACTTAGTTCCGTTGAGACGCCAATTATTATAACCGTGGTATCTACCTCAATGACCACGTCAGCTGGGGCCAATAAGGCATAGGAAGGTTAAATATAAATTATCCCTTTTTTAAATGAACCCAATGAGTAGTGTAACATGTTCACTACAGGATTTAATGACCAAGCAAACCGTGAGGATAATCTTAGCGGTCTTTACGGTTCAAACGTCACTATCACCATCAATCTCTATACCCGTGTTAACCACATCAACCTCAATGTCAACGTCAGCTGGGGCTAAGTTAGCATAAGGGATAAAAATAAATAACCTAAACCCATTACGTAATTGATGCACATAAGTAGAGAAGACATACTCATAGACCCAAAAAGGAGATTCATATACTATGGTGCCCTTAAGTTAGGGATAGTAGATAAGTTATTTAGATACGTTGACTACATTAACTCAATTAACGGTAAATGCCCCGATTTCAGTGTAATAGGCCACTATACAGATTCCGTATTCACCAAGATCCTAGACAATACCAACCAATTAGCGGTAACCGTTGAAAATAGGAAAGTACCCAGTTACTATAGGAGGCGCTTCACCAAGGCCCTTTCCACTAATGATAGGGAATACCTAAGGTGGTTCTTTGAAAACTATGTAGAGGGGTACTCAGATAAAGATGCCATAGTTTCCCAAAACTACCCATTAACCCCCTGTATATTCAATTACTGTTTCAATATATGCCCCATAGATGGGGGGACATGCGCCAGTAACCCATCACAAACATGCTTCAGTGGACAGGATATTGGAGCAACCCCAATATGTTGCACAGGTATGTATCTTACCAATCCAATTGGTGATTTTGATTTGGTTGATAACCCACCTTGGATCACCAAATATAGTAGTGGCCTTTTTGGTATCGTGGGTCAGCAATCCTCTCAGGCAGGGGTATTGACACTGACAGGTAATGTCACTATCCCGTCATGTTTCCCTACGGGTGGTGTTACATTAGGTTTGGACTTTGGCGTAAATTATAATAGTAATGCCGGTGGTACGTGTGCGAGTTCATGCCCCTCGGGTGCGCCATGTTGGTATGGTGCGGCTTATTACTGTGGTTCGAGTGTCACTTATAGTGAGGCTTTTTACCCGGTTCTTTACTATAGTTTGAATCAAACGTTTCTGGGCAATTCAACTTATAGTGTTTGGTGGCAGGCCACGGTATCGTGATTAAACTTAAATATTTGTGGTGTGGGTGGTTTAACTATGGGTAGGTTTAAGGTTTTGTTTGAGGGTGAAAAGGTGGTGGTGGTTAAGCTTAATGGGGATATGAGTATTCAGGATTTGGTAGATAGTGGTGTCTTTGTTCAGAGGATGAATGAGCTTTATGATAAGAGGGGTAGGAAGGTTATTATTAGTCAATCTGAGTTTTTTCGTGCAATCCCCCCAAAGTTGACTGGGGAATGTGGTGGATCGGTTTATGAGATTGTTGGCAATAAGGTGGTTAGTGCGGGCCATGTGGTTAAGTGTACCGATAAACTAGAGTGTGATCAAGGTGATTTTATTTTGGTTAATAAGAGGGTTATAATGCCACCTGCCTACCCGGGTTGGTTATGGGGCGTGTTTAGGTGGGTTGGGTTTGAACCATATGGGAGTTATGATTATGGTGAGGCTTACGTTAAGGATACATTACTTAAGGATTATAATGATGATAAACCATATCCACGGGTTATGTATGTGGCAGGTAATTGCCTAAAGGCAGATGAACCTAATTGCTTAGGGGTGGCTTTACCTATACCTGACAGTGACCCTGATAGCTTGGTGGCGTTGGTTGATAGGGGGCTTATTGTTGATTGCACTTACTGGGGTTATAAGCCGATTGCCCGTGGTGTTGACATTGGGAAAGTGTTTGTGAATTACGGTAACGGTAACTACGCCTTACTTAAACCTGCCTTACTAATGACGTTCACGAATAAGGCAGGAATACCTGGGTGCTCGGGTAGTATGGTTTACCCAATTGTGGCCTCTCAATCACTCAATGGCCCGTAAAAAATAAATTAACCCGAGTAGTGAGTAAAAAACGGTATGAATACCCTACTTAACCTACCCAGTGGTGGGAAGCGGTTAATACCGTTTATAGCCGTGATAGCGTTAGCTATGGCTATGGTTGATCCGCACATAGTTTTGGCCCAGTCAACACCAACATCAAACGGGTATGTGGTTTACATTGACCCTATGACGGCAGGCCTCATAATACTGATCTTAGCCGTGGTAATAGCCCTAGGCGTGTACATGTTCATGTCTATAAACAGTACTAATAACCAAACCCAGTTAACCCAAGCCCAAATTATGGCCCTTAACTCACAAACTAATAATATGAATCAGTTGGTGGCCGCTACCACCACGGCTCTTAACGTGGCTACCGCACTTAATGCTGAATCAACCCGTCATACTATGGATATGGATAATAAGTATTTCTCACTTATCCAACAGGACACGATGCATAGGCATTATATGGAGGATAGGTACACTAATATCTATAATAAGCAGGTTGATAATAACATATACTTCCTGAACACGTTACTATCCCTCTATGGGCTTCAGTTGATTAATAATGATATACGTCAATTAATGAGTGATAGGTTGAAAGCGGCATTAGCCCAGTATGCTAAGCCACCTGAGGTTGAGGTTACTACCGCTACTCCGGCATCCCCTTTCCCAACTCAACCACAGGGAAGCGGTCAAAATCAGATGACTGGCTCTACCAAGTAATTGAATATTAGGGGAGAGGCTCATTAAAAATAAATTTCCCCCTTTTATTTTTCCTAATTGTGGTAAGGGTCATTATAAGGGAAGTCCATAAGATGAATGTACCGTGGGATCCCCACTATGTGGCGTCAGTTCAGCTTATTGATGATGAGGATAATTGGGTGTCTAGAGTGTTCCCAATTGACTTTCACAATACTAAGGAATTAGAACGTAAGGTGGTTCAGGAAATAATGATGTATGAGATGGCTAAGCTTAATTACGGGAAGACCGTGGCCAGGGGTGGTGGCTAATGGACCCGATTGTGTTTAACCCTAATGATATTAAGGTGTTGATTCAGGATAACTTAAATAGCGGGGTTATCGAGAGGGCTTTATCTGAGCTTACCATTGAGGATGTTGAGAGGGCAGTGGTTGAGTTTGGTGGTTTAACTGACCCCATAGGGCAGTTACAAAATTGGTTGAGTAACCAATTCAGTGGGTTGGTTCAAACAATTGAGAACGGTATTGAGGCAATAATTGCCCCGGTTATTGATGCCGTAAATAGTGTAATATCAACCATAACCACGGGTATTAATTCAATACCGTCATTAATTCAAACGGGTATTTCAAACTTTGTTAATTCAATAATGTCAACACTGAGTTCAATAACCTCTAGTTTAAGTAGTATAGGGAGTTCATTGGATAGTTGGTTTACCTCAATTGGGAGTACTATTTCAACGGGCATAAGCCAAATCATATCCTCTATAACGTCATCAATATCCAGTATATCGTCAGCATTGCAATCAATTGGGTCAAGTATTATGTCATCTATAAGTGGCGCCATAGGGTCAATTTCAACGGCAATATCTGGGTTGGGTTCATCGATTCAGTCAATGTTTAGTGGCGTTATTAATTCAATTACATCTGTGGTTACCCAATTGGCATCCTCTATAGAGGGATTGGGTAATGCTATTAAGGGGGTTGGTGATTTGGTTAAGAATTCCTTGGATAAGTTTGATAATGACCTTAAGAATATTGTGTTCCCTAAAATTGAGGATTTTGTGAATGAGGTTAAGTCAGGGTTTGATGAACTCGTAGATAAGTTAAAGAGCGCCATAGGTGAATTAGTGGGGTATGTTAAGAGCGGGTTGAGTGATATAGGGAAGTTTTTCGATAACGTGTGGAATAACCTAAAGACCGTGTTCACCAACATTGGGGATCAGATTAAGGATTTCTTTGGCTCTGTGGCTAAGTACTTTAACTCATTTATTGGGGATGTTGAGAATTTCGGGAAGTCACTATATGGTGCCTTTAGTAAGATTGGTGGGTATATTGAGTCATTCGGTAAGACGGTTGAAAATACCGTGTCAGGTGTAGTTAAGGGTATTGAGGGTATTGAGAAGTCAATAACCCAAGTGTTCACAAACGTGTTTAACGGGATAAGTGGGTTAATCACGGGGTTCACAAAGAGCATATCAACACAAATCACTAATTTCCTAAAGAACGTTGAGTTATTTGGTAACGCCATAAACGCCACGTTATCCACCATTGATGCCTCAGTGGTTAACACTGCCTTATCAATTGGTGGGGCATTCACCACTGTTTTAACTGACATAACCCAAACGTTTGAGAACATTAAGAAAACCTTTGAGGACCTACCCACCATAATCAGTAAGATCCCTGAAAACGTGTTCAATGCCATATATAAGGCGTTCATGGATTTCCTAAAGACCCTTAACTTAAACGTGGTGGTTGATGCCTTTAGTAAACTAGGGAAGTTCATTGAGTCAATTGTGAATAGTAAGTGGTGGAATAATGTAGTGAACATGCTCGAGTTGATGGGTAAGGGTGTTGAGGGGATGTTTGAGGAATTATATGGGGTACTTAAAGCCGTTTTTGACTGGGTGGTCAAGGAGCTCACTGCAGTGGGTACAGTATTCATTAACATGGGGAAGGATATCTATAATGAGATACTTGGCGTTAGGAATTCACTCTCAACGTTTGTAAAGAGCCTTATTGGTGACACGGTTAATGCCGTGTTCATGCCGGTCTTACTAAGTGAGATACCGCTTATGGTTGGGGAAACCGTGTTTAAGAGTGAACCCGTATTAGTGTTAAAGTCAGGTGCCGATCCCACTAAGGTGGTTATCCCTGACTTAGCCGGGGCATTTGGTGCAATATCAGCTATATCATTAGCCACGTTTGGATCTGTTTATGCGATAGGTAAGTTCATTGAGAAACTGGGTAAAGCCACTGGGTCACAGGAAGTTGATACCGCACCATTTGGGATTGGTGTAAGGTTACGTTTACTACTCGGAAAGTTAATTGAACCATTTGGTGATTTAGTCTCTAAAGTTGGGGAAGAAATAGGTAGGGGCATGGCTTTATCAGGTTCATTAGCGTTCCTAGAGCCGTTAAGGTACATATGGCGTTATGTATGGTGGTTAACGTTCTACAGTATGGGGATGGGTAACATACCGTTTGAATTACCTGGACATGATGAAATGTTTGACATAGCCCGTAGGTTCGATGCAACACAGAATATTAACAATGTGGCCAACACCATGATCTATAGGGGGTTCCCATACTGGTTCATAACCAAGACCGTGGCTTTACCGTCAGTATTTACCTCTATTGACGTGGCTAACCAAGCCCTAGGTGACTATAAGAAAGAGATTCAGAATAATTATATTACCGTAGTGGATAAATTCGGTAACACTAGGGTCATCCCCATAGCGCCACTGTTTGAACTACCCACCACGCATGACTTAGTTGAGTTTATGTTAAGGGACTTATTCCTACCTGCCAGTGCGTCACCTGATAAACAACCCGTGTTGGCTTATCAATCATTTGTTAAGGCAATGTGGGCCAGGGGTGTTCCCCCTGACGTGGCTTACATGTACTATTTACGTGCCTATGAGTTACCGTCAGCTACCGAGGTATGGGACTTCACCATGAGGGCTTTATCTGGGTTTGCGTGGTACATCCCACCAAGTGAGGTCCAAACCTTTGCGGCATCTGAGGCTAATATAATTAACGCCTTTGTACCCCAAACACCTGCCGATCTAAACTTTAAGTATGACTTAGCGTTATTAGCCTTAGCCGAATACCAAAAGTGGCATGGTAGGGCGCACTTTGCGTGGATAAATGACCCTAAGACAGGCCAGTCATATACCTCTGACGCATGGTTAATTATTGACCAATCTGCCCATCTATTGGACAGGGGTGATATAGAACACTTAGTTAGGCATGGTATTTGGGACTACTATGAACGTGAGTATAAGATTACAAATGAAACCACAATGTACGCAATGTTAACTAAGATAGTTGAGCCCCAAGCCACGTCACCAATCCAAATATACACTGACTACGTTACAAACGTGTTGATGGCCAGGGGATTCCACCCATATGTGGCACCATTAATATCACTAAGGGCAGTCTTTGATGTGACCACTGCCGCTAAGACCCTATTAAGAACTGGGTTACTTAACCTAATTAGGGAAAACGTTGAAACCATACCCACCACGTTACAAATGATGTCATTTATGTTCCCTGTGTCAGTACATGTATCATACTTTGACCTCTATAATGAGAAATGGGTAACCGGTTGGTTAAACGCACCCGTAAGGTACATTGAACCCGAGGCTAAGTTAATGATGCTTAGGGCATTAATGGATAAGGTAAACACCTTTATGAGAAACATGTTCAGGGCAGTATTAACGGGAACTAGGGATTACTTAATTGGGTTAAATGATTCACTAAACTTTATGGTTAACTATGTTACGTCAGTGTTAGATAAGTACTATGCGCCATTATATAAGGCTATTACGGGTGTTGAAATGCACCTAACATGGGACTCAACGTTTAATGACGCTATAACTAAATACTTTGAGGTTGAGCAATTAATTGGTACATTCCGTAGGATCAGGAATTACGCCAGGTATGCGCTATATAGGATACTTGGCTTAATAGGCATGGGTGTGATTCCTAAAACCGAGATGCCAAAGTACATAGATGAAATGGTTACGTTAATGAGGGAAACCCCACAGGCTAAGGAAGTATTCATGTTTATATCTGAGTTAGTTTACCGTAGCTACCTACTAAGGAACTTTGAAACCTACGCACGCATATGGTTAGGAAGGCACGCCACTACACCTGACTCTGCCTTACAAACCCTATTAACCCAGGGTCTTGACCCTGACTTTGCCAAGGCATTAATAGAGGCTTATTCACCACCATACTTCCCCACTATATTAGAATTAGCCACCTTAAGTGAATATGTACCCCAATTCATGACTAAACTACCCCAAGTTACCCAGTTAATGAGGATACCGAGTGACTGGGTTAACCTATGGGAGAACTACGTTGAGGTAAGGGCCTACCTAAGGTGGTTCACACGTGTACTAAATGAACTAATTACCGTATTAGCCGTGGTACCCACCACTATAGCGGTAGTATTCAACGGGAAACAAACCCCATTATCCGATGTAACCCAAACTATACTAAAGGAAGCCGGATCCTACGGGTTTGACCCTACTAAATTAGGGTTAGTAAGCCAGTTAATAGACCTCAGAGTTAGCTTAACCCAGTACAGGAACTCAATACCACCACCACGCACGGCTTTAGGCTATAGCGTTTACCTACCTGACCCAGTAGGGTTCATAAACACACTATCAAAGTACTGGATCATAAATACCACAGGCCTATCAATACTGACTGACTTAGCCAAGTACCGTAAGTACAATAGGTGGATTCACCAAGCCGTTACCGAATTAGTAAGGGCATATGCCCTAGGGTACATTACCAAAAAGGTACTTACCACCTACCTAACCAATTTACAACCATTCGGTATCTCACAATTCGATATAGATGCAATAACCCAGTTAACACAGGCCTATGCCTTAGCCCTAGGATTACCCAGGTTTATAGAGGCAATGGTTAGGGTTTGGTTGGGAAGGCATGCTATAACCCCCAGTGATGCCTTAGCTGAATTAACCAATAATGGGTTTGACCCCACGTTAGCCCAAGCCATAGTTAACGCCTATTCACCACCCTACTACCCAACAATCACACAGTTAATCACCATGGCCACCTATAACCCAGCTTACCTATCAATGTTCAACACAGTAACCCAACTAATGAGGATACCCAATGACTGGGTTAAGATATGGCAGGATTACGCCACAATACGTGCCTACATTAGGTGGTTCACCCATGCCTTAAATGAATTAGTAGTGGCTATAACCACACTACCCACCACGGTAAAGATAACCATGCCAATGACACAGGGTAATAAGACCATTACCTTACAGGATGTGGTAAATGACATGTTTAAGGTGGCTAAATCAATGGGGTTTGATGACACCAAACTCAACTATGTTAAGGAATTAATAGACCTAAGGTATGTAGTAAGGCAATTCAGGAATTCAATACCAACCCCGTGGCATGCCTTAACACTAACCTACTACCTACCTGACCCTGATACGTTCATAGATGATTTAGCCAAGAATTGGATTATAAGTGATTACGGTAAGTCCCTACTAAAGACCTTGGCTAAGTTTAGGAAATACGGTAGGTGGATGTTTGAAACCGTGTACTGGGCAGTTAGGGCCTATGCCAGAGGCGCATTATCAGGCCAGGGATTATTGCAATTCCTACAGTCACTACAGCCCTATGGGTTAAGTAAATATGAGATTGACATGATCAGGAATTGGGCATTTGCCGTGTCATGTTACTATGGGTCATGCCAGTACCCGTGGTAATCATATGTAAGTTAAACTGTTACCCACTAAAAATAGTGGACAAACCGTGACGTAAAAGAAATATATTGGGTAAATAGTGGGTGCTGCATATGAAGGTAACATGCCCAATATGTGGGGAACCGGGTTATCTGACCAGGGTTAAGGTTAATGGACATTATTATACACGGGTAGAGCATATAACATATAAAGATGGTAAAAGAGAGAAACGTATACATTACATAGGCAGAGACATAAACGAACTCAAACAGCGGTTAGAAGAATTATTCGGTAACAAGAATACCTACAAAATGATGCGTTTCGTAGGGGGTGACTTCAGAATAGCAAGCATTCTGCTTCCAAGAATCGAAAAGCTGTGTACCTTTAAAAAATGTACACTTGTGGAGGTTTTTGGTGGCTCGGGTTATGTTTCGCAAAGTGTAAATCACAGCATCTTCAGTAATATTATTTATAATGATATTGACGATAAACTAACAACATTTTATAAGACCGTCAAAGAAAACCCCGAAAAACTTGCACTAATACTTTCACTCTTACCCTATAGCAGAAGTTTACACAAAATTGCGCAGGAATTACTAAAGACAAGTAAAGAATTATCCTCACTAGTAACGGCAGTGTTACTTTTCTATAGTATAAATACCACAATCTTTGGTAAACTGGCTAATCAAGGCTTTGCATATACAATTAACCCGCTTGAAAACGAAGCACGAGTATTTAGAACGAGAGTATGGGCTATTTTGAAGTATGCTAATGCATGGAAAGATATAACTATTGAGAATCTTGACTTTAGGGAGGTCATAAAGAAATATGACAGTGAAAAAACAGTCTTTTATCTCGATCCACCATACCCCGATAGGGCAATTGAATATTATGGCCACCCGTTCACGGTTAATGACCTAAGGGAAATGGCTAAAATGCTTACAATGATACGTGGTAAGTTTCTGCTTAAGCTTGATGAGAAAGCATACACGTTGATACAAGACATCTTACCTGAAGGAAAGTATAAAGTTGAATTTATTAAAAGGCAATTACATCAAAAAATGGTGAGAGCGACTCAAAAAGGGAAATGGACATTGGTACTTGTATCAAATGCCAGTAGCAGTTAAAAATAAATACTCCTATTTTGTATCACTCTTATGAGCGATAATCAACTCATCCAGCAAACCAACCAAACCACGGGCCAACCGAGTAAGAATGAACCGGCTGTAGAAGATAGTTTCGAGGAGCCAGAAATATACGCTGTGAATATAGCTAAAATAGCTGAAGAACTTAAAAAGAGTTACCAAGTTGCTCCTGAAATAGCTCCCAATATAGCTGTTGATGATTTTAAAGAGATGATTATTGACATATTTCGTACACTTGGTTTTAATAAGTACATGACTGTAGAATTCAATCCAATTATGTATGATAAGCCGCTACATACCATTATAACGGTATCAAAAGCATTAGAGGAAGAATGGGGTAAAGATAAGGTGGATAAAATTGTTAAGGAATTCTATAACGATGCAATGGAGGAATTTGCTGACTCTATGAAACCACCAAAGACCAAAGTATTGGAAGGTGAAGCGGAAGCTGTTCAATTGACTGTTTATGATCTTACAGGCATATATGAGTTTAATGTGATTATTGAACTATTTTTTATGCCGCCACCAAACAAAATAAATGAATATCGGGCAACATGGATATTGGTTAAAAAGTAACACATCAAAAAGCCCCAATTAAAAATAAAAACCCGGGTTTATCCCCTAAATTATGGGTAAATCCGGTTTGCCTAAGGATGGTAGGAAGCGGTTTGAAAAGTGGTTAGCTAAGTATGACCCACAGGTAGTGGGTGAAAGGTATAGGGAGAGTTTAGGGGAGTGAAAAAAGGGGGTTTTACCCCAGCTTATTTAACCCGGTTTTTTGAGGCTAACCCCACGTGGTTAATCCGTTATGTGAACCTCAATATCGCCATTATCAGCTATGCTGAACCCACCCTTAGTAACCACATCATCAATGGTGTTAACCATATTGTACACAAACATTGGGTCACCATCAACCTCAACCTCAATAGCATCCCTGCCACTGTACATAGCCCTCTCAACCCTAAGTGTACCATAGCCAGGGCCAAAGCATATGAAATACACACGTTGATTCCCAGGGAGCTTAATACATCGGGTACCGTCACCAATATCAACCTGCCTCTTAGGGAGCTTATCATCTATCTGCCTCATTAAGTCATTCAACCGTTCATCACTACCCACATGACCCGTTATAGTGACC
>Ga0081474_139756_pt1 | contig 23882 bp, 27 predicted proteins | sample OneHunmetagenome_2_FD_70978 | JGI IMG/M metagenome (GOLD analysis project Ga0081474, IMG submission 70978) | Ferrous microbial mat communities from One Hundred Spring Plain, Yellowstone National Park, USA v2 (version 2) | ecosystem: Environmental > Aquatic > Non-marine Saline and Alkaline >... | reverse complement strand
CTGTTCCACAGGGGGAGAATCATAGTAAGGGCATACGCTATAGGGGGCGACGGCGACCCGACCCAGCTGACCAACGCCTCGTTCTCGGTCTGGGCCTGGGCGCCAACCCCTAACGGGACTGAGTTCATTCCCGTCTACAACGGGACTGGGGCCCAGGCCGTGATAGACCTGAGCAGGTTAGTCGGCTGGGCCGAGGACTGGATAAGCACATACGGCATGGCGGCCATATTCTCCTTTGAGCCCTCAATAACCATTTGGGTCTCATACCCCATACCTTTGCCTAACGGAAGCGTTGAGCTTTTGACCCAGCCCTCCTTCCAGCCCCTTAACCTGAGCCTCCCGCTGAGCGGCAAGGGAACTATAATAAACGTTATGGTGAGTCACCCCTTCAGGACGCTGCTGAACGGAACCCCCCCTGAAGGCCAATGGCGAGGGCGCTGGGGCAGCTGTGAGGGGCCTCGCTAAGGTGTCGCCAGGGCAGACCACAACGACGACTGTCACCACCACAATAACTACAAGTACAGTGTCTTCCATATGTTGGTGGCGCACTTACACATGCTACGTTTGGTACCTGGCACCTCACGTAATTGTTTGGTACCCCAACGACACGGGCATGGCCCCCATAAGCCTCGCAATTGCCTTAGCGCAGCCCAGTTCTGTTAGCGAGTTAGGCTCCGCATCCGTGTCCATATCTTTACTGGTCTTCTCTCAACAGATCAACCAGTTCAGTATAAATGGCCTTACGATAGCCGGCAGCGCGTTCGATGCCGCTCTGAATGACGCTGAGGCAGGGGATCTGTCTCAGGCTATCAGTCAGCTTTCCCCACCGCTGGGGACTACGTTCGCATTCACGAGTGAGGCAGAGGTCCAAGAAAATATCTCCACAGGGGCCAACATTCCAACGACCATTAACGACATAGGCCAGCTCTACATGGTTGGCCAGGTCGCGCTGGTCAACTGGACCGAGTATGTCACTGTCTGGCCGTACGGTCTCAGCTGGCCGACGGGGAACTGGTACCTCGGCCTCCAGCTGACGGAGGTTGAGGTCGCTGAGAGCAACGGCGCAGTGGCCCCAGTGATCTATGCCTGGGAGGCCTACGACCCGTGCATTAACCTGAACGAGTGGGCCTGGGAGCAACAGCTCCTCATGCAGGACCCAGGCGACTTCTATGGGTATGGCATAAACTCCACATGCCCGCTCCCCAACACGCCCGCGCCAGTCATATGGCAGGACTACGCCACGAAGCTGACGTATTACACTACTCTGAACTATGGCCCAACTTACCGCGATATAGCCTACGTGGACCTCTCCGTTAACGGAGGCGAGTCGCCCCTGGGCATAGGCATTGACGCTGGCTCGGCCATAGCGTGGATTATAGGGACTACGCTCATGGCGAGCCAGCCAGAGATAGGCGCTACTGTAGAGGTGATAGGGGCGCTCCTCGGCGCCTTCCAGTACCAGAGCAACTCAGTGGCAGAGGCCGTAAACGAGATTATAATAATTAACAACTTCCCGTCATATCACGTTAACGTATACTTCAGCAACCTGACCCCCGTGTATACCGTCAGCGGCCAGAGCTTCACCCTGCCCAAGGAGCTGGTGCTTATAAACGTGACCTCATAGCCTGAAGGCTAAGGGGGTGCCTAAACGCCTTAGTAAATTAAAGTTTTTCTTCGCTTCTCCTTTTTGGCATGAGCCTCTAAACCTCGTGACCTTGCCCGCAAGGGCAGAGAGGCCGGGAAACTTACGTGTGGGAGGCGCCGTAGATGGGGCCCCGTGCCGTTGGGCCCGACGGCCGCCCATGAACCTGCGCCGATGGCCCGTGGGGCGTGGGCGAGGTGGAGGTCCCTGCGCTCGATCATGAATAAAGGTGATTAAGGTGAGGGCGTAGGACAGACGGCGGCAGCAGAGGATATAGTCTCCTGAGGTCGCCTTGCCTGGGAAGCGCCCTTGAAGTCCCTCGGGGGCTACCTTAACCTCGTGCCTCCCAGCGGCCTCAGGGGCTACGCTCATGTGCTGGAGCAGGCGGCGACCCCTGGCACTGATGCCCCGCGCTTCTTAGCGTTGTCTGACCTCAGGGGCTCCTCAGGTGATTTAAGGCTCAGTGCTCGCTGGGGGTGCCGTCCCTCCTGGCCCTGTTGAAGCCTTAGGCGTAAACCGCGACCCCAGGGGAGCAGGGCCGGTCGTAGATGAGGAGCATGACGACATGCCAGAGGACGCCGCCCAGGCCAACGCCGTCTAGGAGGCCAGCCTGAGGCCCTGCAGGGCGGGCGTCAGCGGCATGTCATAACCTATGTACCAGCGTCCTGTCAACGTCAGCGCGGCTGAGGAGGCGCCTTAAACTCACATGTGAGCCACGGCGGGCAGTAGGACCGGTATCAGGAGCGTCAGCAGGACGCCCTGCACCATCCCCTCAAGGCCTACCTCGGGCCCAGCGTACCTCGTTATGACGCCAAGGGTGGTGTCCATTGACGTGGCCCCTCCCATCACAACTGAGCCCTCACCTATGACCTCCTTCAGCAGCGGGAAGAGGGCCAGCGTTAGGTCCTCCCTGAGCTGGTTGCCCACGAAGCCGATGACGCCCATGGCGGCGCTGAAGAGCGAGAGGAACGGGCCGGTGAACGAGTACCAGCCGGAGCCGAGCGCAGCGTCGACGGTCAGCCAGAGGGGCAGGCCCAGGGGGACGGCTATGATGAGGCCAGCAACTATATCGCCTGCTATAGCCGAGGCAGTGAAGGCCAGGCCCCTGGCAGCTATCCTCCTCCCGGCCCCCAACAGCTTCCGCCAGGAGAGGCCCACGTAGACGCCGGCCGCGCCCACCACGAGGTAGAGGAAGAGGTAGGCGTAGGGCAGCACAGCGCTGGGCTCAGGCCTGGCCAGGGCCCCTATGACTATGCCCAGGGAGAAGGCGAGAACAGTCCTCAGGGCCGCCCTAAGCTCCTCCCTCATGTCTTCTCACCAGGGCCTCGGCTATGAGGGACCCCAGCAGGCCGGGGAGCACAGCTATGGCGACAGAGGCGACCACTATAGTTATGGCCTGGCCCCTGATGGAGATGAGCTCGGAGCCCACCACGAGCCCCATGGAGAACACGAGGGCAAGTATTGATGCAGTGGAGATCAAGTCAACGGCCCTCACGCCCTTGCCTGGCCCCCTTGAGAGCGCTAAGCCCACGAGGAGGCCCGCGGCGAGCGACACGTAGAGGATCTCCTCTAGGCTGAGCATCTCAGGCCCCGGGGACCGCTGGGGGCGGGCAAAAAGGCCTTTCCTCAGAGGCCCCGAGGCCTGCCGACCAGGTTGTACCTGCCAGTCCTCAGCAGGTAGTTCCTGAGGTATGGGGTCCTCTCGACCTTCTCCCTCGTCAGGAACTCCAGCAGCAGGCCCGGCGGGCGTGGCCTCCTGGGGTTAACGTAGTGGAGCCTTGTGGGCGTGGCAACTATGTCGACCGGCACGTCGAAGGGGAGCGAGGGTATCCTGTCGACCACCTGGAAGTCGTTGACGGTAGTGGCTATCGGCGTGTCGTCGTTGACCTTGTCGACCTCCCTGAGCATGGCGTACTCAAGCTCGCTGAAGCCCTCCCCCTTGCCAACCCTCGCGCCGTCAAGCGTGACGGCCACTGAGCCGGCCACGACCAGGTCTATGCGGGGCGCCGACTCCACGTCGATGACCTCGCCGAGCCTGGTGAAGCCCGATATCCTTGATGCCTCGACAGGGTCAACCCTGCCTGGCTCGAGAAGATAGAACTGCCCCCTCAGCCTCGGCGTCGGCACCAGGACTACCTTCCCGAGCCTTAGGGCCAGCTCCCTCAGGGGCCTCTGGGGCGAGTCAGGGTTGACCTTGATCACCCTGGCCTCCCTGAACTCCCTGGCCTCGGCCAGCCTCCTGGCCGCCCTCTCAGCCCCCACGAAGTTGGGTATCCTGCCGTGGACCGGCCTCGGGGGCGCGGCAACGCCGCTCCTCTCGAGGAGGTCCCAGATAGCCCTCCTAACCCTGTCCTTCTCTGACTGAACCTCCTCTAAGTTCAGCCTAGCCTCCCTCCGAGAGGTACCTGACCCACTGGGCGGCTATAGAGGCGAGGAGCTGGCCTGGGTCCTGCGTGGGGTTCTGAAGCCACGAGAAGACGGGCCCGTTGAACGACGGTATCAGGTAGGGGTAGGTCTGGGGCACGGTCGGCGGCGTCGCCGTGGCGTTCTCGTTAGCTATGAGTATGGCCCTCAGCCACTCCCTCTCGTAGGCCGGGAGGGAGGAGTTCGACATTATCTCAGCGTAGGCCTCCTTAGATATGGGAAGGGAGCCCTCTAGGTAGAAGGCCTTCTCCTGGAACTGGGGCGACATCACGAACTGGAGGAACTCCAGGGCCAGCCTCTTGTGCTGGGAGTACTTGCTTATCCCAAGGAACGTAGAGCCGGGCTCCCCGTAGCCGCCGGGCAGGGGGGCCATGAGGAGCTGCGAGGCGACGCTGGAGTTGAGGCCCATTATGTCGTTGGCCCACGCCACGGCCCCCGCCACGGAGCCGCCCTCGATAAGCTGGCTCAGCGCCGTGTAACCTATGGGCATGACCGACGGGGAGGGCTCGTAGGCCACCAGCTCCCTTAGCACCTCAAGGGCCTGAACCCCGGCGGTGCTGTTGAAGCTGGGCGGAGGGAACGGGTAGCGCCACCCGCTTGGCACGCAGTCCATGAACATCGTGCCGTAGCCCGGCAGCCCGGCAGGGTTACCGCAGCTCAGGGTTGAGTTGTGCATGTAGAACCACTCGAAGATGGCCGGGTAGGTGTCTATGAGCTCATGTGAGGGCTCGTCCTCAACCAGGAAGCCGTACTTGACAAGCCCCTTGCCCACGAGGAACTTGTCGGCGTCGATCACGGCGGTCCAGTTCTGCCATGTCCAGGGGTTGAGGCTGAGGTGGTACTCGCCGTAGAACTCCTGCTGAAGGGTGGCGTTGTTGAAGAGCGTCGCGTTATAGACCAGCAGCTCCACCCAGGTCTGGATCGCGACGCCTATGACCTCGGTGCTGCCGTTGCTGAGCCTGTACACTCCCCCGAAGGCCTCCTGGTCCCATATTATGTCGCTCTGGTTGAAGTAGCTCATTTCGAGGGGCACGAGGTAGGGGGCCACGAGCTGAGACGAGGTAGGCGTGAACGTCACTACGTCGTACTCTGGGCTCTTGGCCTCGAGGACCGTCAGCTCGTTATTGATGTAGGAGTCCCAGGGGAAGGAGACCACTACCACCTTGACGCCCGGGTGCGAGGCCTCGAACTCCTCGGCGGCCAGCTGGATCACTGGCTTTATGTCGTTATAGGTGACCACCACGAGCCTCTGGCCCGCGGACGCCCTGTAGTAGGCCAGCCACCCGGCCACCGCGGCCACGACTACAACAACTACCACCACGGCAACTAGGACGCCCCTGTTCAACTCAGCTCGCCCAGCCCCCTTCCTTCCCCGACCCCTTAACGGCTTGTTGAACGTTCAACAGGATGAAGCCGTAACCTTTAATACGTAATGGCGCTGAGGGCGCCTAGGCAGGCTTGAGGGCAAGGTACTCGCTTCCATACGCTGCCTACATAGTGGTCTTCGGCCTAGCGCCGTTCCTAGCAACCTTCGCCTACATGGGGGTCGGCCTGAGGCCGGCCCTCACGCTGCTCACTGCCATACGCCCCTACCTCGGCCTCGTGTTCTACAACACCTTCCTCCTGGCCGTGGGGCAGGCCCTGGGCGCTACCCTCATAGGCCTCATAGAGGCCATTATAGTCGACTCGCTCTCCGAGAGGCTGAGGACACCGCTCTCGCTCCTCCTGATGCTCCCCTACACGGTCCCCTTCACGTCGGCCGCCCTCATGTGGGTCATAAGCCTGTACGGCGAGGGCTACGGCTGGTTCACGTACTTCCTCCACCTGAGGAACGACCCGCTCTACCAGCCCTCCACGGCGATGCTGACGATAACCATGGTCAGCATCTGGGCCTCCGCGCCCTTCTCCTTCCTGATGATCTACTCCGCCCTCAGGTCCATACCGAGGGAGGTGAAGGAGAACGCCCTGATGGACGGCCTCGGCCTCTCGAGGTACTACGGCGAGGTGGCGATACCCATGGCGAGCAAGGCCATAGTTATCTCGTTCCTCCTCCAGTTCGCCCTGGGGCTGGGCAACTTCGACATACCTTATGTCATGACCATGGGAGGGCCCGGCTTCACCACGACGAACCTGGCGATACTGGTCTACAACGCAATATTCGAGATGGGCAGCTTCCCCGCAGGCGCCCTGATAGCTGCGGTCCTCTCAGCCCTGGCCCTGGCGCCGGCCCTCCTCCTGCTCGCCGTCATGAGGGCCCAGAGGCCCCTGCTGCCAAGCGTAAGGCTTCACGTGCCTGACGGGGCCTTCAAGGCCCTCGTGGCCCTCCTGGGGGCCCTGCTAGTCTTCGCCAACCTGATGCCCGTCTACTGGATGTTCCTGGTGGCCTTCAGGCCAGACGTGCTAGACTTCAGGAGGCCCCCCGTTCTGGTGCCCGTGGCCTTCACGGCCTCCTACTTCGACCAGGCCATCGGGGGGAGCGTGCCGTACATGATAAGCAGCGTCGTCGTGAGCGTGGGCGTGGGGCTCCTGACGGTCCTGTTCTCAGCCCCCGCGGCATATGAGGTCGCCAGGGGGAGGGCGGGCAGGTGGCTCCTGACCCTCTCGATATTCCTCTACACGCTGCCCTCCATGTCCTACGTTGTGCCCCTCTACATATGGTTCAGCAGAATTGACCTCCTCAACACGTGGTGGGCCCTCATGTTGGCCTCGCCCATATTCACCGCTACCTTCGCCGTGTGGGCTATGCACGGCTTCTACATCGACATGCCCAAGGCCTATGAGGAGCTGGCGGACCTCTTCAACATAAGGGGCAAGATGACGAGGATCATAATGCCCCTGTCAAGGCCAGCTCTCCTCAGCGTCTTCCTGGTCTCCCTGATATTCGCCTGGCACCTCCTGGTCTACCCCCTGATATTAGCGAGCACGCCCTACAACTTCAGCTTCCCGCCCGTCGGCGCCCAGACGGTGACCATTTACGCCCTGACCGCCATAGAGCAGTCAATAATCAGGTGGGGCCTCCTGGCCGCCATGGCCCTCGTGGCCGCCCTGCCGGTCATGATCCTGGCCCTCGCCTTCCTCTACATGGTCTCCAAGGGAGGCTACTCGCTGGGGCTGAAGTTCCTCTAGCCGATGACGGCTGCTTTGGAGGCCTTGCCTGGGCGAGCGGTCTGAAGCCCGGCCGGCAACGCTCAAGGGTCCCTGGGCTCAGGCCACGAGCTCGATAGGCACCTCAGCGGCTTTCCCCTCCGCGAGCCTCCAGGCCCTTGCCCCCTGAGCTGAGACTATCAGCCAGGTCATGGGCCACCACTTCATCCCCTCCAGGTCCTTGGAGCTGGGCGCCGCCGGCCCGAAGGGGTGGCTGTGGTAAAGCGCTATCAGCTCAAGGCCCAGCGCCTCCGCCAGGTTGTGGGCCGCAACGACGTCAAGAGGGTTGGCCAGGAACTCCACGGATGAAAACGCTACGTTTTCCATGGGGAATACAACTAAGGCCCTGCAGCCGACCCCGAGCAGGAAGCCTACCACCTCATGCCCTGAGGCCGAGGCCTCCCTGCTAAGGGCCTCAAGGAGGGAACGGCTGAGCCTCAGGGGCTCGCAGGCCTTCATAATCTCACGAGCTTAGCCGCCATGGTCTCAGTGTCGAGCAGGGCCAGCCTGGGGCCTCCGAGGGCTGAGGATATGGGGCCAGGGTTGAGTACGAGGACGCCCCTCACGTAGCTCAGCTCCTCCCTGTGGGTGTGGCCGTAGAGGACCCCGTCGAACCTGCCCGACTCGGCCAGGGCGTGGGCCACCTCAACAGTCACCTCGGCTGAGCCCTTCCCGTGCATGAGGAGCAGCCTCCTGCCCCCAAGCTGTATGATCCTGGGCCACGAGGAGACCCTGGCGTTGACATCCCTTGCGGTCTCGAGCAGGAGCTCAAGCTCGCAGTCGTTGTTGCCGAAGACCCCCTCTATGGGCACCCCTACTCCCTTAGCGAGCTCCCTTAGGGTGAAGGGGGCAATGATGTCGCCCAGGTGTACCACGGCCTCGACCCCTGACCTGTGAAGGAACTCAGCGACCTTCCTCACGGAGGCCACGTCATCATGGGAGTCGCTCACGACCCCTACCAGCAAGCCAGGCACCTTCAGGCCCTGTGGGGCCTGCCGTTTTACGACTGAAGGCCTGGCCCTTAAGGGCAGGGGAGGCAAGCTGAGGCCAGGGCCCTTGGAGGGCCATTGGGCCCATCGCTCATACTTAGGAAGAAAGTTAATCCCCGCTGGGGATTCTCTGGCGGGAAACGCCTATTGTATAGGCTACTTGGGGCCCCTGGGACCGTTCAGCTGCTCATGGGGAACGAGGCGATAGCGAGGGGGTTCCTTGAGGCAGGAGGCGGCTTCGCCTCAGGCTACCCCGGAACCCCTTCAACCGAGGTCATAGAGTCCCTGGCCGAGGTGGCCAAGGAGGTCGGCATATACGTGGAGTGGAGCGTCAACGAGAAGGTGGCCCTTGAGGCAGCCTACGGCGCCTCGCTCGCCGGCGTCAGGAGCATGGCCACCATGAAGCACGTGGGCCTGAACGTGGCCTCAGACGCCCTGATGAGCATAGCCTACACAGGCGTCAGGGGAGGGCTCGTAATCTTCTCTGCAGGCGACCCAAGCATGTGGAGCAGCCAGAACGAGCAGGACAACAGGATCTACGGCCTCATATCCTACACGCCCGTACTGACCCCCTCAGACCCCCAGGAGGCCAAGGACCTGACGGCGAAGGCCTTTGACGTAAGCGAGGCCTTCAGCAGCCCCGTGCTCGTGATCAGCACCACGAGGGTCTCGCACACCAGGGCGCCCGTCACGCTGGGCCAGCTCAGGCCCCCCAGGACGAAGGGGAGGTTCGAGAGGACGAGGGGGCTGACCCTGGTGCCAGCAGTGGCGAGGGAGCAGAGGGAGAAGCTCATAGCCAAGTGGCAGGACATAACCAAGTACGTTGACGGCCTCTCGCCCTTCAACAGGGTCGAGGGGGAGGGGAGGAAGGCCGTGGTGGCTGACGGGGTAGCCTACGTCTTCGTGAAGGAGGCCCTCTCAGAGCTCGGCCTTGAGGGCAAGGTCAAGTTGGTCAAGCTCTCGAGCCCCGTGCCCCTCCCCAGGAGGTTCACGCTCAACGCCCTCTCCGACGTAGACGAGGTCCTGGTCGTAGAGGAGCTGGAGCCCGTTGTCGAGAGGCAGCTGAAGGAGCTGGTGGCCGAGGAGGGGCTCAAGGTGAAGGTCGTGGGGAAGGAGCTGGTGGGCCTCCCAGGCGAGCTGACGCTCGAGCGCGTCGAGGGGGCCGTAGCTAAGTTCACTGGCATGGCCATGCCGGAGCCCCCTATCACGAAGCTTGACCTGCAGCTTCCGCCCAGGCCCCCGACGTTCTGCCCCGGGTGCCCTCACAGGGCCACCTTCTACGCCCTCAGGAGGGCCGTCAACGGCCTGAGGATTAAGCCCGTCTACAGCGGCGACATAGGCTGCTACAGCCTCGGCCTCTACGAGCCCTTCAGGGAGCAGGACGTAATACTTGAGATGGGCGGGAGCGTCGGCGCCGCCAACGGCCTCGCCCAGGCCCTGACAGACCAGGTGGCCATAGCCATTGTGGGCGACTCAACTTTCTTCCACGCGGCGGTCCCCGGCCTCATAAACGCCGTCTACAACAGGTCGCCCATGCTCGTGCTGGTCCTAGACAACAGGGTCACGGCGATGACCGGGGAGCAGCCAGACCCAGGCACTGGGCTCAACGCGCTTGGCGAGCCCGCCAAGGCCATAAGCATAGAGGAGGTCTCCAAGGGGGTAGGCGTTGAGAAGGTCGTGACCTTCGACCCCTTCAACCTGAAGGAGGCCACTGACAAGCTGATGGAGGCCCTCTCCTACGTGGTCAAGGAGAGGAAGCCTGCCGTGGCCGTCGCGAGGAAGGCCTGCGCCCTCGAGGCTGTCAGGAGGGCCAGGAGGCGCAGGGTCAAGATGCCTCTCTACCAGGTGATTGAGGACAAGTGCACAGCCTGCGGCATATGCTACAACGCCTTCTCATGCCCAGCCATAATGGTACGCGACGACAAGAAGGCCTGGATAGACCCGAGCCTCTGCGTCGGCTGTAGCGTCTGCGCCGAGATATGTCCCTACAAGGCCATAGTGAAGGTCGTTGAGGAGGGCGAGGGGTGGTGGGAGGCATGGGAGTGAGCGGCAGGCTCAACGTAGTCATGGTTGGCGTGGGGGGCCAGGGCCTGGTAACCGCGGCGAAGGTGCTCGCTGACGCGGCCATAGACAGCGGCACGAAGGCGCTCGTGGCCGAGACCCACGGCCTGAGCCAGAGGGGAGGGGCCGTTGAGGTGCACGTCAGGCTCGGCGACGTCTACGCCCCCCTGGTCCCCCGCGGCAGGGCTGACGTCCTCCTGGCCTTCGAGCTCATAGAGGCCGCGAGGGGGGTCCCGTACCTGAGGCAGGACGGAATACTGATAACCTCAGACGTCCTCCTCAGGCCCCCGATACCTGGCGTCGTCAGCCCGAGCAGGAAGGATGTAGAGGAGGCCTTCAGGAAGGCCGGCATCAGGTACTTCGTCGTGCCCGCCAGGGAGATAGCTGAGAAGGTGGGGAGCTACGTAAGCGAGAACATGGTCCTGCTCGGGGCCCTGGCCTCAACGGGCCTCCTGGACAGGTTCGTCGACATTTCGAGGCTCAAGGCGAGGATAGCCGAGCTGCCGATGGCTGACAAGAACCTGATGGCCTTTGACGAAGGCTACGGGACGTGCAGCAAGCTGTGCCGCTTAAGTGGCTAGGGCCTCCTTCAGCTGTTCCTCAGCCCTAGCTTCCGGTGCGCCCGCGCTGAAGGAGACCAGGGACTCCAGGTCCTCCAGGAGGTGCGCCCTGTAGGCCTTCAGGACTATGCTCTCGAGCCTGGCCTCATCGTCAGACCTCGAGGAGAGCTCGTCAAGCCTTGAGCACACCCCCTTCAGCTCGCCCAGGAGGTACGCTATGTCCAGGGACAACACCCTCTTAACGTGGGAATCCACGGGCTCCAAGCCGGGTCCCAACATCTCTTGGCCTAGCCAGGCCTTAGCCTTGGGTGGGCCGATAATACCTGGCAAGGTACCAGGAGGCGAACGCCCTGAGGGCCTTGCCCCTGTGAGATATGGCGTTCTTCTCCTCAAGACCCATCTCAGCATACGTCCTCGTCTGGCCCTCAGGGACGAAGACGGGGTCGTAGCCGAAGCCGCCCGAGCCCCTCGGGGACTCTGCTATGCGGCCGCAGGTCTCGCCCGTGAACGTGTACACCCCGGTCCCATCAGCGAAGGCCACGGCCGTCCTGAAGCAGGCCCTCCTGTTTTCAACTCCCTCCATGAGCTTCAGGAAGCCCCTGAGGCCCACCTTGCTGAGGACGTAGCTGCTGTAGGGCCCTGGGAAGCCGTTCAGGGCCTCAACGTAGAGGCCCGTGTCGTCAACTATGAGGGGGACCCCGTGCCTCCTGAAGGCCTCCTCAGCCGCCACCCTCGCTATCAGCTCGACGTCGTCGTCCTGGACCTCCAGCTTCTCATCCTTTATCTGGCCCAGCTCTATCCCGTAGGCCGCCAGCAGCTCCCTGGCCTCCCTGAACTTGCCATCGTTGGTCGTTACCATGTAAAGCACGTCATCATCCCCTCCACACGCTCCTCCTGGCCGCTATATACCTCCCCCTCATCTCCACTGACCTCATCCTCTCAAGGACCGACCTGGCAACGTCGTCCCCCACCGAGGACCTGTAGCCCTCCACGAAGAGGCTGAAGAGCTCCTCTGACAGGGATGGGTGGGTGCTTATGACGGCCTCCCTGAAGAGGTGAAGGTCGACGGCCCTGTCCTCATCCCTCGTCGAGAACTCAGCCAGGCCGAAGTCTATGAGGTAGGCCCTTCCCTCCCTGACAACTATGTTTGAGGTTGTCGAGTCGCCGTGGACTACACCGGCCCTGTGAAGTATGCCCAGCTGGGCCCCGGCCTCCCTGACGACCTCCCTCCAGCCAGGCTGGCCCCCTGAGACGTACTCCTTCAGCGTGGGCCCCTCTACGTACTCCATCACTATTAGCCCCATGGAGGGGTAGATGGCGTAAAGGGAGGGCACGTTGGCCCCTGCCCCGGCGGCCTGGGAGAGCACCTTGGCCTCCTTCAGCGTCCTCTGCGACCTCAGGGACTGGTCGAGCGAGGGGTGCATGTAGGGCTTTGGGAGCCTCAGCTTGTATATCGCCTTCAGCCCGAGGAAGTCGCCGAGGAGTATGACGGACTCGGCCCCCTGCTTGACCAGCCTGAGCCCCCTGGCCCACTGAGGTATCAGAGGAGCCTCCCATACCAAGGCACGTCAACCTCGTCGAGCCTCCACCTCTGATTTATGTAGGCCCTCTCGGGCTCAACTGTAACGCCGCTGAGGAGCGCTAGGAGGCCAGTGAGCGCTATCATTGCCCCGTTGTCGCCGGCGTACTGCGATGGCACAGCCATGAACCTGCCGCCGTGGAGCCTGGCCATGGACTCCAGCTTCGAGGTGAGGAGCCTGTTGGCCGCGACTCCCCCGGTAAGGAGGACGTCCCTCTTGCCCGTGTGGGCCAGGCACCTCTCTGTGACCTCGGTGACGCTCGAGAATGCCACCTCCCTGAGCGTGTAGCACACGTCCCTGAGCCTGGCGCCAGACCTCACGAGCCTCACGGCCGCCGTGAGTATGCCGGAGAACGAGACGTCCTGCCCCTTGACCACATAAGGTATGCCGCTTATGAACTCCCCTCCCTCGGCGCACAGGTCAACTACGTGCATCCCCTCCCTCACGTAGGGCGGCCCGAGCCCCACCTCCCTGGCGAAGGTGTCGAGAAGGTTGCCGAGGGCTATGTCGAGGGTCTCACCGAAGACCCTGTACCTGCCCTCAACAAAGGTCGTCACCGCCGTGTTGCCGCCGGAGACGTAGAGGATCACTGGGTCGAGCAGGCCTGTCGTGTACCTCCCTACCTCTAAGTGGGCCACCGCGTGGTTCACGGGCACGAGGGGCACGTTGAAGCGGCTCGCTATGGCCCTGGCCACCGTGGCCCCCACCCTCAGCTGGGGGCCCATGCCGGGGCCGAGGGCGACAGCGACAGCCCCTACCTCCCTGACGCTGACGCCGTTGACCGAGAGGGCCTCCTCTATTACCTCGGCGGCCACCTCGCTGAAGAACTGGGCCACCTCGCGGGGGACTATGCCCCCCTTCCTCGGCACATACGTCCTCCTTGAGTCCCTGAGCAGGTGAATGCCTGACCTGTCCCGCCTGGCCAGGCCGACGCCGAAGGTGTGGGCCGTCGACTCTATGCCCAGTACCGTTACCTCGCCCTCACTTGACGACGTACTCGGTGTAGCCGCAGTACCCACAGTGCCACCTCTCCACCGGCTTCATGTGGTGGGCCATGAACCTGCCGCACCTGGGGCACTTCTTGTTCTTAGGGGTTATGGTGCCGGTGCTGTAGTCGTACTCGTAGAGGAGCCTGACGTAGGCCTTAACGCCCTCCTTCGCCATGTATGATCACCTCACTGCCTCTGCCCTCCCTTGCCGGCCTGCTTAGGCTTTGCGGTCTTCTTCTCGGCCTCGCCGTGCCTGGCCAGCACGTAAGTTGGCTCCACCTTAACGGCGTCCTCGTGGGTGTCGTAAATGTGCACGTGGACCCTCGAGAGGCCCACGCCGTAGGAGGTGTATATGTTCTTAACGTAAACGGCGTCAGCAGGCTTCCCGTAGGCCTTGGCTATGGCCTCCCTCAGCGACGCCCTAGAGGGCGTTGACTTAAGCTCGTGGTGAGCCAGGACCTCAACCTCAAGCCTCTTCAGCAGCTCGTTCCTCCTCTCAGACAGCACCTCGAGCCAGGTGCCGTCGCCCAGCTCCACCTTCTTCGCGGCCTGCATAATGTCTCCCTCCTCAATCACAAGCGCGGGGAATTTAAGCGCTGAGGACCCCGCCTATTGCCCCCATGACGGCGAACATAATAGCTTGACAGCTCCCCCCAGGGCGGTGCTGGGCTTGGCCAGGGAGTGCCCGGGGTTCGTCGAGGCGGCCGAGGTATGGTCAGTTGAGGACACCAGGGCCTACGAGGTAAACACAGTGTGGCTGGGCATCCCGCTCCTGCTGCTCATGGAGAACGCCGGGAGGGCCGTGGCTGACGCCGTTGAGTGCTACCTTGGCGACGTGAGGGGGAAGAAGGTAGTGGTCTACGCGGGCAAGGGCGGCAACGGGGGCGACGCGATAGTCTCGGCCAGGCACCTGGCCGCCAGGGGGGCTGACGTAACCGTCTACCTGCTCTACGACCCTAAGCTCGTCGAGCACAGGGACGCCCAGGTCAACCTACAGGCCCTGCTTAAGATGAGGAGCGTGAAGATCGTTCACCTTGAGGACCCGAGGGAGTACAGGCCTGAGGAGGCGGACGCCCTAATTGACGGAATCCTGGGCATAGGCGTCAGGGGGAGGCTGAGGGAGCCCGTAGCCAGCGCCCTGGCGGCATTCAACGCCTCGAGGGGGCTCAGGGTGGCCATAGACGTGCCCACGGGCCTAGACCCCGACACGGGCCAGGCCGTCGAGGGGACTGCAAGGGCCGACGTGACCGTGACCATGCACACGCTAAAGCCCGGCCTCATGAAGGAGGAGGCCAAGCCGTACGTGGGCGAGGTCCTGGTGGCCGAGGTGGGCATGCCGAGGGACGCTGTCACCTTCGCCGGCCCAGGCGACGTGGCTGCCAGGGTGCCCAGGAGGCCGAGGGACGCCTACAAGGGCGGCAACGGGAAGGTGCTGGTCGTGGGAGGCTCCTACCACTACTTCGGGGCCCCCTTCTACGCTGCCTCAGCCGCGCTCCTGGCCGGGGCCGACCTATCATTCCTGGCGGCCCCCTCAGACGTAGCCAAGGCGGCGGCCTCGTCAAACCCTGGCATAATCCCGTTCCCGCTGAAGGGCGAGATAGTTGAGCCGGGCCACCTCGACCTGCTGGCCGAGGAGGCTAAGCACGTCGACGCGGTAGCCATAGGCCCTGGGCTTGGGACGGACAAGTCCACCAAGGAGGCGGTCATAGGGCTGCTCCAGAGGCTGAAGGGGAAGCCCGTCGTTATAGACGCGGACGCCCTGAAGGCTGTTGCCGAGGCCAGGCCGGCCCTCTGGCCACAGGCGGTCCTTACGCCCCACAGGGGCGAGGCCAGGATGCTCGCAGGCAGGGAGGGGGAGCCGCAGGAGCTGGCGGCCGAGATAGCTAAGGCCTACGGCGCCACGGTGATAGTTAAGGCCCCAAAGCCCCCGGGCGACGTAATATGTAGCCCTGACGGAAGGTGCAGGTACAACCTGACGGGCCACCCAGCGATGGCGGTCGGGGGCACAGGGGACGTGCTAACAGGCATAACCGCTGGCTTCCTCGCCAGGAGGGTCGCCCTCTCCAAGACCCTTGACCCGCTCCACATAGCTGCGGCCGCTGCCTGGGTCTCCGGCAGGGCGGGGGAGCTGGCGGTGAGCGAGAGGGGCGAGAACGTTACGACCCTTGACGTCCTTAACAGGGTGCAGGACGCGGTAAGGGAGGCCTACTCCATGGCCGCGGGCGGTGGTTGAGCTGGGCAGGGCGTCAGACAGGGAGCTGGTTGACAGGTACGAGGCGGGCTGCGAGGCCTACGACGAGCTCTACCTCTCAGAGCAGCTCGAGAAGTACGAGGCGGCCCTGAGGCTGCTTAGGCCCCGCGGCAGGGTAGTTGACGTGGGCTGCGGGACGGGGCTCCTGATGGAGTACATGGCGAGGGAGGGGCTGCTTGAGGCTGTTGACCTCTACGTCTGCGTTGACGTAAGCGGCTGCATGCTAGAGAGGGCTAGGCAGAGGGCCCTGGCCCTTTGTATGGGGAAATGCGCTGTCATACAGGGAGACGCCTACAGCCTGCCGTTCGTGGACAAGGCCTTCGACGTGGGCTACTCCTTCTCGGTCGTAAACCTGCTCGAGAGGCCTGAGGAGGCCCTGAGGGAGCTGGGGAGGGTCTCAGGGTCTGCCCTGGCTACTGCCATAGTTAAGCTGGGGGAGCCCCCTCAGCTCCCGCCCGGCTGGGCCAGGGCCGGGGTCGCTGGCAAGGACGCCGTTTACATCATGACCTGAGCCAGCTGGCGTCAAGGTATACGCTGACGAACGGCTGCCCCCTGTTGTAGAGGGTCACGACGTAGGTCAGCCTGCCGTCCGGGAGCCTCTCGCGCCTGTTGCAGCAGGCGCTCTCTGGCCTCCTGGCGAGCAGCCTGACGTTGACCCTCTCCCTGACCCCAGGCCATATCATGGCCTCTATCGTGGCCGAGTAAGGAGGCCCTCCCGCCTGGCCGGGGGAGAGGGCTACCTTGGGGAGCCTCAAAGGTCTCCCCAGGATAAGTATGCCTTTGGAGGAGGCTTAAGACTTGTTGAGTCCCACCAACAACGTGGCCTTCTCCAGGACCCTCTGCCTCAGGAGGTGCTCGGCCCCGTAGCCCAGCTCGACCATCCTAACGGCCGCGTCGAGGTCCCTCACCAGGGACCCTCCGAGGGCGCCCTCGTGGCCTCCCAGGGCCTCGGGCCAAAGGGGCGTCGAGGGGCCCACTATCAGGAGGGGCCCCCTGACGAGGTCAGCTACCCTGTCTATGGTCTTGTTGACCACCGTTACGCCAGTGGCTATTACCAGGTCCATCCTTGGCAGGAGCTCCTCCTCGGCGTACCAGGGGTAGACGAAGTCCTCCTCGTAGGGCCTGGTCTCGAAGACGTAAAGCTCCGCCCTCTCCCTCAGCCTCCTAACGTAGCCCCTTATGTAGCCTACAAGCCCTACCCTGGCCCCCTCCCTCAGCCTGACCAGGTCAAGGGGGTCGGCTGTCGTCAGGCCCTCCCTAGGCGCCAGGGCGTTTATTGTCGCCACCCCTATGGCCGCCTCAACTGGGTCGTAGGACAGCGCTAGCGACACGGCCTCCTCGGCGTCCCCAGGGGGCTCCTTGTAGGGCCTGAAGGGCTTGACCCAGTCCCAGTCCACGTAGGCCAGCCCGGCCGAGCCGTCGTCAAGTACCACCAGGGCGTACCTGCCCACTATGGCCTTCCTCAGCCTCCTCCCGACGGCCCTCCTCTGGGCCTCCTCGACCAGCGACCTGACAACCTTCAAGCCCGTTCACCTCAGGCAGTCCCTGACGGCCTCCCTGGGGTCCTGGGAGGCGCTCTCGCATATGACCGGCTCCCTGGAGCTCGTTGGGTAGCTTACGAGCACCCTGTACTCAAGGCCCTCCTCAGGCCTCGGCGGCTCCCTTGGGTTGAAGTAGCCTACCACCTCGCCGTCCCTCAGCACCTCCCCCCTCGCCACCAGGCCGTCGCGGGTCGGGGCCTCGAACCACCTCAGGTCCCTCCTTGCCGTGACCCTGAACCTGTTCCTGACCTGTATGAGGCCCTTGTAAGAGGCGGGGCAGTAGTGGACCGTGACCCTTGAGTTCTCAGTAGCCCACCTCATCACCCTCAGGGCCGCCTCAAGGGCGCCCTCCACCGCTGGGTACCTCAAGCTTGAGGGCCTGAGGCCCCTCAGCCTAAGCCTCTGGAAGTTGGAGTCGGAGAACTCCATCTCGTTCATGTTGACGAAGGAGCCCCCCGCCTCCTCGACAGCCCTTATGACCTCCATGGCCCAGCCCTCAAGCCCTGGCGCTATGGGTATCTCGGCCCCAACCCTCATGCCTGTTAGCCTGGCGGCCAGCTCAATTGCCCTGTAGTACTCCCTCTTGACCGGGTGGAACCTTATCTCGTCAAGCCCAGCCCTCCAGAGGGCCACCAGGGCGTCAGGGGTCGCGTGCCTCCCCGGCGTGTAGAGGTGTATATGAAAGCCATCCCCCATGACGTACTTGAGCGACCTGATGAGCCTCAGGACCAGGGGCAGGTCGGCCAGCGGGTCCCCTCCGGTTATGCTGGCCCCCCTCGCGCCCTGCCTCTGGACCTCAGCTATCACCGAGTCTAGGTCGGCCGCCCTCTCCTCGTTCACGTAGATGACTGGCCTGCCCCACCTGCTCATGTCTATGGGGCAGTAGTAGCAGTCCTCGTCGCAGACCCCAGTTACGAAGATGACGGCCTTAAGGCCGGCGAAGCAGAGGCTGCACCCCATTGGCAGGGGGCCAGTGGTGAAGCCCTTGACCTCATCGCCCAGTATCGTCAAGCTCCTCCTCTTGGCTCAGTACGCAGGGTTTTATATTGCCCAATACATGCTAATTCACGAAATTACAGGTATATATGGTGAAGGCCTTGAGCGTCGCGCCCAGGAAGCTCCAGCGCCTAGGCCTCTCCTCCCTCGTCGTGACCCTGCCCAGGAGGTGGGTCGAGGCCCACGGCCTCAAGCCGGGAGACCTAGTTTACGTCATAGACGAGGGCGACAGGCTCAGGATAGTCCCGGCCCAGCCCTCCGAGGCCAGGAGGAGCTACCGCTTCGACGCCTACAAGCTAGTCATGCCCCAGCTCGCCTCCGCGGCCCTCACCTGCCTCTACGTGAACAACCTGAACGACGTTATCGTGGACCTAAAGGGGATGGGGGAGGAGGGCCTGAAGTACCTCAAGCAGACCTCCATGAGGCTCCTCGGCCTTGAGGTGACACAGCTGGACAGCGAGAGGGCCTCGGTCAGGATAGTACTTGACGACAGCAGGGCGGACCCGAAGATGGCGATAAAGGGCCTTGGCTCCGCCGTTGGCAACATAGCTGAGCTGCTCAGGAGGGCATCCTCAGGGGAGGCGCTTAGCAATGACGAGGTGGAGGTCGCCACTGCCGAGCTGCTGAAGTACCAGCACCTGATAATGAGGCACGTGGTAAGCTCGGTGAGCGAGGGGGTCATAGACACCAGGGTCCAGGGCACCATAGTGGGCACGGCAGTGCTCGGGGTCGTGGGGAACGTGCTCCTCGAGGCGCTTAGGCTTGCACAGAGGTGGTCCCTCAGGTCGAGCAGGGTGGCGGAGGTGGCGGGCCAGCTGAGGGACCTGATACCCATGGTGAGCGCTATGGTGGCGCAGCCGAGCGTGAAGAGGCTCCACGAGGCCTCCCTCACGGCCCTCTCGCTCTCCGCCTGGCTGGAGGACCTGCTGGGCTCAAGCCAGGACCCGAAGGAGGCGGCTGTGCTGTCAAAGGTCGACGACGCCGCGAGGAACCTGATGATAGTCTTCTCCGCAATACTGTGCTCGGCGGTGCTCAGCGAGGACTACCTTCACGCAGAGGGCGCTTAGAACGGGGCCTCAGCTGCCTGGGGCTCAGGGTCCCCCACCTCGTGACGCAAGCCGTAAAGGGGTTGAGGGCTAGGACCAGGGAGGGTTATGGTGGTTAGCGAGGTGAAACTATGAACTTCAGAGGTCTACTCGCCATCGTTATCATTGTAGTCGCCGCCTTCGCCGGCCTTTATCTCGCGTTCACCTACAGGCAGCCCCAGCGCGTCCCAGGGGGCCTCACCAACGCCTCCGCCGCGGCCCAGAACTCCACTGTGCTGGGCTACGCGGAGAAGGTCCTGGCCGAGGCGAGGGAGCTCTACGAGAACGCCGTGGAGACAAACAAGGGCTACCTGGTAAGCGTGGACAACTTCTCCGAGGAGCTCATACTTAACTCCACGTTCATAAATGGCAGCGTTATGGCCGTAGGCCACAGGCTGTACAAGTACGTAGTCCTGCAGCTTTACTATCAGCCTGAGAACTTCAGCTACACCCCCCAGGAGGTCCAGGTTGACGGCGTAAAGGCTGTCCTCCTCCCGAGGCCGGAGAACGTGACTTACACTGGCGGGCAGGAGTACCGCTACCTGGTGACCTACGAGGGCAGGACCTACAACGTGACGCTGTTCTTCATAGGCCCCATGTCCTCTAGCTACTACGTCTGGGCTTCAACCCAGCAGGTGGGCAACCTATACGTCGTCCAGGTCTGGGCCTCAAAGGAGCTCGGCTGCGGAGGGTGCGGCAGCGTACTTTGGCTGGTGCTCGTGAACGACACCTTGACGTAGCTGTGCGGCACAGCTGAGCTAACGCCCTGAGCGCCCTGGCCTCAGGAAGCCGCCTGTCGCTGGGCAGCTTACTCCATGGCTGGCCTGCCCTGGCCCTGCTCGGGCTCTATGACGACAGCTGTCCCATAGGCTATGATCTCGTCCATGTACTCGCTTATCTCGTTCGAGTCCAGCCTGAAGCTGATAACGGCGTTGGCCCCGAGCTCCCTGGCGTGCGCGACCATCCTCTCTATGGCCTGCTGCCTCGCCTGCTCCGCCAGCTCCGTGAACTCCTTTATTTCTCCCCCGGCGAGAGCCCTGAGGCCGGCCAGGAACCTGCCTCCGAAGCCCCTTGACCTCACTGTCACCCCGAGGGCCACCCCGAGGACCCTGACGACCCTGTAGCCGGCCACGTAGGGAGCTGTAGTAACTATTATGTCGCCCTCCCTTATGGCCATGAGCTCACCGCGCTTCCAGCGTGGGCCCAGCTAAAAGAGGTTTTTCTCTACATGGGAAGGCTCTCAGCCCCCGAACGCCCTCCCTATGAGGGGCTCAGAGGGGCAGTAGCCCCTGTCCGTCTTCACTATCCACGAGGAGTCCATGAGCTGGGTGAGGTAGTTGCTCAGCTCGGAGTCGCTTACCCTGGCCCCCTCGCTGGCCTCGAGGGCCCTCCTGATCTCTGACCAGGTTGCGCACCTGGACACGGCCCTCATTATTGCGAGGTACCTCTCCCTCGCCACGTACCTTGTCCTCAGGAAGCTCTCGAACTCCTCCCTTATGAGGCCAAGGGCCGTCCTCAGCGTCCTCTCAAGGGCCCTGCCGAGGTCCCTGTCCTGGCCGTAGTAGTAGCCGAAGTAGGTGAGCCAGCCGGGTATGCCGCCAATTGTGTCGTAGACCATGTCGTACTCCCTGAACTCTATCCCCAGCTCGCTGAGGCCCAGCCTGAGGAACTGCTCGGCCATCTCCCTGCTGAACGGCTTGAGCTCCACCTCGTTCATGGCCCTCCCGTAGAGGGGCGACCTGGGGTCCTCGACGCCGAGGTACCTGTAGAGGAGGCCCATCTTTGAGCCGCTGAGCACAACCCTGACCCTCCTGAGGTTGTCGAAGGAGTAGGCGAGGGCAGGCAGCAGGTTGGCCCCCCTCATGTTTATGAGCTCCTGGGCCTCGTCAATTACAAATACCACCCTGTCCTCCGCCCAGTCGTTGAGGGCCTCGAGCAGCGACGATATGGTGACCCTCCTCCGCCCTCCCCACCTAAGCCTCACGCCGCTCCCCATGACCTCAACCCCCTCAACCCTCCTGAGGAGCTCCAGGAGGCCGGGGAACCTGCCGGTGAGCCTGTTGACCTCCCTCTCGAGCTCGACCACGAGGTCCCTGTAGGAGGCGAAGCCCTTCTCCTCGAACTTCCTGAGGTCCACGTATATGTAGGGCAGGCCGAGCTCGTTAAGGGATATCATGATAACTGAGGACTTGCCAGTCCTCCTGAGGCCCAGCACAAGGGTTATGGGGGACGAGAGGGACTTGACCCTCTCTATCTCCGCCTCCCTGTCGAAGAAGTCCCTCCTAGAGGACTTAGGAGCGGGGTCAAACAGCAAGGCTTCTACCCCTAGAAGCTACTTCTACCCCTAGAAGTTATAAGCGCCCTGCAGCGTAAGGCGGCTCATCCCCCCGAGGCTGTCATGCTCTTAAAGGTGGACGACGTTCTGTCCCACAGCGTCATGACCATGCTTTCCGTCTCGTCGCCCACCAGGGCGTCGGCGACCCTGTGAGTCATCCCGTCCCTTCAGCTCACGCTCCTGGGCCCCTCAACCTTGACAACCCTCACGGTCAGGCTGTCAAGGTTGGTGCCAGGGGCCAGGCCCTTGACCTGCGCTCCTCATTACTGGGTAGCTGTCCGGGCGAAGGATTTCGAGCTAACGTGAAGGCTTGAGGTATGTACATACTCTTAAAAGGGAAATCTTCCTGGCGCCGGGTGAGGTGGAACAGTGGCGAAGATGCTCTTCGTTGTAATGGACGACCCCTCAAACCTTGAGAGCTCCATAAGGGCCGCGCACGCCTTCCACTATGCCGTGAGCCTGAGCAAGGCCGGCCATGAGGTTAAGGTTTACCTCGACGGCCCTGGCGTTAAGATACCGGTCTCGGACTCCCCCTACAGGGGCCTAAGGCCCGCCTTCGAGGAGGTGCTTAAGAACAACCTTCTGCTGGGGGCGTGCGGGTACTGCGCCTCGCCGCCTCACCTTAACCTGAGGGACAGGCTGCGCGGCCTCAGGCTTATCGGTGATGAGGGCCACCACTATGCCTTTGAGGACCTGATCCAGCAGGGCTACCAAATTATCATTGCGTGAGTGACGCGGCCTGTTGAGGCCCCGGCTGTGGCGCATGTGTTTCAGTTTGTCCATACCAGGTACGCTCTGTGACCTGAGCTTCGGCTTAAGCTCTATGTTTTTGTAATTTATTATAAAATTACACGAAAAGCCCATTTATATTGGCGGCCCTCTCACTATACAGGGACTGCTGGCCCAGGGGATTAGAATGGCTAACTGCCAGCCCAAGGTTCCTGAAGTGAAGTACTCGGACGAGAGCTGGTGGCAGGAGTTCTTCACCAAGGACCTGGCGGAGTTCTATGCCTCGCTCCAGGGGCTACTTAATGCCAGGAAGGCCTTAATTAACGAGCTTTCAGGGGACCTGGCCCAGGTTCTTGCTGACCCCCAGAGGAGGGACCTTGCGTTAAGGGTCCTGTTCGGAGGCCTTGACGAGGACTGCCTTGAGAAGATAAGGCGCTATTCTTATTATTTCGACGACTGCATCAAAGCTCGCACGGCCGCGCACTTCTATAGGGACGTGCTTGAGATAAGGCTTAGGGAACAGCATGATGAGGATTGGGAGGAGCGCAAGAGGCTCCTAAATCTATTAAAGATTAAGGGCTTTGAGGAAATAGGTAAAGAAAAGCTAGAGATTTCGATAAATAAGCTTGATACCAATATAATGAAGTACCTATCTGAAATGGAGGGTATTGTTGAAGAAATCCGTAATAAGAATAAGGTTATACAGATGCAACAGGTGCAAGCGGATTACGGCCTGGATCTGGTCAAAGCCTTTGAGGACTTCCTAAATAAAAGCATCAAGCTACTGCCGCTCTACAACCCGTTCACGTTCTTCATACAGTCTTTACGCTCAACGCCAAGGCCTTACCTTAGCATCATGTACTGTGAGGAGCTGTTCAGCGACCCCGTCAGGAGCTTAATGAGAAAATATGGGGTTGAGCTAACGAAGATATTAGACCCAGGCCTAACGAAGAGCGACGAGCTAGCGGTTATTGGACATGTAGATGGGAGCGTTGGTAAACTAATAGTTAAGTTAGTGCAGAAAATCTATGATATGACATCCGAATTAAGTCGTTATGGTTACGTAGACAATGAATATTGGAAATACGTCCAGGCGAAGTATAACGAAAGGACATCGGCAGGCTCCATACTTGAGAGTATGATAAAAGCGGATTCTGAATACAAAAAGTACTGTGGCGAAATGAGTATTACAAAAGTTGAAAAAGGTGTTGTCGAGCTATATCATGAGGGCATTACACACAGCATAACATATGACAAGTTCTTAGAACTGTACTCGCCATTAATGTTCCTCGGCATTGCCTGGATCGAGGGTAGACAACTACACGTCGAGTGCCGGTGATTGACGTGGCTCAGGAGGCTGAGGTTGTTGAGGAGGAGCTTCACGAAGACTATATCATTCTTCGCGTCCGCCGCCCTAAGGGCCTGGGCACATTATCAATACAGACGGCGCCAGGAGGACAGCCCGCTCAGTTTGGAGAAGCGGGACCCTCATTATCAATACAGACGGCGCCAGGCAGTGCAGGTTCCGCCGCCATTAGTGAAGTCGAAGAGATCAG